>Ga0247725_1001658_pt1 | contig 10785 bp, 13 predicted proteins | sample OKSTACKMCFT3sol_FD_183021 | JGI IMG/M metagenome (GOLD analysis project Ga0247725, IMG submission 183021) | Subsurface sediment microbial communities from gas well in Oklahoma, United States - OK STACK MC-FT3-sol | ecosystem: Environmental > Terrestrial > Deep subsurface > Rock core/Sediment... | reverse complement strand
GCACGGTTGCGCTCAATCAGATCAGAAGGAATTGCAGGGCCAAGACCCTCAGCCACACCCTTCCAATTGACCCGACCTTCAACCTCGTAGTGAGTGATCCTGACACCGAAAGCATCTGCTTTACGGAATTCACCCATCAGGTCGAAAAGCTCCTGATCCAACTTTTTTGCCTCGGCCTGTAAATCGGCCAAATCTTTTTTCGCCTGGGCTATCGCTATCTCACGTTCGCGCCTTGCAGTAGCCAAGGCGCTCCAGCGAGCTTGATCGATCAGGTCATGCGGGATGAAGTCACGCTTTGGATCTGCTGAAGGCGGCGTTGCCGTTTCCACCAAATTCCAAAAAGCAGCTTCCGCCTTGATGATCTTCTTAACCAGCAAGTCATCGCGCTCGACCACCAAACAAATCGGCTCATGCTTAGGCGACCAGCACCACAGGTACCCTCGCGTTTGGCCGCTGACGATCAGTTGATGCATCAGTTGCCAGCGATACAACAGGTACGCTTTGGACTTTTCTCTGTGTTCAAGCACATCAAGATGGTTGTCCTCAGAGAGGTTTTTAATCTCTACCGGGGAGCCGTCTGAAATTACTCCGTCAAATGACGCCCGAATGTAGGGGTAGTCATCTGATTGAGCACAGAACGGCAAACCGATCTGACCGTACTTGTCCTCGAACGCCTGCAAAGCCAAAGGCTCAAACTTCACTCCTCTCCTTACCTGCGGTATGCAGGAAAGATCAGGTGCAGTGTCGATGCCCAAAAGCTCTCGCCATAGCTGAAGCGGTGTCTTGTCAGGGTTTTCACCCATGATCACAGCGCAACTGGTCGCGCTGATCCCATGACGACGCCACTCAAGCCATTCCGGTGTTCTCTGCTGGATATCAACGACTTTCATCGCAGGCCTCCAGCTTCATACCGAAACGTTCAAGCTCTCCTTCCTCTGCCTTTACCGAACCCTGACGCAGCTCAGCGCAACGCTTCAGGTCAGCAAACATCGTTGTCCTTTTAAGCCCGGAAGCTTTGAAGAACCCCTTTGCAAAGTTTCCATCTTCTTCCCTGACACAGACATACCCAATACCGTCGAGGTCTGTCTTGCGGCGGCGATCAGCTTCCGCCAAGGCGCCATGGACACGCTCGTCGAATGCGCCAGGTGTTGCCAGGTATCTCTTTGCCGTTTCATAGCCCAATGCCTGTAGCGCGTTTGACAGCGCGACGTAGCGGGCTTTGATCAGCTTTTCTGTGTTTGCGTGGAAAACTCGAAGCTGTTCAGCGTACTGATCACCCCAAGCTTTAAGTTCAGCGCGTTCTGCATCACCCATCCCTTCCAGGAGAGGGCTCAGCGGCCAGTGAGTCATGTCACTGTATGCATTGAACCTTTCCACATACTTCTTTGTGCGAATCCCAACGGCCATGTCTGACTTCTGGTGTTCGCGGACTGCTTCACAGGCAGCGTGGTAATCCACACAAGCTTGAGCGAAGGTTTTCATATCGTTCTCCTTTCTGGTTAGTTGACCACCAACAGGGATAAACCCAAGGCGGAACCCAGAAAGGCAAAACCCCCAAGGGGTGTTTTGCCCCCTGGGGATTTCGTGTTTAGCCGCGTTGTCAGCCGGCCAAGCCCGTGCGCAAAGTGCTCAGGGCTTTGTTTTTTTCTGGACCCAGTATCTCGTCTCTCGACTCCATACCAGGTGCAGTTTTCGTTATGCGGAACAACCGGCAGCTAGACGAATCAACAGGCCAATGCTCATCTCCGTGCCAACTCAGGAGCTGGTCGAAGAGCCTTGCCCCGCAAATTTGCGGGGTTTGGCCGAACACAGCGATGTTGCGTTCCTGCTTGCTGCCATACCGAAGGATGGCCATGTAGCTCATGCCGCCTCCTGATATCGCTGTTTCACCTCAACGGCTTTGCGGTTTGCTTCCTCCCAGCTCATCAGGCCTGCATTGCAGGCCTGAATGATTGCTGTGATTTCACTTCCACGCTGCCATTCAGGTGTACCGCACAAGCGCTCCAGAGCACCCTGATCGAGGACGGTGTATCCGTCATCCATCATGTCCCCAAGGCAAAGCTCCGGGGTGTCGTGGGTGCAGTGACCGGTGAAGCCGTCCCGCTGAAACTGAGTCCAGCGGTATCGGCCTGGGGCTGATGCGTCCTCGGTGAGAACACACCATGCCTCACGGTTGCGGTGTTTTAAGGTCAGACCCAACCCATGTGTGGTGTAGAGCTGGTGAAGCAGCTCCAGGGAGATAATTTTCTCCTGGATCATGCTCATCAGCTCATCCGCCACACAGGCAAGGCCATGGCCTGCTTGCTTTTCTGCCTGCCAATCGGCAAGCGATTCGCGCAGGTTTTCAAGCGTTGATGGAAACATTCCGACCTCCTACACCTTTTTCCTGAAGTCCCGGGAAGCCGTTTAGGGCTTGCTGAGCTTTACGGAGGGCCTCGTTGAAGCTACTGGCCTGGCACTGGAAGCGGGTCTGTTTCTTTGTTCGCATGTCGCACATCGAGAGGATGTAAGTACGCATGTTGATTTCTCCTTTTCATCCCTGAAAAAGAGCAATCCCCTGTAGGGGGCTTGCCCCACAGGGTTTTGGTTGTCTTCCCCGGCCGAATGGCCAGGGAGGGTGTTGCGTTGTTGCAGTTACTCCTGGGTTTCGCTCAGCGATTCCTCGTAAGTGATCTGCAGCTCGTCCGAATCATCGCCGTAGTAGACGATTTCCTTTCCGGCTTCGAAGTCAGCCTTCAGGGTTTTGATCAGAACTCTTTCGGTTTCGATGTGACCATCCTGGTGCTTCTTGAAAATCTGGAGCCAGAAATCAGCCCGATCCACAACAAGCTCCTGGCCAAAGAGGCGCATGTCCTCTTCGACCCCAGGGCCACCCCACTGTCCATCGGAGTTATCAGCAGTGATACGGATAATTCCGTTCACGCACTGGCGACTCAGCTGCTCGATTATCTCCATCAGTTCGGCGGTAACGTCGACGACAAAGAAGTCCGGGCAATCGCCATATTCGTTGGTGCAATGGGCTTTGATTACAGCTTTCATAGGTGCTTTCCTTTTTGGTTCGAGGACGCACCATCCCCAAGGGGATGATGCCCCTCAGGGTTAATTTCGGAATCAGTAACCGTAAACGCGCTCGTACTGCCCAGCGCGTATCAGCTCTTTGGCAGAGTCACACAGGTGATCTGCAATTCCGTTGGTAAGAGGATCACTGCCGAAGAAACCCCAGCAGCTATCCTTGACCTCACCGTCTTCATCAAGCACTTCAAAGCCCCAGACATCGCCCCGCAAGAACTGGTCATACGTCTCGACCTCGCCTTTTAGGTAATGCTGGATCTTCTCGATGCGTTGCTTGTTCAGCAGTTTCCAGTCGTATTCGCTTCTCACCTTCTCCTTGGAGACGAAGATGAAGCCGACCTTGCCGCTGTCCCACGGGCAGCTGAAGCGCCCGGTGCTCATCGTGATTCCGCTGTGATCGTAGAGATACAGCGGCAGCATGATGGCTTGCCCGGTTGCTTCCAGTGCCTGCTCGATATCCGGCACATGGCTGGCATCGAACCCCATTTCATTCAGCTGCTTGTCAGACAAGTGCTTGTAGATCAGGTCGAGGGCTTCACGCATGCCACCTTGGTCACCCAGGTTGTAGCGCCGGTGAGCGCAAACCATGGTCCCGAGGTTATCCCACTCGCGTGGGCTTTCAACGTCACTATCCGCGACTATGCGTACTTCGATTTTTGTTGCCATGAGTCATTTTCCTTTTCAGAAAGACGCAGGCAACAAAACCCCTGAGGGGCAGTTGCCCCGTCAGGGTGGGTTTTGTGTGCTGTTGGTTTAGAACAGCAGGGTCAAGATCAGGACGATGATATCGGCCATGTCTTTATCCTCAGTAATTACCAGACGCAGCCCTGTGCAGGGGTTGGCCCGGCATAGGGTTGGTTGGTCGCTCGGGGTTGTCCCAAACAGCAAGACATTCCAAGCAGATTTTTTTTCTGTAGATGTGGTTTTCCAGGAGTTTGACGTTGGGATGAAAAACATCTTCACCCCTATCAATCACCCTGGATCGCGCTTGGCCGCAGAGTGTCGCGCCGGCCATGAAGCCATTGATCGACAGGTGAGCCATGATCACTCTCCGTCTGCTGCTGCTTCGTACTGAGCCGCACGGAGCAAGCCCATGGCGTATTCACGGTGCTGGACAGGCCAGGCACTGAGATATTCCACGGCAGCTTGCCACCCGCCAGACTGACGGGCTCGCTTTACCACTTCCTTAGATTTGGCCACGACCTTAGGCGGAAGATCCGCTTCAGAGACTGTTGCAGCCGGTTCAACTTGCAGCTCGCCTGCCACCTCAACAACCTCTTCAGGCGTTTGGACAACAGGATCAGCAGCGGCTTCAGGAACGGCCTCATGCACAACCTCGTTCGAGGCTGGCAGCGGCTGAGCTTCACCCACAACATCAGCAGCACCCATGTACCGCTCTACCACAGAAACAGGAACATCCTGGGAGCCGAAGCCCTCGCCTGCAGTGGTGTTGAGGTACTGGATAACCGTATCGAGCTTCTCGCCCACTTGGGGCCAGTATTTTTTGGCGATTTTGATGCCAGTTTTCTTGCGCATCGCGTCTTCGAAGTCGACCCAAGGGCCTTTCTTCTTGCGCTTCCACAATTCACTAGCGTCGCGTGCCTTGTTGATCTCGTCACTGGTGACTGCTTCAACGTGAACCCGTCCATCAGGCAGGGTGACTTCGACGTAAACACCGCGGAATTCACCGCGCTGTTCCTTCGTATCGAAGGGGTCGAACTCATGCACAGGGCTGTGCCGTTTGCCTTTGTACACGAACTTGTCGTTCGTATAGACCAGCTCAACGATACAGTCCCGAATCGCACCATCATTCACAGCGGTCTTGATCATGCCCTTGTAGGACACGTCCAAAACCACCTGGTTGTCCCTCGGGACCAGGTAGCACAAACCCCTTGCGGGATTGAGCGTGAGGCCGCAAGCGGCCACCTGGCTGAAGGCATTGCGAAGAGAAAGCGGGTTAGACAGAGCAACCGAACACAGATAATCGTTATTCATCATGGCTTGAGCTGCATAAAGCATCTCTTGCTTGAACACGACATCTGTATTGGCTGCCTGAACCAACTCGTTAAACTTCATTTCCTGCTTAGCAATAATTGCCACAGCATTCTGGAATTTCTCGCTCATAACTTTTCTCCGTTCAAAGAAAAAGCGCACCCAAGGGGCGCGCTTTTATTTGCAGCTATTTAGGCTGTCGCTAATTAGATAATAGTCAGAAGACACTTACTAATCGGAGCGAACGGAATGTCATCATCGAACGAATCATACTGCGGATTGTTATCCGGAGCAGGAGCCTGTTGAGGACGACTGTTTTGTTGCTGAGGACGCTGCTGATTCTGACCTTGCGGTCGAGAACCACCACCATCCTGAGGCTTACCGCCCAGCAACTGCATAGTACCTTGCATGTCTACCACAATTTCAGTGGTGTAACGCTTGATACCATCTTTTTCCCATTCGCGGGTTTGAAGCTTGCCTTCGATATAAACTTGCGAGCCCTTTTTGAGGTACTCACCAGCAATCTCAGCAACTTTCCCGAAAAGAGAAACGCGGTGCCATTCGGTTTTTTCTTTCTTCTCACCAGTTTGTTTGTCATTCCAAACTTCACTGGTTGCGAGAGACAGGTTGGTTACCGCATTGCCGTTAGGCATATAACGAACTTCCGGATCTTGTCCGCAAGTACCAACCAGGATTACTTTGTTTACGCCACGAGCCATTTTAATTCTCCAATAGAGATAAATCAGGGCGACGTAAACCCCTGTCGGGGATATCGTAGCCCCGAAAGGGTTTTCATTTTAGGAACATTGGTTGAGTTGATTTTGTGAGACGGCCAACTAACCGACCATACGCCGAGGCGTATGACTAAATCGATCTGCACATGCAGAACGACTTAATTCTGGGAATCTTAGGCTCTGGGCCTGGGCCACTACCTGGGAGGCTGTGGCGGTGGGTGGCGTCTCTGAGACGCAAATCAATCATGCAGCAGCCATTCAAGGATTGCAACCCTCGGAAGAAACCAAAGGCGGAACAGCTTTATCTGACCAGAAAGTGGTCAGTTTGGATCAAAAAATCACGCGGATATTCGTCAGACTATGCCCATTCATAGCCTGAGGTATAACCATGCAATCTGCACGAACGCTTCTGCCCCTGGCGCTAGCCATCAGCGCAGCGCTCTTAACTGGGTGCGCAGGTAAGGACAAAACCAGCCCTGAGCAAGAGTGGACAGGCACTCCGTTTGAGGTGAGCGAGTACACCCCGGATTTGCGCGAACACCATACCAGCTGGGGCCATACAGGCCGCGGTGGAGCTGCTCTTCGTAAACCGAGTTATCAGCCAGTCCTGGGCAGTCAGGACACCCTCGAAACGCGCTACGGGAAATTGCACCCGGAGCTGCAATACAAAGCTCAGACAGTTGACGCATCAATCAACGTCCCGCCCGCTCTGGTAGCGGGGAAATGCGCAGAAGCCGAGCGGGAGCAAACCGCCATGGCTGCAACTGCCTTTGCAGCTCCAAGCGATTCCGCATCTCATAGCATATACACCCTGGCCAACAGACACGGATCAGTCAGTGACTACATCTCGGTGCGCAACAAGCTTTGCAAAGGCGTAGAGCGGCTCACCTACGAGGAGTGGGAAATTCTGGTCATGGGCACCCCCAAGGACGTGCCACTGAAACTCCAACCCAAACTCTTGAAATCGGTGAAGTGACGATGAAGCTGCTCAACAACCCATGGTTTGCCGCCTCCACAACCTCCGCAATCGCTGCAGCGGTGGCGATTGGTGTCTCGATGAGCCTGGATAAGGGCACACCCTCAGAGGCGCTGCCTGAAGCCATTGCGGCCCACATGGCAGCACAGGAAGAAAGTAAATTCGCTGCCCGCCAGAAAGAAATCACAGCCGAATGGGCCAACGCCGCTTCCACAAACGAGCCCGGAAAACGCTTCTACGGCAGCATGCAAGCTGAATTCACATTGGTTGAATACTCTGACCTGGAATGCGGATTCTGCAAGCGGTTCCACTCCACTCCGAAGTCGTTGGTTGATCAGTCGGGCGGCCGAATCAACTGGGAATGGCAACACTACCCCCTAGCCTTTCACAACCCGGCGGCCGAAAAGGCTGCACATGCCGCAGAGTGCATCGCTGAACAATCCGGTAACCAAGCGTTCTGGGCATTTACTGGCCAGTGGTTTGAGCGCAGCGCAATGAATGGACAGGGCTACGGCGATATCGAGCAATTGGCACAAGAACTAGGCGCGAAGCCAGAAGAATTCCGCGATTGCATGGCAAGCGGGAAGTACAAGGATCTGATCCAGAAGCAAATGGACAGAGGTACTGCCCTTGGTGTCACAGGTACGCCGGCGACCGTAGTGGTTGATAACACCACAGGTCGCCAGGTACTCGTAAAGGGCGCACAGCAGCCTCAGGCGTTGCTCCAAGCGATGAGCCAACTCATCGAGCAGCGTAACGCGCCGGCAATGAGCCCCATCCAGGAAGAGCAGGCTGATGGCTAAAGCATCGACACTCTCAATGCCAGAGGAACCCCAGTTGACAGCAATGGAGGGGGGCGGCCGAGACAGTGCTGACCCCCTCTCCTGGCTGGGGGCAAGTCAGCAAATTGAGAACATGCTTTCTGACCGTGCTCAGTTCTTCGCTTTGCTACGCAATGCCCAAAGCTGGGACGAGGTGCGATCCTTGCTTGGTTCCAGGGGTTATCTTCCAGTGGAGTTGGAGGGGAAGATATTTGCCGTAAATATCGAGCATTGCCTGATCTTTGACATCGCAGATTGTGGGCACAGTGCAACTGTGTTCATAGAGCGGTTAGGGCCACTCAACCAATGAGCTTAGACCGAGCCTTTGCCCACCCCCGCGGTGGGTTTTTTTGCCTAGGGATTTGAAAACCCTATGGTCTAATAACACATATCAAAATGATGGAGGTAGAACCATGGAGATTAAAAATACGCTTTGCGCGTTGCTTGTTGCGGTTGCGCTCACCGGCTGCGCCTCGAAACCCAAATACACGATAGCTGACATGCAAAACCCAGAGACAACACCGGTGGAGAAATGGTCGGAAGCAATGGTGTATGCAAGAGCCATCGGAATAATGGGCTTGTACGATTTTCCAAGTTCACTTGCTGTAAAAGAAGGGTATGTTGATGTTACGGACGGGACATTACCGGCCGGCGGCGCTGATGTTATTACAACGGGGCTTAGCATCTCTTCGCCCCCTTCCGGGATGAGCAGTGGTACAGCGGCAGGAGTAGGGATCGGACTGATGTTATTCGGCGGTGCAATAGGCGAAGCATACCAGCGCTCACACGTTGCAGCCTGGGTGCCAGCAGACCTTGCATCTTCTGCTGATGAAGCTACGGCACTGATGTTGCGCGAATACGAAGCAGCGAGAGTTAGGGCATTTCCCAAAGGTCTAAGTAAAGTACGGAATATACCAGGCAAGTATCATGACTTTCATGTTGATGCCTATGCTCGGAAAATGCCCGTGGAGAAAAATCGAGTTCAGATTGATGGCCCACCACAAAAGAGCCCAGCCTTTTTAAAGGCACCCATGAGTTATGGGCCAATAATTCTTGATGGCACTAATTTATCTGTTGATGGAATGAAGAATAATTTGACCATACGCGAAACAATGCTCGCACTCTCGAATGAGTTACCTGATTGGTTTGTATTGTACTCCTCACCACGGCCGCTTCTCCGGGTACCTGAACCACCGTTTGTTTATAGGGCTGGTAAAGAGTACCTCTTCATAGGCAAATAAAAAAAGCCCCTTTCGGGGCTTTTTTATTGTCTTAATTGTTGTTCAGCATTTGTCTTCACTTCATCTGGATTAAATCCTTTCAACCGCTCAACATTTCGATCCAGAGTATTAAGCCGTTGATCATTGTCATTAGAGGGCAAGCTACTTCCAGAACCTGTCACATGTTCAAGGGATACTGTGTTTGGCGTAGGTAGATTGCCAGTAACACTCAGCATGCCAATCCATTCACTCAAATCAATTCGATTCCAATCAAGCTGACCAAGTTGGGTTGGCGTCAACCCTTCACAGCTTGGTGACTTGGGATTACCAAAGTTCATTCCCAACTGTTCTCGACCTTGCTCTTGAATAATCCTCGCGACAACAGATCCAAAACAGCAGTGAGCTTCACGCTTTTCGACACAAGAACCTAATACTTCTGACGCACAGTAGCTCCCAACATACGAGCACTGTCTTGTCTCCTTCTTCGCGCCCAGCTCAAATTCTTTTTCTTCACACTCCCAAATAATGTTAACAAGCAAGTCGGCAATTACATAAACCGTATACACCCAACCGATTATGTTCACTGCCATGGCAACATTTGGCGCAAGGCCGGATACCGCTCCATTTGGCCCTGCCGTTGCAAATAACCCATCAGCGGCTGCTTTCGCGCCCATTTCGACCATTGCATCGTATGTTTGCTGCATCAACCATTGCTGCACTTGTGCTACAGCGCCTTCTGATATACCTGTTTCAAATACCCTTTGATATGTTGAAGTAGCTGCATCCACAGCTGTCGAAAACTCACCTTTAATAAGTTGAGAAGCCCCACTCGATAAGGCGCTCGTTGACGCTGACCAATACCCTGAGCCAACTTTTGCTAGCTGACCCGTCCTGCTCATTGTTTCAACAGCACTTGCCATTTTGAGGGTATTCATCGTGAGGTTTACGTAATCGAAGATACTTACACCATCCGGTGCTTCACAACAATCGACGTAGCCGCCTAGTGCTTTTTTGCACTCCATCCCCTCGCCTTTGAACACTTTGCAGTCGTTGGCTTGCTCAATATCGGTACCATCGCCGCCGCAATCCAAATCGTGCTCAGCAAACTGAGTGACTTGCAGCATCGCAACTGCATATGCAAAGTCGCCGGACTTTACGTTTGAGTTATCAAAGCATTCACTCCCCATGCAGCGAGCACCTCCTGGGCACTCGATAGACTGTCCTGTATTGACGATGGTTTCATAGGACGTGTCGTATCCGCAGTCCCATACCTCCTCGAATGCATAACATCCACCTGACTCACCCTCGGCACCTTTAATACAGCTTTGAGAGATAAAACCACACGATGGGTTCTCTTCATATTTGGCACAACCATTAAGGTTACCGCCTTCATTTGTTGGGCAGCGCTGAACGCCTTGTGCATCAACGTAGCATTTGAGGTCACCTTTATAAAAGGAGCATTCGGCTTGAACATCTGCTGTTCTGCAAAACGGGCTTAAATTCTGGTGCGGACTAGGCGCGAAATCAGATTCGCAAACCCGAACACCATTTTCAGTTATACACCCGCTAGCATCCACTGAGGGTGATGAAGTGCATTGAACGGAGTAGTTGGTGCAGAACCCATCATTTATCATGTCAAACATGGGGAGGCGCTCTTCTGGCCCCCAGCCGTTATCTATGAATGCTTTTTTTGGGTCGTAAGTAATACGAATTCGTGCATAGCCCTCACCACCGCCGGTTACAGAGGTTCGGGTCTTAAACGTAATAACGTCATTAGAGTTGGTAAGCTCGCTTGTAATGTTACGATTTGGATTTACACGCCAACTTGTACCGCGCTCGCATGAGCCTGCAGTTTCAGGTGGAAATACGCCCGGGGTATGTGTCCAGAGTAGATTGTCGTCAAAGTAAATTTCAAAGTAATCGTCAAACGTAGCCTGCTCAATTACAGCCGATAGTATCGCTTCTTTGTT
>Ga0247725_1001656_pt1 | contig 10808 bp, 10 predicted proteins | sample OKSTACKMCFT3sol_FD_183021 | JGI IMG/M metagenome (GOLD analysis project Ga0247725, IMG submission 183021) | Subsurface sediment microbial communities from gas well in Oklahoma, United States - OK STACK MC-FT3-sol | ecosystem: Environmental > Terrestrial > Deep subsurface > Rock core/Sediment... | reverse complement strand
TCGCCAACTCGGAGAAGTGGGCGGAAGTGCCGGACAAGCTCAAGGACCTGTTCCGCCTGTGCATGGACAGCTCGCACTACTACCGCCAGCACTGGTACTGGGGCGGCGAGGCCAAGCTGCGGGTGGAAGGCGACAAGCTCAAGCTGACCACCATCCCCGCGGCGGAGTGGAAGACGGTGGAGGACGAGGCGCGCAAGTTCTGGGAGGAGATCGCCAAGACCAGCCCGCGCTGCGCCAAGGTGGTGGAGATCTTCAAGCAGTACAACGCGCTGATGGACAAGGCGGGGCCGCCCTACCGCTACTGAGCCGGCCGTCAGGCCGGCACCGGCGCCTGGCAGACGTCCACCCACTCGGCGCCGACCAGCTCGGCCATGCGCCGCGGGCAGATGCGCACGGCGCTATGGATGGCGCCGGCCGCCGGCAGCACCTCGGCATAGTCGAGCAGCGAGCGGTCGCAGTACACCGGCAGCGGCGTGGCCAGGCCGAAGGGGCAGACGCCGCCGACCGGGTGCCCGGTCAGCGCCACCACCGTCTCGGCATCGAGCATCTTGGCCTTGCTGCCGAAGGCTTCCTTCAGCTTGCGATTGTCCAGGCGCGCATCGCCGCGGGCGACCACCAGCAGTTCGCGCTCGCCCACGCGAAAGGCCAGGGTCTTGGCAATCTGCCCCGGCTCCACGCCGTGCGCTTCGGCGGCCAGGGCGACCGTGGCGGTGCTGGTGGCGAGCTCGATGATGGCGATTTCGGGAGCCTTGGCGGCGAAGAAGGCGCGTACCGATTGCAGACTCATGCGACTGACTTCCTGGGCGGCAAAAGCCGCATCCTTGTCGCCGCGGCTGCCGTCGTCAAGCGCCGGCGGCGCGCTCGTCGCCCTGTGGCGCGGGCCACAGCCCCAGCAGGCGCGCCGGGCCGGGCGCGGCGAACAGGTAGCCCTGGAACAGCTGGCAGCCGGCACGCAGCAGCGCCTCGCGCTGCTCGGCACTCTCCACGCCCTCGGCGATCACCTCCAGCTCCAGGCTCTGCCCCAGCGCCACGATGGTGCGGATGATGGCCGCGTCGTTGGCGTCCTCAAGCAGGTCGCGGACGAAGCAGCGGTCGATCTTCAGGCGCGACAGCGGCAGGCGCTTGAGATAGCCGAGCGAGGAGTAGCCGGTGCCGAAGTCGTCCAGGGAAAAGCTCACGCCGCGCGCGCGCAGCTCGTTCATGCGCAGGATCAGCGCCTCGGTGTCCATCGCCAGCTGGCTCTCGGTCAGCTCCAGCTCCAGGCGGCGCGGATCGGCGCCGCTCTGTTCGAGGATCGCCAGCACCTCGTCGGCGAACTCCGGATGGTGCAGCTGGCGGGCGCTGACGTTGACCGCCAGGGGCAGGTGGCCGAGTTGCGGGTGGTCGGCCCAGGACACCAGCTGGCGGCAGGCCTCGCGCAGGATCCAGCGGCCGAGGGGGAAGATCAGGTCGGTGCTTTCCGCCAGCGGGATGAACTCGCCGGGCGGGATCAGCCCGCGCTGCGGATGCTGCCAGCGCACCAGGGCCTCGGCGCCGATCAGGCGGCCATGCCGATCGACCTGCGGCTGGTAGTGCAGCAGCAGCCCCTGGCCATCGCTCAGGCACTGGCGCAGGTCGTTCTCCAGGCGCATGCGCGCCAGGGCCTCGGCCTGCATCTGCGGGTCGAAGAAGCGCACCGCGTTGCGCCCGGCGGCCTTGGCCTGGTACATCGCCAGGTCGGCGCGCTTGAGCAGCTCCTCCACCGTGCCCCGGGCGTCGGAGAACAGGGTCACGCCGATGCTGGCCGTGCTGGTGTGCAGCTGGCCCTGCAGCTCGTAGGGTTGCGCCAGGCTGCCCAGCAGCTTGCCGGCTACCGCCTCCAGCTCGGCGAACAGCTCGTTGCCGTGTGCCGACAGGCCCTCCAGCATCAGCACGAACTCGTCGCCGCCGAGGCGCGCCAGGGTGTCTTCCCGGCGCACCTGGCTGCGCAGGCGCTGGGCCACCTGCTGCAGGAACTGGTCGCCCATGGCGTGGCCGAGGGTGTCGTTGAGGTTCTTGAAGTTGTCCAGGTCGATGAACAGCAGGGCGCCTTCCTGGTGGCTGCGCTGGTGGCGGTCCAGGGCGTGCTGCAGGCGCTCCAGCAGCAGGCGGCGGTTGGGCAGGCCGGTGAGCGGGTCGTAGAAGGCCAGCTGGTGGATCTGCTCCAGGTTGCGCTTGTGCTCGGTGATGTCGGTGGAAATGCCGCACAGGGCATAGATGCTGCCGTCCGGGCGGCGCAGCGGCAGCTTCACCGAGAGGTAGGCCTGCTCGCAGCGGCCATCCAGGCTGCGGTTGACCTCCTCCAGCTGGACCCGCTCGCCCTGCTGCAGCACGCGCCGGTCGTTGTTGCGCAGGTTGGCCACCGTGGTGGCGTCGAAGAAGGCCTCGTCGGTCTGCCCCAGCACGTCCTCGCGCGGCCGGCCGAACAGTTCGCAGACCTTGTGGTTGACGTACTGGTAACGGAACTGCGGGTCCTTGATGTAGATGTAGGCCTCGACGCTGTCGAGGATGGTGTTCAGGCGCAGCTCGCTGTTGCTCAGGTGGCGGGTCTGCTCGGCCACCTTGCGGCGCAGCAGCAGGGCGCCGGCCAGGGCCAGCAGGAGCAGGCCGGCCAGGGTCGCCAGGCCCCACCAGAGGCTGGCCGGGATCGCCAGTTCGGGCGTCCGGCCGCCCCAGCGCTGGATGATGCGGTAGTAGGGCGAGTCCTGCTGGGCCTGCCAGTCCTGCAGATGGCGGTCGATGCTGGCCAGCAGCTCGGCGTTGCCGCCCTTGCGGGTGGCGAAGAACAGCCGGGCCGGCTGGAACACGATCGGCGTGTCGCGCAGGCCGAAGCGCTCGGCGTGGTAGTCGCCGAAGCGCTGGTTGGCCACCGCCGCATCGGCGTCGCCGGCGGCGACCAGGCGAAAGCCCTGTTCCAGGCTGTCCACCGCCAGCAGGCGGGCCGGCAGGCCGAAACTGTCGAGCAGGTTGCGCAGGTACGTCTCCTGCACCGAGCCGCGCAGCACGGCCAGGCGGCGCTCCTTGAGGTCGAGGATGGAGTCCAGGCGCAGATCGGTGCGGCTGTACAGCTGCGACCAGCTGAACAGGGCGGGGGTCTGGTGGAAGTCCAGGTAGGTGGCGCGCTCCTCGTTCCAGGCCACGTCGGGCAGCAGGTCGATCTGGCCGTCACGGGCCAGTTCCAGGCAGCGCTGCCACTCGCAGGGCACGGCAATCAGGCGCCAGTCCTCGCGGCTGGCGATCTCGCCGAGCAGGTCGCCGAAGATGCCGCTCAGACGCCCGTCCTCGGCCAGCAGCAGCTTGGGTTCGTTGGCATAGGTGCCGACCTTCACCGCGTGCGAGGCTTCGCCCAGAAGCGGCCAGGCGGCCAGCAGCAAGCACGGCAGCAGCGCGCGCCGCAGGGAGCGTGGGGCGGGGAGCGGGGCTGTCATCCTGGCCATGACTTCCAGCGTGATCAATGGTTAAACCATAGGTGCAAAAAGCCCGCTTGGCGCGCGCTCACTCGGCCCAGCCACGCCAGACCCAGGTCATGGGGCGCGGCCCCGGCAGGTAGCTGCTCTGCACCTCGCGGATGTTGAAGCCACCGGCCTTGAGCAGGGCGGGGATGTCGCGGTCGAGATGGCAGCCGCCGGCCAGCGGCTTCCACAGCGGGGTCAGGCGTTGCTGCCAGCGGCGCACGCCGGGGTCGGGCGCGCGCCCGTGCTCGCTGAACAGCAGCTTGCCACCGGGCTTGAGCACGCGGCGCATCTCGCGCAGGGCGGCCAGCGGTTCGGGGATGGTGCACAGGGTGAAGGTGCAGACGATGCTGTCGAAGCTGGCGTCGGCGGCCTGGATCTGCCCCAGTTCGAGGGCGACCATCTCCAGCGGGATAGCGATCCGTTCGGCGCGCCGCCGCGCCAGGGCCTGCATCTGCGCGGCCGGGTCGACGCCGACGATGGCGCTGACCTTGCTGGCGTCGTAGAAGCCCAGGTTGAGGCCGGTGCCGATGCCGATCTCCAGTACCCGGCCGCTGGCCAGCGGCACCACCTGGGCGCGGGTCTTCATCACCTGGCCCATGCCGCAGGCGAAGTCGATCAGGTGTGGCAGGATCTTCTCGTCGTAGAACCTCATCAGCGGCCCAGCCGGCGCAGCTCGTCGGACTCCACGACCCGCACGCCGTCGCCTTCCTCCAGGGCCAGGCGCCACAGCGCGCGGGCCAGCACGGCGGCCTCGATGCCGCGGTACTTGCCGGGAATCCAGCGCAGCAGCGGCGCGGCCAGGCGCTCGCCGAGGCGGAATTCGCGGCGCGGGCCGAGCAGCAGGGAGGGCCGGACTATGGTCAGCTGCGGCCAGTCCATGGCCTGCAGGGCGGCTTCCATTTCACCCTTGACCCGGTTGTAGAACACCGCGGAGCGCGGGTCGGCGCCCAGGGCGCTGATCACCAGCAGGTGCCGGGCGCCCAGCTCGCGGGCGCGGCGGGCGAAGGCCAGGACCAGGTCGTAATCGACGGCGCGGAACGCCTCCTGCGAGCCGGCCTGCTTGATGGTGGTGCCCAGGCAGCAGAAGGCGGCGTCGACCCGGCCGCCAAGCTGCGGCAGCAGCGCCGCCAGCTCGCCCACCGGGTTGTCCAGGTGCGGGTGTTCGGCCAGCGGGCTGCGGCTGGGCGCCAGCACGCGGCTGATGGTCGGCTCGCTGAGCAGGCGGTCGAGCAGGTGCTCGCCGGTGAGGCCGGTGGCGCCGGCGAGCAGGATGTGCTGGGGCGTCAGATACATGCTGTTTCTCCGCTGATTAACCATCAGCTTAGAACGAAATGGCAGAACAGGCGCGGAACTGATCGCAAATTACTGTGCTTTGGCGGCGGCGGTCAGGGCCTGCTCGGCCTGCTCCCGGCGCAGCCGCTGCCAATGCTGCAGCACCGTCTCCGGCGCCCACAGCTGCGGCTCCGAGGCCTCGAAGTCCTGGGCCCGCTCGCGCTCGGCGACCTTGGCCTTGGCCAGCTCGAAGGCGCGGCCGAGTTCGTCGGTCTCGTTGAGGGCCTCGGCGAACAGGGCGCGGCCGAAGTAGGTGAAGTCGTTCTCCTCGGAGCAGCCGAAGGACACCCGGTCGGCGCGCGCGGCGGTCATCACCAGGGTCTTGTCGTCCTTCAGCGGCGGAATGAAGCCACCGGAGTAGCAGGCCGAGATCACCACCACCTTGTGGCGGTCCTTGAGCGGGGCGAGCAGGGCGGCCAGCTCCGCGGCCGGCAGGTCGGCCAGCTGCAGGCGCGGCTGGTCGATGCTCAGCTCGTGGCGTCGCGAGCCGTGGCTGGTCAGGTAGAGGAACACCAGGTCCTCCGGGCCGCTGCGCTCGGCCAGGGCCTGCACGGCGCGGGTCAGGCTCTCGCGGGTGGCCAGCGGGCGATCGGCCAGGTGGTCGCGGTGGTTGGTCAGGCTGACATGGCCGCGGGCGCCGAAGCGCTCGCGCAGCAGCTTGCCGACGTAGTCGGCCTCGCGCAGGAACACACTCTGCTTGCCGTCGCCGGCCAGGGTCAGGCTGTACAGCTCGAGCGCCGGGGTGGAAGCGGGCAGGGCGTCCAATGCCTGCTGCAGGAGCTGGCCCTGTTGCAGCAGGCCGAGCTCCAGCGGATCGGGCCGGGCCAGGCCGCCGGCCTCGCGCAGCAGCGTGCCGTCGCGCCAGATGCCCTCGGTGCGGCTGCCGTCGCTGGCGGTCAGGGTGCCGTTGCCGGCGTACTCGCCATCGACGAACTGGCCCTGGTAGACGCTGCCGTCGGCCAGGCTCAGCTTGCCCTGGCCGTGGAAGCGCCAGTAGCGGAATTCGCCTGCGTAGTGGCGCCCGTCGGCGCCGCGGAATTCGCCCTTGCCGTTGAGGGCACCGTGGCTGAAGCGACCGCTCCAGACATCGCCCGCGCCATCCTGGTAACGCCCCTGGCCGTGGAACTGGTCGTCGCGGAATTCGCCGCTGTAGCTCTCGCCGTCGCTGCCCTGGTAGCTGCCCTCACCCTGCAGCAGGCCGCCCTTGAAGGTGCCGCTGAAACTGCCCTGGGCGTTGCTGCGGCGGCCTTCGCCTTGCGGCTCGCCGCGCTCGAACTGGCCCTGGAAACGGGTGCCGTCCGGCCACTCGAGGGTGCCCAGGCCGTGGTAGCGATCGCCACGGAACTGTCCGCGATAGCTCACGCCGCCCTGCTGCAAGTGGCCCTCGCCATGCAGGCGGCCCTGCTTGAAGCCGCCCTCGTAGACGCTGCCGTCGGCGTAGACCAGCTTGCCCTGGCCATCGAACAGGCCCTGGCGGAATTCGCCCTGGTAGCGCTCGCCGCCGGCGCCGTGCCACTCGCCGCGACCGTCGAACAGGCCGTCCTTGAACTGGCCCCGGTAGTACATGCCGTTGGCGTAGTCGATGCGCCCCTCGCCCTGCAGCAGGCCGTCGACCAGTTCGCCGCGGTAGCGGCCGCCATCGGGCAGCACGGCGTCCGGCGGCAGCAGCGGCTCGCCGTCACCGCAGGCGGCGAGCAGCAGGGCGAGGGTCAGCGGGGCGAGGTGGCGGTGCATGGCGGACGTCCTGGTCGGGGGATGTCCCGAGTATGCCGCAGGCCGGTGGCCGCTCCAATGCAAACGGGGCGCCTGAGCGCCCCGTTGCCGCGAAGTGGCCCGCCTTCAGACGAAGCAGAGGGTCAGCGGCTCGGCGATGTAGGCGGGCTTCTCCTCGCCTTCGATCTCCAGGGTGGCCTGGGCCTTGATCAGCCACTGGCCGGGGCGCTTCTCGGTGACTTCGAGGATGCTCACCGCCAGGCGCACGCGCGAGTCGACCTTGACCGGCTGGATGAAGCGCACGCTGTCCAGGCCGTAGTTGACCGCCATCTTCAGGCCTTCCGGCATGATCATCAGGCTTTCCATCAGCATGGGGATCAGCGACAGGCTGAGGAAGCCGTGGGCGATGGTGGAGCCGAAGGGCGTGTGCTTGGCCTTGACCGGGTCGACGTGGATGAACTGGTGGTCGCCGGTGCATTCGGCGAACTGGTTGATGCGCTGCTGATCGATGGTCAGCCATTGCGAGCGTCCGAGCTCTTTGCCTACGTAGGATTGCAGTTGCGATACGGGTACAAACGGCATAGATCCTCCTTGAGGATGCAGGTTACTTGTTGTTCTTGGCGATGAACCTAGCTGGCCCTAGATCAGCATGAGTCGGCGCCCGGGGTCAAGCCGAACGTCGCGGTTTATGGCGGCCCCTCAGGCATGCCTATAATGGCCGCGCCATCCCCGCCGGAGACCCCTGCCATGCTGCTTCGCGGCCTGACCTGGCTGGTGCTGTTCCAGTTGCTCGGTACCGCCCTCAACGTCCTGTTCCTGTCCATGCTGCCCGGGCCGATCATCGGCATGTTGCTGCTGTTCGCCTTCCTGCTGCTGCGTGGCGAGGTGGGCGAGCCGCTCAGCGAGGCCGCCGGCGGCCTGCTTCGCTACCTGCCGCTGCTGCTGGTACCGCCGGCGGTGGGGGTGATGGTCTATGCCGAGCAGATCGTCGCCGACTTCTGGGCCCTGGCCGGTGCCCTGGGCCTGTCGCTGCTGGTGTCCCTGCTGTTCGCCGGCTGGCTGATGCAGAAGCTGATCGACCGCCAGGCGCGGCGCGGGGAGCAGTCATGAGCCCGCCCTGGCAGGCCGCCATGCAGGCGGTGATCCACCATCCGCTGTTCGGCGTCGGCATCACCCTGGCGGTCTACCAGCTGGCGCTGGCCGCCTACGAGCGCACCCGCTGGGTGTTCCTGCAGCCGGTGCTGGTGTCCATGACCGTGCTGATCGGCGTGCTGCTGGCCGCCGGGCTGAGCTACCAGGAGTACCGCGACAGCACCTTCCTGCTCAGCGTGCTGCTGGGGCCGACCACGGTGGCCCTGGCTGTGCCGCTGTTCCTCAACCTCAAGCGCATCCGCCAGTTGTTCTGGCCGACCCTGATCACCCTGCTGCTCGCCGGCCTGCTCGCCACCGTGCTGGGCGTGGCGCTGGCCTGGGCCTTCGGCGCCGAGCGGATGATGCTGATGACCCTGGCGCCCAAGTCGGTGACTTCGCCCATCGCCATGCTGGTGGCCGAGCAGATCGGCGGGGTGGCGGCGCTGGCCGCGGTGTTCGTGCTGATCACCGGGGTGCTCGGCGCCATCTGCGGGCCGGAGCTGCTGCGCGGCATCGGCGTGCGCCACCCGGCGGCCCAGGGCATGGCGCTGGGCATCACCGCCCACGCGGTGGGCACCGCGCGGGCGCTGCAGGAAGGCGAGGAGAGCGGTGCCTTCGCCGCCCTGGCCATGAGTCTGATGGGCGTGCTGACCGCCGTGCTGCTGCCCCTGGCGGTGGCACTGATCGCATGAGGGGGCTGGCGATGGACTATCCGCTGTTTCCGCTCAATACCGTGCTGTTCCCCGGCTGCGTGCTCGACCTGCAGATCTTCGAGGCACGCTACCTGGACATGGTCAGCGCCTGCATGCGCCGCGGCGAGGGCTTCGGCGTGGTCGGCATCCTCGAGGGCCAGGAGGCCGGCGAGGCGGCCAGGCGTTTCTCGGCGCTGGGCTGCGAGGCGCTGATCCGCGACTTCCAGCAGCGCCCCAACGGCCTGCTGGGCATTCGCGTCGAAGGTGGTCGGCGTTTTCGCGTCGGCCGTGTCGAGGTGCAGCCCAACCAGCTGACCCTGGCCGAGGTGGACTGGCTGGGCGAGGCCGCGGATGCGCCGCTGCTGGCCGAGCACGCCGACCTGGCGGCCCTGCTCGGCGCCCTGGCCGAGCACCCGCTGGTGGCCGGGCTGGGCATGGGCGGGGTGGTCGCGGGCCAGCAGGCGCTGGCCAACCAGCTGGCCTACCTGCTGCCGTTCGCCGTCGAGCAGAAGCTGCAGGTGCTGCTGCAGGACGAACCCCTGCGCCGCCTGGAGCTGATCCAGTCCTTCCTCGATCAGCTGCAGGGCGAGATGACCGCCTGAGCCAGCTCAGTACTGGTATTTCTGGATCGCCTCGGGCAGCGCCCAGAGGCTCGCCGTGCCGAGCAGGGCCAGGGTCGCCGGCAGGATCAGCCACCAGGTCCGCGCGCCCAGCGGCTGCATCGGCTGGCGCCGCTGCAGCCAGGCCAGGCATGCGGCGCAGACGCTGCCGGCGAGCAGGGCACCGGCGAGGATGTCGGTCGGCCAGTGCACCCCCAGGTAGACCCGCGACAGGGCGATGGCCACGGCCGGCAGGCTGGCCAGCAGCAGCCAGGTCAGGCGCAAGCGGGCCGGCGCGCCACGGCCGGCCAGCACGCCGAGGGCGAGGAAGCAGGCGAAGGCGGCCGAACTGTGGCCGCTGGGCAGACTGAAGGTGTCCAGCGGCTGCAGCAGCACATCCGGGCGGGCGCGGGCGAACAGCTGCTTGAGCCCGGTGTTGGCCAGCGCCGTCAGCAGCATGCAGCCGCCGAGGAACAGGGCCGCCTGGATGCGCCGGGCCAGCAGCAGGAGCAGGGTCAGCAGGACGCCGGCGGCCACCTGGGTGCTGAAGTCGCCCATGCGCGTGACCAGCACGGCCAGGCTGTCCAGGCTGGCGCTGCGCTGCTCCTGGACCAGCGCCAGCAGGCCCTGGTCCAGCGCCTGCAGCTGCTCCACGCCGAGCAGCAGGGCGAGCAGCAGGCTGCCGCTGAGGCCGGCCGCCAGTGCGGTGGCCCAGCGCTGTTCGCGCAGGCTGCTGTGGATCACTAGCAGCAGCATCAGGCCGATGGCGGCGGCGACCACCCCGGCGGCGCTCCAGAAGCCCTCCGGCAGCGGCAGGCGCAGCGCCGCGCCGGTGGCCCAGCCGGGCAGCATGTAGGCCACCGCCCAGCCGGCGGCGGCCAGCAGGCTGACCAGGGCGAAGCGCACCACGGGCATGTCGAGCATGCCGGCCACCAGCGGCAGCATCGGCCGCAGCGGGCCGATGTAGCGGCCTACCAGCAGGCTGACCACGCCGTAGCGCTGGAAGTAGCTCTCCGCGCCCTCCAGCCATTCGGGGTGCTCGCGCAGCACCGGCAGGCGCCGGATGCCCTGGTGGAAGCGCCGGCCTATGGCATAGGACAGCGCATCGCCAAGCAGGCCGCCGGCGTATGCCAGCAGCAGCGTCTCGCCCAGGCTGAGGGCGCCGCTACCGGCCATCACGCTGAGGGCGAACAGCAGCACGGTACCGGGGATCAGGATGCCGGCCACCGCCAGGCATTCCAGGCAGGCGACCAGGAAAATGGCCAGTCCCAGCCATTCCGGATTGCCCTCCAGCCAGGTCGACAGATTGGCGAACCATGCGCTCATGTGCATTCCTCGGGAGTCAGTAGAAAGTAGTCGCGACCTTCGACCTGGCCGCGGCGCAACGGGTTGCGGGTGCAGTGGCGGGCGTGGGCGGCGTCGACGAAGCGGTAGGGCAGGTGTTCGTCACGCCCGGCCGGTATGCCCAGGCGGGTGGTCTGGATGATCTGCGCGGGGCGCTCGCCGACATCCTCGACGAACAGCTGCAGCGGGTCGAAGCGCCGGCCGTCCCACTCCGGCACCTTCAGGCCCAGCGCCCGGCACAGCAGGGTCTGCCCGGCGCACAGGCGCTCCGGCGGGCGCGCCGCGCCGCTGGCCGAGGGGTTGTTGGCCTGCATGCGCTGCAGGGCGTCCGCCGCGCAGTGCGCATCCAGCCAGGGCAGGGCGGACTTGATCAGCACCGCATTGCCCGGCCCCTGGGCGCTGAAGTTCAGCGAGTCGCCGCCGCGGGCGTAGTACATGTAGATGTGGCCGCCGTCCATGAACAGCGCGCGGCGCTTCTCGGTGTAGCCGAGCGAGGCGTGACTGCCCTTTTCCGCCAGGTAGTA
>Ga0247725_1001654_pt1 | contig 10812 bp, 5 predicted proteins | sample OKSTACKMCFT3sol_FD_183021 | JGI IMG/M metagenome (GOLD analysis project Ga0247725, IMG submission 183021) | Subsurface sediment microbial communities from gas well in Oklahoma, United States - OK STACK MC-FT3-sol | ecosystem: Environmental > Terrestrial > Deep subsurface > Rock core/Sediment... | reverse complement strand
AATCGCCGGCCAGCGGGACGGGATCGCGCGGCTGGGCGCGCTGGGGCACGAGGTAGTCCTGCAGGCCGGCGCGGACGCGATTCAGGTCTGCGCGCAGTCGGGCGTAGTCGAAGTGGTAGCGGGCGCGTTCCTGCGGAGCGGAATTGGCGGCGTGCTCGGCGAGGCGGTCGATCAGGTTGAGCTGGCGGGCGAGGGCCGCCAGTTGCTCGTGTTCAGCGGTGGCATCGCCGGCCGATGCGGGCGATGCGCCGGCCAGCGCGATGGTCAGCGCCAAGGCCAGGGCCGGCACACGGCGCCAGGCGGTCGTCAGGTTGCCAAGGGGTGTCATCACGCCGTTCCACAGTCGTCTGGATGGCGGGATGCTGCGGCGTGGGGCCGGGGTGTGCCGCAAACAATCGGAACTGGTGGTGCACCGGAATCTTCTGTGGTCGACGGACGCTATCGAAGCAGTAGGTGTTTGGCGCTACCGCAAATGGCCTCACCCGTTCGGAGGCGGTCTGCTCTCAGCAGAAAGCCCGCCATTGACGGCTTTATGTTGTGTGACCGGCGCGCAATACTGTATATTGCAGTACATTTGCAGTGGTTCTTGGAGAAGCTAATGGCTACAGGCAAGACCGCCACGCTGACTTTCCGAATCGATCCCGAGATCAAGGAGGCGTTGCGCGCTGCGGCGAACCTGGAGCACCGCTCCATCGCCAATATGGTGGAGGTGATGATTCGCAGCTATTGCGAGCAGCGTGGCATCGCAATCCCGAACCCCGAGGAAGCCAAGAACAACGACGGAGTGCGTTCATGATCAAGACGGTCAGGCAGGCCTGCCGCTTCAATCCGATCATCCGGGACTACCGGATGAGCCAAGGCATCGAGAACCTTGCCCAGCTTATCGACGATGAAGGCGACGGCCGCGCGTTCTTTGCGCGCAACTACGTCACTCACGGCATGGAACAGCTCTTCAGGGAAGGGCTATTGCGGCTGTCTGGCAAGTCGGATCAGGCGGTGTTCGAGCTGAGCCAAGCCATGGGTGGCGGTAAGACCCACATGATGATCGCACTCGGGTTGCTGGCCCGGCATCCGCACCTGCGCCCAGAGGTGCTGCCGGAGGATCTGAGCGGACGGATCGACTCTGGTCAGGCCCGTATCGCTGCATTCAACGGACGCAACAACCCGGACAACTACATCTGGGGTGAGATCGCCAGCCAGCTCGGGGCCGAGGATGCCATCAAATCCCACTGGGTGAACGGTCCTAAGGCGCTCGATCAGCGCAAGTGGAAGGAAATCATCGGCGACGAGCCCACGCTGATTCTCCTGGACGAGCTGCCGCCTTATCTCGACAACGCCAGTACCCAGGTGTTCGGCCAAGGCACGCTTGCCAACATGGTGGTGTACAGCCTTTCCAGTCTGATGAGCGCTGCTCTCGAGCTACCCAACTGCGCTGTCGTCATCGCCAATCTGTCCGGTAGCTACGGCGCCCAGACCAAGGCGCTGCGTGAGGCCATCTCCAACTTGCAACAGGAGACGCGCCGGCAGGCGATGACGATCACGCCGGTGCAACTGGCCGGTAATGAGATCTACGAGATCCTGAAGAAGCGGCTCATCGACGATCTGCCTGATGAGCGCGTCATTGCCGACGTCGCGGAGGAACTCGCCCAGCAGATCAAGAAGGCGGAGGACGGTGGCTACATCGTCGCTAGCAGCATCGAGCAGATCGCCGAGCAGGTCCGTGAGACCTATCCGTTCCATCCTTCTTTCAAGCATCTGGTTGCACTGTTCAAGGAGAACGAAGGCTTCCGGCAAACTCGCGGCTTGATGCAGTTCACGGCGCGCCTCCTCAAGAGCGTCGAGGACCGCGAAGCCGACGACGTCTTCCTGATCGGCACCCAGCACCTCAATCTCAACGACGAACAAGTCAAGGACGAAATCGAGCGCATCGCGCCGAAGTTGATCCCCGCCGTGACGCGCGACATAGCCGATAGCGGTAGCGCCATTGCCGAGCGCATCGACGACGAGCTCGGGGGCGATGCCGCTCAGCAGGTCATGACGCTGCTCTTGGCGTCCAGCCTCTCTCGTGCCGTGGGCGGCCGGATCGGCTTGTCGGAAAGCGAGCTGACCGAGTTTCTGGCCGCGCCTCAGCGCAAGCCGGACGAGTTCCTCCAGGCGCTGCAACGTTTGCGTGAGTCGGCTTGGTACCTGCACCGCGAAGAACAGCGATTTTTCATCAAAGAAACCGAGAACCTGTCGCGTCAGATCGAGCGCAATGCTAAAGAGGTCCCTCAGCCGAAAGTCGATCAGGCACTCATCAACCGGCTGACCGGCATCCTGCAACCGGAACGCAAGACTGCGTATCAGGATGTTCAGGTACTGCCGAAGCTGGATGAACTTCGGCTCAGCGGGCCGCGCACCCTTATCGTGATCAAGCCCGATGGCAAGGTGCCACCCAGCCAGTTGCAGAACTTTTTCGACTACCAGCAGGAGAAAAACAATCTGCTGGTGCTCACCGGTCAGGACAGTCTGCTGGCCGATGCGGTCGAAGAGCGCCTGCGAGAGCTTTATGCCATCGAACAGATCCACAAGCGCTTGAAGCCTGGAGACACTCTGTACGAGGAGGCGCGTGACCGACTGGAAGAGGCCGAGGATCGCTTCACCAAGGCATTGTCGGCGGCCTACAACCGTCTGTATTTCCCGGTGAGCGATTCCATGGACGGCCGCGACGTGTTGGTCAGCGTCACCATCGATCAGGGACTGAAACTTGGCAAGGAGGAGCAGTCAGCAGAGGCACAGCTCGAAACCCTGCTTGCCAGCCCGCGCGCCGATTACAAGCTGGTGCGCGAACTGACCAAGGACAACCTGGGCGAATACTTCGCGATGGCCGAGGAATACCTCTGGCCATCCGGCAGGGACAACAGGCGCACGCCGTGGAAGGACGTGGTCACCCGTGCCAAGTGCTCCCCTATCTGGCCTTGGATGCCGGGCGCAAGCGGTCTGGAGGCGCTCAAGACAGAGGCGCTCAAGCAGGGGCGTTGGCGGCTTGGTGAAGACGGCTACATCGAGAAAGGTCCGTTTCCGAAGGACAAGGCCACGGTCAACGTTTCCGTCGTCAACGTCAAGGCGGATACGGCCGAGACCGTGCTGAGCCTGACGCCACGTCACGGTGGTGATAGCCCCGTCGTCTACTATTCCACCAGGCCGGACGTCTCTGATAGGGATCAGAAGGTCGAGGACCTGGACAACTTCACGACGGGTGAAGGCACCCTGTACTTCTGGGTCAAGGAGCCGACCGGTCAGTACGACAGTGCGCCGCCGGTGCGCTGGCTAGCCGACCTCAAGATCCGCCATCAGGTGGAACCCGCCGCAGACAAGCGGTACGTGCGCCTCGAAGCGGCGCCAAGGGCCGAACTCTTCTACAACTGATCCCGATATCCGACCCGGAGCGCTATTTTGGCGGGCGCGGCTGGCGGCGCGACATCACGGACGACGACAAGCTCGTCCTCTATCGACAGGCGCTGGCGACACTGCCCAGCTACGAAGAAAAGGCAGGCATCAGCAAGCGTCCGGAGGAACTGGATCAGGGCTGGCTCTATGCCCCGGCATGGGCGGAAGTCAATCGCCACTACGCGCACTTGGGCGTGAATGCGCATTCGCTGCCGGAACTGGTCGAACAGCTCGGCATCCTGCGCTACGGCCACCGCCCGCGCGTGGGCGACACCTTCAGCGGCGGCGGCTCCATTCCGTTCGAGGCCGCGCGCATCGGCTGCGACGTCTATGCCTCCGACCTCAACCCCGTCGCCTGCATGTTGACGTGGGGTGCCTTGAACATCATCGGTTCCAGCCCGGAGCGGCGAGCCGAAATCGAGCAAGCGCAGGAACGTGTCGCCAAGGCCGTGGATGCGGAGATCACGAAGCTCGGCATCGAGCATGACAAACAAGGCAATCGTGCCAAGTCATACCTGTATTGCTTGGAAGCCCGCTGCCCGGAGACGGGGTGGATGATTCCGCTTTCACCCTCGTGGGTGATTTCCAAGGGCAGGAACATCATCGCTCGCCTGAAGCCGGATCACCGCAACAAGCGTTTCGACATCGAAATCGTCAGCGGCGTTTCGGACCAGGAAGCTGCAGCAGCCGATCAAGGCACGGTGCAGGAAGGCGACATGGTCTATACGCTGGACGGCAAGACCTATCGCACGCCTATCAAGACGCTGCGCGGCGACTACCGAAACGCCAATGGCAGCACGGGCAATCGCCTGCGCCGTTGGGAAAAGAGCGACTTCAAGCCGCGCCCCGACGACATCTTTCAGGAACGGCTCTACGCCATTCACTGGATCACCAAGGCAACGCTGAACAAGTCGCGGCAGGAAACTTGGTTCGCCGCGCCGACCGACGCCGATTGGGAACGCGAACGTCACGTGGAAACGCTCGTCGCCGAGAACCTGAGCCGCTGGCAGGACGAAGGCTTGGTGCCGGATATGGCCATTGAGTACGGGGACGAAACGACCCGTCTATTCCGCGAACGTGGCTGGACGCACTGGCATCACCTGTTCAATGCCCGCCAGTTGCTGCTGATCTCGCGTTACTTCCAGCATCGCACGCCGGAAGACTACGTGTTCAACGCGAAGTCGCTGGACTGGAACTCCAGAATCGCCAACTGGATGAACCATTGGGAGAAGACCAACAACGTCTTCTACAACCAAGCATTGAACACGTTCTACAACTACGGCATCCGTTGCTTCGCCAGCCACGAGGCGGGTCGCTCATTCGGCTTCGCAAACAGTCCACTCCCGAATATTCACAGCCAAGTCAGGTGCCTCGATGCGACCACGTTGCAAGATGACGCGGATGTCTGGATCACCGACCCGCCGTATGCCGATGCGGTGAACTACCACGAGATCACCGAGTTCTTCATCGCGTGGCTGCGCAAGAACCCACCCAAACCGTTCGACGAATGGGTATGGGATTCCCGGCGCGCGTTGGCGATCAAAGGCTCGGATGACGATTTTCGCCGTGGCATGGTTGGTGCCTACAAGGCGATGGCCGAGCACATGCCCGACAACGGGATGCAATGCGTGATGTTCACGCATCAGGACACCGGCGTCTGGGGCGACCTGATCGGCATATTCTGGGCTGCAGGCCTGCAAGTGGTGGCCGCGTGGTACATCGCCACGGAAACCAATGCCGCCATCAAGAAAGGTAGCTTCGTTCAAGGCACGGTCATCCTGATGCTGAAGAAGCGCGTCGCAGGCGAACGCACCGGCTTCAAGCAGCGCCTACTGCCTGCCGTGCGGCAGGAGGTGGCCAGCCAGATCGAAACCATGATGCACCTGAACGACACGGTGAAGGCGCATCATGGCGAGCCGGTGTTCAACGATTCCGACTTGCAGATGGCGGGCTACGCGGCGGCGCTGAAGGTGCTGACCGCTTACACCCACATTGGCGGCGAAGATGTCACCAGCTTTGCCCTGCGCCCGCGCGCGCGCGGCGAAGTAACCGTGGTGGACGAAATCGTGCAGCAGGCGGCGGAGACCGCGTCCGGTCTGTTGGTTCCCGAAGGGCTGACGGCGGATACGTGGGCCAATCTCGCAGGGATCGAACGCTTCGTGCTGCGGATGCTGGACATGGAGACTACCGGCGCGCAGAAGCTCGACAACTACCAGAACTTCGCCAAGGCCTTCCGCGTGGAAGACTACAGCCGCGTGATGGGCGACATGCGGCCCAATCACGCGCGCCTAAAGCGCGTCACCGAGTTCGCGTCACGCGATCTCACCGAGTCCACGGAGCTTGGCGCCAGCCGCCTTGGTCGCCTCGTCATGGCGCTGCAGCAGCGCCTCAAGGACGTAGAGGCCCAGGCCATCATCGATCAGATCCGCTATGAGATGGCCGACTTCCTGGAGGTCCGCCCCTTGCTCGCGGACATGCTCGCCTTCATCGAACGCAAGTCGTCGGAGGACGAGGTCCGCACCGCAGCCGAGGTGCTGGGCGCACGGCTTAAGAACCTGCGGTTTGGTGCATAGGAGGCGCGTGGATGACGATCCGGCGCTTCTCCTCGCGCATCCACCGGCTCGATGCCAGCTTCCTGATGGGGCACCTCGCTGGGGCGCGCAGCTACAAGCGCATCGCGGGCTATTTCACCAGCTCCCTGTTCGAGGTGGCTGGTGAAGTGCTTGAAGGTATTCCCGAGGTGCGGATCGTCTGCAACGTCGATATTCATCCGGACGACCTCAAAGTCGCCCAATTGCGCGAGAGCAAGATGCTCGGCCGCTGGAACGAGCGGGCTCTGGAGGCCGAGGCGCTGCTGCACCGCGACCGCTACCGGCGGCTGGATGCCTTCCTGCAGAAACACGGCCAAGCCGTGCGGGTGGCTCCGGACGAGATCTGCGGCTTCGTACATGGCAAGGCGGGTGTCATCACCCTGGCCGATGGCCGCAAGCTCGGCTTCATCGGTTCGATGAACGAGACTCGCAGCGGCTGGCAGCGCCACTACGAGATTCTGTGGGAGGATGAATCGCCGGAGGGTGTGGCCTGGATCGAGGACGAGTTTGAGTTCCTCTGGAATGCGGCCAAACCGCTGCCGCAGGCGGTGATTCGTGAGGTGCGCCGGCGCGGTTATCGCCGCGAGGTGGTCTTCGACGAGATCGACGAGGACGAGAACCTCGCGCCCGCGGCGCTGATCGAATCCCCGCTCTATCGCGAGGGCCAGCAGCTTCAGCCGTGGCAGCAGGGCTTCCTGACCGAGGTTCTGCGCCACCATCGTCTGCATGGCTATGCGCGCCTGCTGCTTGCTGACGAGGTAGGTCTCGGCAAGACGTTGTCGCTGGCAACGGCGGCACTGACACTTTGTCTGCTGGCGGACAAGGAAAACGGCCCGCGCCGCCCCGTAGTGATCTTCGCGCCAGCCACGCTGACCGAGCAGTGGCAGACCGAGATGTTGGACAAGCTCGGCATCCCGACCGCGCGCTGGGAAACAGTGCGCAAGGTCTGGCTGGATGCGGACGAGCGCGCCATCTCGCCGCCCGGGCGCGAGCAGATTGCCCGCTGCCCGTTGCGCATCGGCATCGTGTCCACCGGCCTGATGATGCGCGACTCATTGGAGAAGCAGCACCTGCTGGGCCTGCGTTTTGGCGTCGTCATCCTCGACGAGGCGCACAAGGCACGTGTCCGCAAGGGCTTTGGCCGGGAAGCGGGGACGCCCAACGAACTGCTGGCCTTCATGCGCGACATCGCCGCGCGGGCGGATCACGTGCTGCTGGGTACGGCGACGCCGATCCAGACCGATCCGGCCGATCTGTGGGACTTGCTTGGAATCCTGCATCAGGGCAGCGGGCGCTTCGTGCTAGGGCACGATCTGGCGCTTTGGCATCGGGCGGGCGAGGTGCTCGATATTCTCGCCGGGAGGCAGGAGGTCGTGGAATCTGGTCATGCCTGGGAGCTGCTGCGTTCACCGCTGCCACGAATGGACTCAACCGCAGAGCCGCGTGCCCGTAGGCTCTTTTCGGCCATCCGGCAGGATCTGGGCCTCACCGGGAGCGAATGGCAGACCAATCGCCCACTGTCGGACGTGACGGTCGAGACCCGCGAGATTCTCGACGAGGAACTCGAAAGGCGCATCGCGGGCGCCAGCTTCTTTCAGCGCGAGAATCCTGTCGTCCGCCACGTCGTGCTGCGCAAACGCCAGCAACTGGAAGATGCAGGCCTGCTGACACGGGTCGGAGTCGATGTTCACCCGGATCGCGCGCTGGCAAAGGAGCCACGCGCCTTCGACGCGCTTTTCGAAAGCAAGGCGCTGCGAACCACCGAGGACTTCCGTGAGGCGTATGGACAGGCGCGCTTGTTCGGAAAGGCGCTGGCGAAACGCGGAAAGGGTAGCGGGTTCATGAAGAACCTGCTGGAGCAGCGCATCTGCTCCAGCATCCACGCCGGGTTGGCAACTGCCAGACGATTGCTCCAGGGCGAGGCCGTGCACGAAGAAGGCGACGAGTTCGAGGCCGACTTGTCTGTCGAAACTCCGGAAGAGCGTGAAGCCTTGGAGCGATTGATCAAGCGCCTTGAGCGGCTGGATGCGGACCCGAAGATGGAAGCCGTCGTCCACTATCTGGAGAAGGAAAAGTGGCTGGAGCCCGGCGTGATCATCTTCAGCCAATACTACGAGACTGCGCGCTGGCTGGCCGATGCTCTGGCCGCGCGTTACCCCGATGAGGCGGTTGGCCTCTATGCGGGGGCTGGCCGCAGCCGCCTTTATCAGCGCGGCGACAGCGTTGCCGTCGAACGGGAAACGCTCAAACGCATGGTCGCCGAGCACGAGATCCGCATCATGGTGGCCACGGATGCTGCCTGCGAGGGGCTCAATCTGCAAACGCTCGGCACGCTGATCAACGTCGATCTTCCCTGGAATCCGACCCGTCTGGAACAGCGCATCGGCCGCATCAAACGTTTCGGCCAGAAGCGTGAGACCGTGGACATGTTGAACCTGGTGTTTGAGCAGACCGTGGACGAGAAGATCTACGAGCGTCTGTCCGAGCGCATGCGCAACCGCTATGACCTGTTCGGCTCACTGCCCGACACCATCAAGGACGAGTGGATCGACGATATCGAGACGCTCGGGGAAAGGCTCGACCAGTACATTGATGCGCAGAAGACCGCAACCGGGTTTGACTTGCGTTACACGGGCACGATGGCACCGCCCGAGAAGGATTGGCGCGATTGTTCCGAGGTCCTGTCCCGGCGTGACTTTGCGACGCTGATGAGTGCGGGGTGGGGATAGTGGCTCGCGGTGGATGTGTAGCCTGCAAGAACAGATCGCCTCGCGAAAGCGCCGGAGCAGCAAGCCTGCGCCAATCTGTTCAGGTGGTCCTTAATTCCGCACGGATTGCCTTGAATGGGGAGCCTGCATGACCCGCTCTCATCTGCGTTTCCAAGTGGACTCCCGCCTCGCCACATTGCTGAGCCAGGAGTATTCCTCGTCCGAGCGGGCGTTAAAGGAACTCATTGACAATGCCTGGGATGCAGATGCGGAAAGGGTGTCCATCACGCTTCCAAAGCCAATGAGCGGAGACCCCATCGTTATCCAAGACGACGGCACCGGCATGACGGAGGAGGAACTGCGCCGTCACTACTTGTCCATCGCAGCGGACCGGCGTTCGCGACGCGGCGAGCGCACAAGCGGGAAGAATCGTTTGGTCAAGGGGCGCAAGGGTATCGGCAAGTTCGCCGGGCTCATGGCCGCAGCGGTGATGACGCTCGAAACCCGTGCGCGCGGTCGATTGTGCCGTATCACTTTGCGGCTGGACGATCTCTCCCAAGTCGAAGACATTGAACAGTTGAATATCGGCCTGCAGAGCGAGCCTTGTGGGCCGGAACTGCATGGCACGACAATCACGCTGAGCGATCTGCATCAGGGCCTGGCTTATCCCGATGCCAATCGGCTGCGCCAGATCCTTTTGCAGGACTACGGGCGACAGGATGACTTTGCTATCACGATCGACGGCAAGCGGCTCGACGTCGATGATGTATCCGGTAGCTACTCGGAGCAGGAAGAGGAGCTTCCAAGTGCCGGTAAGGTAAAGCTGCGTTTCTCCATCAGCGACGGCAAGTCCGGGTTGCGTCAGCCAGGCATCACTCTGCGTGTGGACGGCAAGGCCGTTGGGCGGCCTGGGTTCTTCGGCCTGGATCAACGAGATGACTTTCCATCCAAGCTGCTGCGAAAGCTCTACGGCGAGATCGAAGCAGATGGACTGCGCGACCACATCACGGCGGGCTGGGATGCGGCGGTCGAGAACAGCGAGCTTCTGAAAGAGGTTGAGGGCTACGTCCAGCCCATCTTGCGAGAAGCCTATGAGCAGCAGTACCGGCGCGAAATTCAGTTGGCGCAGGCTCGCTTGCAGAGAGCGATCCTCACGCGCTTGTCGGCTCTGCCAGAGCACAAGCGCGTATTCGCCGACCGCGCGATCAAGAAGATTCTCGACAAGTATTACGGCGAGCCGGAGAGCAAAGTCGAACCGGTCGTAAATGTACTGTTGGAAGCGATGGAGCGTTCCGACTACCGCATCCTCCTGGAGCATATCGCGGAAGCAACGCCGGGCGATGTCGCAGGGGTAGCCGAGCGCCTGGATGAATTTGGCTTGGCGGAGATGGCCTTCCTTGTGCAGCAAGCGACGGCTCGTCAGGTCTTCCTTGATCAACTGGACGCCCTCGCCCGTGAGGCCGCCACGACGGAAGCCGTCTTGCACAAAGCTCTGGAGCGAAACTTGTGGGTATTCGGTCCCGAATACTCGCTATTCAGCTCGAACAGTACGTTGCGGCGACAAGTGGAAGATGTCCTCGGCAAGGCCTACACAGGTGACAAGGCCGACAAGCGCCCCGACCTGCTCCTCAACGAGAATCTCGGCGGCCAGTACCTGTTGATCGAGTTCAAACGGCCGAGCCATGCACTGAATCATGATGATTACGTGCAGGCGATTGGCTACAGGCACGAACTGGCAAAGTATCTCGGTTCTCCGATTCAGGTTCTGCTCGTCGGCGGCAGTCGGTCCCCCGACTTTCCTACAGACAATCGTGAACCGCATGTCGAGGCTCGGATTTTTGGTCAGGTCATTTCCACTGCGCGGCGGCAGATGGAGTGGCTGCTGCGCACGGCAGAGACCTGTTCAATCTGATCCACATGTCGCTACGCACTTGACGGCGCATACTCAATCGCAGCCAGGTACCCGGGTCACAGATACTTCTTGAACGTCGCCGCCGCAATGCACACCGCCACGCCGAGCAATGCGGCGCTGGGCAGCAGGATCAGAAGCGGGTTCACGCTGACCGGCAGTGCCAGGTAAGTCA
>Ga0247725_1001653_pt1 | contig 10816 bp, 11 predicted proteins | sample OKSTACKMCFT3sol_FD_183021 | JGI IMG/M metagenome (GOLD analysis project Ga0247725, IMG submission 183021) | Subsurface sediment microbial communities from gas well in Oklahoma, United States - OK STACK MC-FT3-sol | ecosystem: Environmental > Terrestrial > Deep subsurface > Rock core/Sediment... | reverse complement strand
GCTGCTGCGCATTGACGATATTGAAGATTTGGCCCAGGTCCGGCAGTTGCTGCTGGCCCATGAGTACCTGCGCATGAAGCGTCTGGCGGTGGATCTGGTCATCATCAATGAGCATGCCTCCTCCTACGTGCAAGACTTGCAAACCAGTATCGAAACCGCGGTGCGCAGTAGCCAATCCCGCCCGCGATTTGATACGGAACTGGCCCATGGCGCCGTGTATACCTTGCGTGCCGACTTGATGAATCACGCTACCCGGGATCTGCTGCATGCCGCGGCACGGGTGGTACTGGTGGCTCGCCGTGGCCCGATCCAGGACCAGCTCGATCACCTGCCCATCCTGGCACCCTTGCCGCTGGCCCCCCTTCCTCTCAAGGCCCTTCCAGCGACGCCGTTGCAACACCCGTACTCGCACCCGGAGCTGGAGTTTTTCAATGGCCTGGGCGGGTTTGCCAGTAATGGCACCGAATATGTCACCCTGCTGAGCGGTGGTAACACCACGCCAGCGCCCTGGGTCAATGTGATTGCCAATCCCAATTTCGGCTTTCAAGTCTCCGTCGAAGGCAGTGGCTATACCTGGGCCGAGAATAGTCGGGAGAATCAGCTGACGCCCTGGTCCAACGATCCGATCATGGATCCGGTCGGCGAAGCCATCTACCTGCGCGATGACGAAAGCCTGGAAACCTGGAGCCCGACCGCCCTGCCCATCCGCGACGGCGGTATCTATCGCGCCACTCACGGCCATGGCTACAGCCGATTCGAACATCAGGCAGGCAACATCCAGATCGAGCTGCTGCAATATGTTCCCGTCAGCGACGCTATCAAGATCTCGCGGTTGACCATCACCAATAACTCCCCGCGTATCCGCCACCTCTCGGTCACCACCTATGTGGAGTGGGTTTTGGGCGCCTCGCGCAGCAGCACCGCATCCTTCCTGACCAGCCAGCTGGACCCGGAAACCGGTGCTCTGCTGGTGCAAAATCCCTGGAGCTCGGCCTTTCCCGGACGCGTGGCCTTTACCGATCTGGGGACGCGGCAAACCAGCTGTACCGCGGATCGCGGCGAGTTTCTCGGTCTGCGCGGCAATCCGGCACAACCGGCGGCCCTGACCCGGCGCGCGCCGCTCTCGGGGCGAGTGGGCGCCGGATTTGACCCTTGTGCCGCTCAGCAGATGACCTTTGAGCTAGCGCCGGGTCAACGCATTGAGGTGGTGCAACTGCTGGGCCAGAGTCCGTCGCTGGATGAAGCCAGTGCCATGATCCGCCATTACCGCGCCCGGGATCTGGATAGGGTCCTGCGCGATGTCGTCAACCAATGGCAGACCCTGCTCGGCGCCGTCCAGGTGAAGACCCCAGATCGCGCGATGGATATCATGCTCAACGGTTGGCTGCTGTATCAGACTCTGGCCTGCCGTATCTGGGCGCGCTCGGCCTTTTATCAGGCCAGTGGTGCCTACGGCTTCCGGGATCAGCTGCAAGATGGCATGGCCCTGACCTTTGCCCTGCCCCAGGCGACGCGTCTGCATCTGCTGCGTACCGCCGCACGGCAATTCGTCGAGGGTGATGTACAGCACTGGTGGCTACCCCATACCGGTCAAGGGGTGCGCACCCGGATCTCCGATGATCGGGTCTGGCTGGCATTTGCGACCGCAACCTATATCGCCAGTACCGGGGATGACGCCATTCTCGACGAGTCGGTTCCGTTTCTGGATGGACCCCGCCTGGCGGCGCAGGAGCATGACGCCTTCTTTCAACCGATGGCGGCCAACGAGTCAGCCTCGTTGTACGAGCACTGTGCCCGCGGCCTGGACCAGACGCTGGACTTGACCGGCGCTCACGGCCTGCCCTTGATCGGCAGCGGTGACTGGAACGATGGCATGAACCGGGTGGGACAGGAGGGTAAAGGCGAGAGCGTCTGGCTCGGCTGGCTGCTGATCCGCACCATAGCCCTGTTTGCGCCTTTAGCCACCGCGCGGCAGGATCCCCGCGCCGAACGCTGGCTGGCCCATGCCAGCAACGTCCGTCTGGCGCTGGAGCGCTACGCCTGGGATGGTGCCTGGTATCGCCGCGCCACCTTCGATGACGGCACCTGGCTCGGCTCCCATGCCAGTCAGGAGTGCCAGATCGACTCCATTGCCCAGTCCTGGGCTGTGCTCTCCGGCGCGGCCGATCCCACCCATGCGGCCCAGGCCATGGCATCGCTGGAGAAGCACTTGATCCAGTGTGAACAGGGCGTGGCACTGCTCTTTACCCCGCCATTCGACAAGATGACTCTGGATCCGGGCTATATCCGCGGCTATCCGCCAGGACTGCGGGAAAACGGTGGCCAATACACCCACGCCGCCATCTGGGCCATCATGGCCTTCACCCACTTGGGTGCCGGTGAAAAAGCCCATGAACTGTTCAAACTCCTCAATCCCATCAATCATGCGCTCAGCCCCGAGGCCGTGGAGCGCTATAAGGTGGAGCCCTATGTGATTGCCGCCGATGTCTATTCGGTACCGCCCCATGCGGGTCGCGGTGGCTGGACCTGGTATACCGGCGCTGCGGGCTGGATGTATCAGGCAGGCATCGAAGGGATCCTGGGGATCCGTCGCCAGGGGCATCATCTGGTCATCAACCCCTGCCTGCCCAGCGCCTGGCCTGGCTTTAGCGCCGAAATGACGGTCTGTGATACCCGCTACAGCCTGGAGGTGATCAGGAGCTCCCCTCCCGGCTCGCAGATCAGTGGCGCCCTGTTTGATGGCGAGGCCATGCAGCTGCAAGGGTCGCCGTTGCGAGTACCCTTGGATGGTGGAGTGCACCGGCTGACGATCACCTACTAGCGGCAGCCAACTCCCGCTCGCCCTCGGGCGCAGCGCAGGCCCGGCGGGCGGAAGGATGGAGCCGATCGGCGTTCGTGATGGCAGAGGGAATGCATTAAAGAAGTAAGGCCAGGGAGTGGCTCGCGCCGCAGATAGGGATGTGAGTCGAGAAGCTGGGAGTGTGATTCAAAAAGCAGAGCGATGACGGCAAGGCTGCCGCCATCGAATCGAGTACCGCGCTGCTACTCCAGCATCTGTTGGTAAATGCCGTTGAGCGCGGCATAGCACGCGCAGGATCCCTGTGCCAGCCCTTGGCGATCCAGCACCTCGATAGAACCCCGCGAGTAGTGGATCAAGCCCTGATCTTGCAGCTGTTGCGCCGCCAGCGTGATGCTGCTGCGTCGTACCCCCAAAATATTGGCCAGGAACAGATGGGTAAAATGCAGGCGCTTCTCCTCGACCCTATCCGTGGCCATCGACAAAAAGCGCGCCAGACGATGCGCCACCTCATGGTAATGGATACAGGCGGTCGTCAACGGCATCTGCTGGAACAACACATGCTGATAGCGCCGGATGAGGCGTGGCAGACTCGGATTGAGTCGCAGCTGCTCACTAAACTGTTCACAACTCATGCGCAGCGCCTGGCCGGAGGCCTGTACCACACCGTGCATGGGAGCCCGGTTCATATCCAGCACCAACGAAGATCCCAACATCCCCTCACGACCGATCAAGCCCACCTCCAGGGCGGGATGATGATCCAGACTGGTCATGACCGAGATAAAACCGCGTTGCGGAAAATAGACATAGGCATAGGGCTCCTGGGCTTCACACAGGATCTGGCCCATTGCCAGCTCGACCGATTCACTTGCAGCCAACAGGTTATTGCTCTCGCTATTGGGCAAATAACCCAACAACGAGTTTTCGAGGCAGACGGATAACAGAGTCGACATAGAGAGTCCTGTTTGATGTCCTGCACGACGGTTGCCAGAAGTAGCGCGAACGAAGTGCACGATTCATCCGCTCGCTCAGCATCCAGAATCAATCTCGGCTTGTCTGTACGCTACAGCGCACAGCCGGGAGCGGATGAGGCAAGGCTCATCCTGGCGGTGAGACATGTGGGTAACAGGAGGGTTATCGGGGGGGCTGAGCCGCAGTCGGGGATTGTGGCAGATAGGGCAGCAGGCGATCGGTTTCAGTTTTCACCACTGAGTAACACTCACAGCACAACTCTTCGAGTTTAGGGCGATCCAGCACCGTGATATGGCCGCGACAATACTCGATGACCCCAAGTTTTTGCAGCTTACCGGCGGCATCGGTTACCCCTTCGCGGCGCACACCGAGCATATTGGCAATCAGCTCCTGCGTCATGGACAACTCATTGTTGGGTAAACGATCCAGAGATAACAACAGCCAGCGACACAACTGCTGATCGATGGAGTGATGACGATTGCACACCGCCGTTTGGGCCATCTGGGTCAGCAGGGACTGGGTATAACGCAGCATCAGATGCAGCATATCGCCGTGCAGATTGAACTCCGACTTCAGCAGGTTCCCCTTGAGACGGTAGGCATGACCGGCACTCTGCACGATGGCGCGGCTGGTGGTGCTTTCTCCGCCCATAAATAGTGCCACACCGATCAATCCCTCATTGCCCACCACCGAAATTTCGGCCGAGGCGCCACTCTTCATCACATACAGCAACGAGACGATGCAATCGAGTGGAAAGTAGACGTAGCGCAATGTATCTCCTGACTCATACAGCACCTTCCCTAACGGCAGGGCCGCCAGTTCCAGATGTGGCAATAACCGGTCATATACATCGTCCGAGAGCGCCGCCAGCAAGTGATTTTGCTTCGGCTGGTAGTCAGCAACCATTTCCACTCCAAGTAGGCAATTCAGACCCTGTTGAGTTGAACATACTTCCAGCAATATTGCCCTTGATCTGTACGCTACCGCACATACAAGTGAAGCCTGCCGCTGGATCGAGACTACAGAGCCAAACTCCGACGCTTGAGCATCAACCCACTATTTCCCCCTTGCGTGCTCCACCGCACCGACGACAGCCATGGGCCAGACCACACTCGACATCAGGCCCATGAGTTCGAAGGTCAAGCCCTTGAGCCCTCGCCTTCAGCCACAGTACCGACGCGAAGGAGGACTCGTATGTCACAACGATTGATCCAGATAGGCCTGATACTGGTACTCCTGGGCTGTCCCAGCGCTCAAGGGGGCGAACTCCCCAACGCCACCCTGAGCGCTGAGAAAAACAGCATCTCCAGCCAGTACCAGCACGATCTGGCGCTCTGCAACACCTTGAGCAGCAGCGCACGGGCGATTTGCATTTCAGGTGTCGCAGGCAACAAGCAGGTGACCGAAGCCAAGCTGGAAGCGCGCGATGAGCCCTCGGCCGAGAACACCATGACAGTGCGCATGCCTCGGGCACAAAGCGATTACGAGCTGACGATGAAAAAATGTCGAACCTTCGCCACCGCGGCGCAAACGCGTTGCACAACACAGGCCAAGCGGCGGCTGTTACAAGCCAAAACCGATACCGAGGCGGCCATCCATAGTGCCGGTATTCACAGTACCCAGAAGGAAACAGCCATCGACCGTTCTCTGGAGGCCAGTCAGGACAAAAATCGGGCCGCTTACCGGAGTGCCAAAGCGCAGTGTGAGCAGCAATACCGGGACCAACTTCAGCAAGCACCCTGCATTCAGGCGGCGAAGACGCGCTACCAGCAGGAGTAATGCTCCTCACGGTCGGCAGCTCCGCGACCCCAAAGATCCAGATTTATCGCTCCTGTGCCATACCGGCACCGGATCCCTTCCATCCTGAACCGGCCGGAATGCCAATCCGTCCATCCCAATACCACACCGGAGAATCACCATGAACGAACAAAAGCAAACGACCGCCGATCAAGCCGTAGCTAACACGGTCGAAAATGCCAGCAGTACCCTGCATAACGCCATCAATAGCACCTCCAAGGCCGTCCACCCGGCGCTCGATCATCTGAGCGATGGTGCTCACAATGCCGTCGACAAGTTGGCCGGAGTCGCTATTTCTGCGGCGGAGACCATTGAACAAAAAACGGAAGGCTTGCGTGAAACCCAACTCAAGTTTATGCGTCAGTGCCGCTTTCAGCTGCATGACAAGCCCGTTGTGGCCTTAGGTCTTGCCGTAACAGCCGGATTTCTGATCGGCTGGTTGCTGAAAAAACGCTAATGGCACAGGCACTACTCCCACCTCAGGAGCCAGCCCCTCCTCAGGCACAGATCCCATCTCAGGAGCCAGCTGCCGACCCGGCAGCAAGGCCCGATCACGTATCGATCTTCGATCAGATGCGGTTGCTGTGGGCACAACTGCAGGCGCAACTGCAGGATCACATCCAGCTCTTGACGCTGGAGATCCAGGCCGCCGTGCACTGTGTGCTCCAGATGCTGATTTGTGCCCTGCTGGGTGCCTTGTTGCTCATCGCGTGCTGGCTGGCCCTATCCGCGGCCCTGCTGTTTTGGCTAGTCGAACAGGGGATGGCCATGAGTGGGGCCTGGTGCCTGATCGCGATGCTTCATGGCTTAGCCGTCGCTGGACTCCTGGTACGTTATCGCGGCTATCAGCGGGAGTTACGCTTCAGTACGTCACGAGCCACGCCAGCTGATAGTCCTGCTCCTCACCCCGGAGACCCCTCATGAACACGATTCCAGTCAGCGTCCACCGGCAGCCGTCGATCCGGGAACGCATCGCCCTGTTGCGGCAGCGAGTGCAGCATCGTCATCAGGCGATGATCACCGGATCCCAGCAGTTGAACCTGGCTATACGAGGCGAGCTGGGCCATCCGCTCGTACTCTGCTCGGCGGCCAGTCTGGGCTTTGTGCTCGGCCATCGACGACCATCACAGCACGAAGCACGGCAAAGCAGCTTCCTGGCGACGGGAATGGAGCTGCTGGTCTTGGTGGAATATCTGCTCAAGCGGCCCGAACAGCCGGCATCCGCGGCGATTCCCCATCCATGAAACCCCCCCCCATGAAACAGAAACCATCAGGAGTGGAACCTATTGCGCGAGCAAGACCATGCCATCCCTGCACCCCTTGGAGAACGTCATGCTCTATACCCTAGCTGTCATATTGATTTTGTTCTGGATTGTTGGCTTGGTTACCGCCACCACTGTCGGTGGCTTTATCCATATTTTATTGGTGATCGCCGTGGTGATGGTGTTGCTGCGGATTATTCAGGGACGACGCATCTTATAACCGAAATAACATTGCGGCTATAAGTCAACTATCAACGCCATGTCTTGTCCATTTCAATATAAATAAAAATACCGGCCATCAGCCGGTATTTTTATTTACGCCACTATTGGATGTTTATTTCAACCGCAGATCATTCTTAACAGATGTTACGCCCTTAACCCCTCGGGCCACAGTGCCTGCTTTATTGATGCTGTCCTTGGCTTTAACAAAGCCACTCAGCTGTACGACACCCTTAAAGGTTTCAACATTGATCTCTGCTGATTTCAGATCCGGATCATCAAAGATGGCTGCAATGACCTTGGTGGTAATCACAGAATCATCCACATATTCACCTGTGCCCTCTTTATTCGCTGTTGAAGCACAGCCGACCATCGACATCAAGGCTGCCGCGGCGAGAAATGTGGATAAGCGACTCATTCTTTTCATGATAATTTTCTCCAAATTGAATATCGCGCGTCAAGCGAAAGGAATAAACGCAGACCGACAGTCCGCGATCATTGCAAATAATATCCAGTCGGCTGGTGTCGCCACACGCCTGATATTCACAAAACAGAGGTGCAGATATTGTATATCCGTATTTCGAGCCAACCAGAATACAGCCCAGAATATCCGTCATCGCCCCCCCTGTATGTTCGATATCGAACAGAGGGGTGGATAAAAACAATAGCGGCGCAATAAATGCCTATCTACTTGATAATAAAATAGAAGCCATTCTCCCAAACTAAAAATAAGGCTCTGTCCTTGTGCGCGGTTGGGAATGAAAAAGCAGACATGAAGAATACAGAGCAAGGGGGTCCGAACCAAAAATCGAGCGTTGCGGTTGAGATCCGCCACCAGGATGCCGAGAAGCAGGCGCGGCTGCACATTCCCCGAAGCACAACGCCGTTTTGCTCCATCACGGCCAGCCTTTACTGCCCACTGCACTTGGTTTTTTGCGATCCATCCGACAACTCTATTCGTCACCTCGTCTAGTATTCTTTGGTTACTTATTGTCCTGGAGGCCCATCGCAATGCCAACTCCCTCTCCGCTACAAAAAAATAATGTCCATATCGTGGGAAATCTGTCTGCGGACAACACCATGATTTTTGTACATGGTTTGGGTACCGATCAAACGGTATGGCAACCGATAGCCGCTGAGTTTGAGGCAACACACAGGATCATATTATTTGACAACATGGGTGCCGGGGCCACGACCCCGGATGAAGAATTTGCCCTCCACTATCACAGCATTGATCGCTATGCAGATGATTTATTGGATATCTGCGGTTATCTGCAAATTGAAAATGCCGTGATCGTCGGTCACTCCGTAGGAGCCATGATCAGTTTGTTGGCCGCGACCCAATATCCCGGGTGTTTCTCACATCTGATTATGATCGGCGCCTCGCCCTGTTATCTCAATCACCCTGATTATTCAGGTGGCTTTACATCGGCAGATCTTAATAATATTTACAAAGCCGTGACCCATCATTTTGATGACTGGGTGATTGATTTTGCTTCATCCGCCATGGCCAATCATGACAAACCACATTTATCAATTTATTTTGCGCAAACCATTCGCTCATTTCAGCCGGAATTTATGCTGACAGTTCTCTCGTCGATATTAAACTCAGACTTCCGGGATAGATTACCCAGTGTGGTCACTCCTACCTTGATCATTCAATCCCTAAATGATGTGTTTGTGCCCCTGCAGGTCGCTACTTATCTGAATAATCAAATTACCAACAGCGAATTATCGATCATTAATGCGCAAGGGCACCTGCCGCATATCAGTGCTCACCCGGCTGTCGTCGACGCCATCAAAGCGTTTTTGCATATCCCCCCGACCCTGACGGCTCCGCCCGCCGCCGCGGTACGGACCTCCTGCTCCAATTCCTGCTCACCCCAGGCCTGATGAATCAACAGTGCTAACGCGCCATGACCTCCCCCAGCAGACGACACAACTCCAATAACCGGGCGTTACCAACAGCGGCATAGCCCAACAACCAGCCCTCCTGACGCTCGGGACCCAGATAACAGCCACTCAATGGCCGTAATCCCAACCCCAAGGCGTTGCCGGGCGATGTCCAGCGGGATTCCCCACCCCGCGGACTGCAAGCCGGAATCCGCTCGTAGCGGGGTCAATTCCGGACAATGCAGGGCCAGTTCGGACCACAGCAGATCACGACGGCTGCGATACAAGGGCCGGACCTGACGCAAGTAAGCGGCAAAGTGCCCCTCCTGGATAAAATCGGCAGTCACGGCTTGCAACAGCTGATTACTGTGGCCATCGAACGCCGCTCGGGCTTGGGCAAAGGGCTCGACCAGGGCAGAGGGCAAGACCAGATAAGCCAGCCGCAATGAGCCAAACAGCGACTTGCTAAAGGTACCGACGTAGATCACCCGCCCCTGCTGATCGAGTCCCTGCAAGGCCGGTAACGGATGGGCGCTGTATTGGAATTCACCATCGTAGTCATCCTCCAAAATCCAGGCATTGTGTCGCTCCGCCTCCGCCAGCAGCGCCATGCGACGGGGCAGGCTCATCACCATACCCAGGGGATATTGATGGGAGGGTGTAGTGTAGATCAGTCGGGGCGCCGGGTGCGACGCGGCCAGGGCGATCCCCTCGCTATCGACCGGAACCGGATGCACCACGGCCCCGGCGCTCAACATGGCACTGCGCGCGCCCAGATAGCCCGGCTCCTCCAGCCACACCCGGTCACCGGCATCGATCAACAACTGGGCAATCAGCTGGATCCCCTGTTGCGAGCTGGTGAGGATCAACACCTGTTCAGGCGCACAGGCCAAACCTCGCGATTGCACCAGGTAGGAGGCAATGGCGGCACGCAGCTCCGGTAATCCTTGTGGGTCGCCATAGCTCATCAAGCGCGGCGCCTGCCGCTTCCAGTGCCGTTGCATCAGGCTGCCCCAGATATCGCGGGGAAAAACCCGCGGATCCCCCTGTCCCGAGCCAAATGTCTCCAGCAGTCCAACCGGATCACGGCAGAGTCCGGCATCCAGAATACGCTGCCCACGCAAGGACAAGCCTGCCGCTGCGACGCCAGCCCGTTTGGGTTGCGGTTGCGCCGCCAGCGCCACAAAGGTTCCAGCCCCCATGCGCCGTTGCAGATAACCTTCGGCCTCGAGTCGGCTATAGGCCAACTCCACCGTGCTGCGGGATACGCCCAGATCCTCGGCCAGAGCGCGACTGGCCGGTAACCGGCTGTGCAGCAGTAGGTGTCCCTCCAAAATGGCAGTCCGCAATGCCCGCACCAGACGTTCATGCAACGGCAAATCGGCCAGTGAAGGATGAGCAAGCAGAGTGGGCAAGGCAGACATCAGAGGCTCCACGGTAGAGGGTGATCCAACATCATGCACCAACCAGCGAACCAAAATTGGTCTGCTCATTACTGCAAAATTGGTTGGTTTAACCAGTACATTATGCCGCTAGAGTCATGAATAGCTACCCCGTTTCCTGTCACTGGCCGTGACGAATTCATAAGGAGCTTTCCATGAGTGCTGTGCGTTCCTCCGGTTTGGCGCTACCCGCTGACGCCGCCCGATTTTTTGAGCATCAACTGCAGTTTCGTACCGATCCCGCTGATTTGGCTGCCGATCTGCTCGCCAAGGAGCCAGGCATTGTGGTCATCGACACCCGATCGACCGAACATTACAGTGCCGGCCATATTCCCGGCGCGATCTCGTTTCCTCATAGCACCATGAACGCCAGCAGTACCGCCGATCTGGATCGGCAGACGCTCTATGTCTGCTACTGCGATGGCATCGGCTGT
>Ga0247725_1001652_pt1 | contig 10833 bp, 11 predicted proteins | sample OKSTACKMCFT3sol_FD_183021 | JGI IMG/M metagenome (GOLD analysis project Ga0247725, IMG submission 183021) | Subsurface sediment microbial communities from gas well in Oklahoma, United States - OK STACK MC-FT3-sol | ecosystem: Environmental > Terrestrial > Deep subsurface > Rock core/Sediment... | reverse complement strand
TTGTGCGCCCAGCATGGGCGCACTCCTGCGGGTGCAAGTCCCGCCGTAAGTTGATCACAGCGAACGAAGTGAAGCGCAACTGCGTGAGGGTGACCGAGCGTGGGGAGGAAGCGTGGAGCGTAATCTGCGAGCCGATGAACAAGAACCGGATAGAAGGCGCTATGGAGCAGGGCGAGCGGGCAATGAACCGCAAAGCTCTGGTGATCAAGGCGAAGTGGCGTAGATCCGGCGGTTGTGCAGAGAAGGAGTGCGTTCTTACCTGGGGAGATCTCGCCTCGATCCTGAAAGGGTAACGGCGTCGAGCCGGAGCGAGAAGTCAGCAGAGGCCGTAGTAGTTTTTTTGACGAAGGGCCGAACGAGAGAGAGTGCGATAGGCCATCCTGATGCGACATGACCTGAAGTCAGATGCTCACCAGAAGGTGGGGCGGGCGCAGGCGATGAGCGGTGAAGCCGTGATTCGCTCCGTCAGCGACGAGGCACTGCGCCCGCGGGGTGAAACCGACAGCACAGGGCAAGGGCTGCTGTATCGGGCCCTTGCGAGAGGAAACCTGCAACGAGCGTGGAAGCGGGTCAAAGCCAACAAGGGAGCAGCGGGTGTCGACGGACTGAGCATAGAGCAGACGGCCGAACGGCTGCTGACGGAGTGGGCGGGGATTCGAGCTCAGCTCTTGTCAGGGTTGTACCGGCCCAGTCCGGTACGGCGGGTGATGATTGCCAAGCCGGACGGAAGCCAGCGCGAGCTGGGTATACCAACGGTGACCGACCGTCTGATCCAGCAGGCCTTGCTGCAGGTGCTGCAACCGTTGCTCGATCCTGGTTTCAGCGAGCATAGCTACGGTTTTCGGCCTGGACGCCGTGCGCATGATGCGGTGCTTGCCGCTCAGGCGTATGTGCAATCTGGGCGCCGGATCGTGGTGGACGTGGATCTGGAGAAGTTCTTCGACCGTGTCAACCACGACATCCTGATTGAACGCTTGCGTAAGCGCGTCCCGGATCAAGGCGTTCTTCGTCTGATACGAGCGTACCTGAACAGCGGCATCCTTGATGGCGGCCTGGTCATGCAGCGGCATGAAGGCACACCGCAAGGTGGCCCGTTGTCGCCGCTGCTGGCCAACGTGCTGCTCGATGAAGTGGACAAGGAGCTGGAGCGCCGCGGTCACTGTTTCGTTCGCTACGCCGACGACTGCAACGTGTACGTGCACAGCCGCCGAGCGGGGGAAAGGGTGATGGCGCTGCTACGCCGTTTGTACGCCAGGCTTCGCTTGAGGATCAACGAGGCCAAGAGCCGCGTGAGCAGTGTCTTTGCGGGGCGCAAGTTCCTGGGGTACAGCTTCTGGGTAGCCCCGAAAGGGGTGATCAAGCGCACGGTGGCGAAGAAGGCGCTGGAAACGTTCAAGCAACGAGTTCGGCAGCTGAGCCGCCGCTCGTGCGGTCGCAGTCTGCAGCAGGTCGTTGAACGCCTGAGTTCCTACCTGGAGGGCTGGAAGGGCTACTACCGGTTGGCGCAAACGTCGCGAGTCTGGCAGATGCTGGACGAGTGGCTGCGTCATCGGTTGCGCGCGATCCAGCTCAAGCAGTGGAAGCAAGGCAAGACCATGTTCCGGGAGCTACGCGCACTGGGGGCAAGTCGTACAGTGGCACAACGGGTGGCGGCCAACAGCCGGCGCTGGTGGTGCAACAGCGGTAAGCTACTCAATAGGGTGTTGAACCTGGCCTGGTTCGACCGCCTGGGATTAGCCCGACTCTCATAACCTCAATCCCTCGAACCGCCCGGTGCGGACCCGCATGCCGGGTGGTGTGGCAGGGGCGCAGTTCATCAGAACTGCCCCCTATGCCGATTGTGCGTTATTTCTTCACGCAGCCGGCTTCGTCGAAGCTGACCTGTCGGCTGTTCCCGCCTTTACGTTTCTCTCGGTAGTGGTAGCGCTGCTGCCCATTGCTGCTGGTGACTCTGTCTGGCTTGCCCAGGCTGCTTTCCACGTCGGCGCGGCTCATGCCGAGGCGGACTTCCTTGCGGATGATCGCCTGGCGTCTCTCGCTGCTGGTCAGCAGGTTGTCGCAACCATCGTCCTGTTGGCCGACGATGACCAGCTCGCCACTGCCGGTCGTGGTGGTTGCTGCGCGCCGGCCTGGGTCCGCGAGAGGGATTGCCTTGCCGCTGCTGGGCGTGTGGTTGCGCGTATCCTGCAGGTGCTGCTCTTGATCGTCGGCGCAGCCGTGGCGGGTGAAGGTGACATGGCCATTTGCACTCACGCAGCGGAACACACTGGCCGCTGAGCTGTCTGCAATAGGGTAGAGAAGTGCAGCGGCCAATAGCGCTGCGAAGTGCAGTCCTCGCATGAGTCGTCCTCCCTGACGTTTGCCTGCTTCAGGTTAGACCGTTTTTTCGTACTCGCCAGGGTGTCCTGACGCGGGTAGCTGGCGTCGCATAGCCAGGTTTTCATGCGAGATCGAAGTTTGTGATGCAAGCAGTTGTTCTTGCCGCGCTTTTGTCACGTACAAAGCTGTTTTGCGGTGTTATCATTCGCCGCGTCAGCCCCGCCGGGGCTTGTGGAATACCACCATGGACTTACCCAGTAGTTACTCAATACTCCCCTCGCACAATCGTGTAAGACCTGATTGATCCCCTCTGGCGTGTCCGCCAACTGGGGTGGAGCGCGCTATGACTGAATTAGAAGCCAAAAAGCCGCAAGAGAGCTTGCAGGATCGCCTGGCCCAGGTGATCGAACTGCTGCATCGGCACAAGCTGGTCGAAGACTTGACTCATCGTCAGGAAGGCCAGCATCACGACCGGGTCGAGAACCTGGTGCATCGTCAGAATCTCGTCGAGCTGCAGCGCAAGCTCGAAGATCTGCACCCTGCGGACATCGCCCACATCCTCGAAGCCTTGCCGCTCGACGAACGTCTCACCGTCTGGCAGTTGGTCAAGTCCGAGCGCGATGGCGACATCCTGCTGGAAGTCTCTGACGCGGTACGGGAAACCCTGATCGCCGACATGGACGATCACGAGATTCTCGCCGCGGCCAAGGACCTGGACGCCGACGAGCTCGCCGACCTGGCGCCGGAACTGCCGCGCGACGTCGTTCACGAGCTGATGGAATCGCTCGACGCCCAGCAGCGCGAGCGTGTGCGTTCGGCCCTGTCCTACGAAGAAGATCAGGTCGGTGCGCTGATGGACTTCGAGATGGTCACCATCCGCGAAGACGTCAGCCTGGAGGTGGTTCTGCGTTATCTGCGCCGCCTGAAAGAGCTGCCGAGCCATACCGACAAGCTGTTCGTGGTCGATTACGACGGCGTGCTCAAGGGCGTGCTGCCGATCAAACGCCTGCTGGTCAACGACCCGGACAAGCAGGTCGGCGAAGTCATGGCCGACGATCCGGTGAGTTTTCACCCGGATGATGATGCTTATGACGCCGCCCAGGCCTTCGAACGTTACGACCTGATTTCCGCCCCGGTGGTGGACAAGAACGGCAAGCTGATCGGCCGTCTGACCATCGACGAGATGGTCGACCTGATCCGTGAGGAAAGCGAAAGCGAAGTGCTGAACATGGCCGGTCTGCGCGAGGAAGAAGACATCTTCGCCTCGGTGTGGAAGTCGGTGCGCAACCGTTGGGCCTGGCTGGCGATCAACCTGGTCACCGCATTCCTCGCTTCGCGGGTGATCGGCCTGTTCGAAGGCTCGATCGAGAAGCTGGTGGCGCTGGCGGCGCTGATGCCTATCGTTGCCGGTATCGGCGGCAACTCGGGTAACCAGACCATCACCATGATCGTGCGCGCCATGGCGCTGGATCAGGTCAGTACCGGTAACACCGCGCGGCTGGTGCGCAAGGAGCTGGGGGTTTCCCTGATCAACGGCATCCTCTGGGGCGGCGTGATTGGTGGGGTGGCCTATTACCTGTACGACAGCTGGTCGCTGGGCGTGGTGATGACCGCGGCAATGACGCTCAACCTTCTGCTGGCGGCGCTGATGGGGGTGCTGATCCCCATGACCCTGGCGCGCCTCGGGCGCGACCCGGCCATGGGGGCCAGCGTGATGATCACTGCGGTGACCGACAGCGGCGGTTTCTTCATCTTCCTGGGCTTGGCGTCGATCTTCCTGCTGTAAGCCGGGTCAGTTCATCAGTTCTACCAGGGCGCTAGGTATCGAGAAAGGCCGTGCTGCAGCAGGGTGCCGTCGACCGAGAAGTGCTCACCCGACATCAGTCCATGCTTCTCGGCCAGGCGCACCACTTCGCTCAGAAACTCGGTGGCCACGGCCTGAGCATTGAGGCGGTCACGGTTCTTCGAGAACACCGAGTGATCCCACACCGGGTCGTCGATGGCCAGGCCGACGAACCAGCGAAAAAGCAGGTTGTAGCCCAGTTGTTCCATGAGCATGCGCTCGCTGTGTAGCGAGTAGAACAGCTGCAGCAATATCGTAAACCACACGCCGCAAAACCAGGCAGGGCGTGGGCGAATTTCAACAAGCTGCTAGCTCGCGAGACTTTGAACAGGCTCTTAGGGCTCGCCTCAGGCTTCTTCGGCGGCCATTTCCACGTCGTGGGCAATCAGAGCGACCAGCGCGTTCTGCTGGCGGCGCGACAACTGACGAAAACGCTGCAGCAATTCACGCTCATGGAGGCTCAGTTCGGGGCTGTCGAGACGCAGGCTGAGATCGTCATCCAGCGCACCTTCCTGAAGCATGCTCTGCTCCAGGCGGGCGATGATTTCCGAATTCATGCTGCGATGATGGTTGCGTGCTACGTCAGCGATACGCTCACGCATGCCATCTGGCAAGCGAACGACAAATTTGTCAGCCGTGCGGCTGGAGTAAATAGCCTGTTTCATAGGGCGCATACATTACCGGTTAGTTCAGGGAGCGATACTGGTAGTCAGTGTCGAGATTGTCACCGGTTTGACCGTGTTTCGCACTAGCCGTTCAACCGGTATCGCGTTCTGCGTCATTATGACCCGAGAGTCATCTGAACAGTTCCTTGACGCCAAATACGTGTCGGATTGTGATTCAGGTGGCGGCTTTATGCCAGCACCGATTGTCTGAAATGCGTGGTATTCGGCAGAACTCATCTTGTCGCGTCGCTCGAGCATAAAAGTTTCAAGTTTCGGTCACTCAATCGTCATCCGTGGTTCACGGGTCTGACACAGCTTGCGCCTACCTTGGTCTACACCAGAAGGCGCGAGTTAGCTGCCTTCATATCGACAATGATAGTAGAGGGCCAGCCCATGCGCGCAGCGATTCGAGTCGACCGTCTGAACAAGAGCTTCGGCCGCAAACAGGCGTTGTTCGACCTGGCGCTGTCGGTACAGCCAGGTGAAATGGTGGCCTTGATCGGTGCCTCTGGGTCGGGCAAGTCGACCCTGCTGCGCCATCTCGCCGGCTTGGCGCGCGGCGATGCCGGCAGTATCGAAGTGCTCGGTCGCCAGGTCCAGGCCGATGGTCGCCTCAACGGTGACGTGCGCCGTCAGCGCGCCGATATCGGCTATATCTTCCAGCAGTTCAATCTGGTCGGCCGCCTCAGTGTGATGCAGAACGTGCTGCTCGGCGGCCTGGGGCGCATGCCGCGCTGGCGCGGCAGCCTCAGCCTGTTCAATGCCGAGGAAAGGCAGCGTGCCATGCAGGCGCTGGAACGCGTCGGTCTGGCCGAGTTCGCTGCGCAGCGTGCTTCGACCCTCTCCGGGGGGCAGCAGCAACGCGTGGCCATCGCCCGTGCGCTGTGTCAGCAGGCCGAGGTGATTCTCGCCGACGAGCCCATTGCCTCGCTCGACCCGGAGTCGGCACGCAAGGTGATGGAGATTCTCGCCGACATCAACCGCTGCGACGGCAAGACGGTGGTGGTGACCCTGCATCAGGTCGACTACGCGGTGCGCTATTGCCAGCGCGCCGTGGCGCTCAAGGGCGGGCGCATTCATTTCGACGGACCCACCGAAAGCTTCAATCCCGATTTTCTCAACGACCTCTACGGCGGCGATCTCGATATCAGCCTGCTGCTGCCGCAAGGGCAGCGCCCACGGGCTGTAGAGCGTCCGCTGACGCTGGCCAAGGCCTGACGTCGCCTCCCTCATTCGAAACAACAACGCCAACCCGCAACAGGAGTGTGCTCCATGTTCAAACGCATCGGCCAGGTGCTGGCTGCCTCTGCGCTCGTCACCGGTTCCCTGCTGGGCTCGGTCCAGGCCGCCGAGGAACTCAACTTCGGCATCATCTCCACCGAGTCCTCGCAGAACCTCAAGGCCATGTGGGACCCCTTCCTGGCTGACATGAGCAAGCAGACCGGGGTGAAGATCAACGCCTTCTTCGCCCCGGACTATGCCGGGATCATCCAGGGCATGCGCTTCGACAAGGTCGACGTGGCCTGGTACGGCAACAAGTCGGCGATGGAAGCGGTGGACCGCGCCGGCGGCGAGATCTTCGCCCAGACCGTAGCGGCCAACGGCGCCCAGGGCTACTACAGCCTGCTGGTGGCGCACAAGGACAGCCCGATCAATTCGGTCGAGGACATGCTCAAGAACGCCAAGAGCCTGACCTTCGCCAACGGCGACCCGAACTCCACTTCCGGTTATCTGGTGCCCGGTTACTACGTGTTCGCCCAGAACAACGCCGACGCCGGCAAGATCTTCAAGCGCTCGCTCAACGGCAGTCATGAGGTCAACGCCTTGTCGGTGGCCAACAAGCAGGTCGATGTCGGCACCTTCAACAGCGAGGGCATGGAGCGTCTGGAAGTGACCGCGCCGGACAAGGCCGCGCAGCTCAAGGTGATCTGGACCTCGCCGCTGATCCCGTCCGACCCCATCGTCTGGCGCAAGAACCTGCCGCAGGAAACCCGCGACAAGCTGCGCGACTTCTTCATGACCTACGGTGCCAAGCCGGAGGAGAAGAAGGTGCTCGCAGGCCTGCAGTGGGGCCAGTTCAAGGCTTCCGACAACGATCAGTTGCTGCCGATTCGTCAGCTCGAACTGTTCAAGAAACGTACTGAAGTAGCCAACAACGACAAGCTAAAGGACGCCGACAAGCAGGCTCAGCTCAAGGAGTTGGACGCCGAGCTGGCCAAGCTGGAGCAGCGTATGGCCGAGCGTGAGAAGCAGGGTGGCGCCAGCGCCGGCTGACCCCAAGAGCCGCCCTGCGAGAGTGGGGCGGTTCTCGAAAAGCTCGCCGCTGAAGCGCCTCCCACAGGATCGAGAATTACCCATGACCACACTGACCACCGCCACCCCGGCAACCGAAGCCAAGCGCAGCTGGCTGCAACTGATCGGCTGGGGCCTGTTCTTCGCCGTACTTGCCTGGTCCTGGCAGGGCGCGGAAATGAACCCGCTGGCGCTGGTGCGCGATGCCGGCAACATGGCCACCTTCGCCGCCGACTTCTTCCCGCCGGATTTCAGCAACTGGCAGCACTACCTCAAGGAGATGGTGGTCACCGTGCAGATCGCCCTGTGGGGTACGGTGCTGGCCATCGTCCGCGCCATTCCACTGGGCATTCTCTGCTCCGAGAACATCGTGCCCTGGTGGATCTATCAGCCGGTACGCCGGGTGATGGATGCCTGCCGTTCGATCAACGAAATGGTCTTCGCCATGCTCTTCGTCGTCGCGGTCGGCCTCGGCCCCTTCGCTGGCGTGCTGGCGCTGTTCATCAGCACCACCGGGGTGCTGGCCAAGCTGTTCGCCGAGGCGGTCGAGGCCATCGATCCGGGCCCGGTCGAAGGCGTGCGCGCCACCGGCGCCAGTGCCCTGCAGGAAGTGATCTTCGGCGTCATCCCACAGGTGTTGCCGCTGTGGATCTCCTACTCGCTGTACCGCTTCGAGTCCAACGTGCGCTCGGCCACCGTGGTCGGCATGGTCGGCGCTGGCGGTATCGGGGTGATCCTCTGGGAGGCCATACGCGGCTTCCAGTTCGCCCAGACCTGCGCGCTGCTGATCGTGATCATCCTGGTGGTGAGCGCCATCGACATCCTGTCCCAGCGCCTGCGCAAGCTCTTTATCTGAAGGAGGAGGAGGGCGCCTGCGTGCGCCCTTTTCAAACGATGAACTTGTCTAGACAAAGCGAACCGCTGTACCGCGAGCTGGCCGCCGTGTTGCGCGAAGACCTACAACGCATGAGCCCGGGCGACTACCTGCCGGGCGAGATGCAACTGGCCGCACGTTTTTCCGTCAACCGCCACACCCTGCGCCGCGCGGTGGACGAGCTGGTGCTCGAAGGCCGCCTGCTGCGCCGCCAGGGCAAGGGCACCCAGGTGCTGGCCAAGCCGCTGGTGTATCCGGTGGAGGCGGGCAGTGCCTTCAGCCAGTCGCTGTCGGCGCTCGGCCACCGCGTTGAAGCGAAACTGATCGAGCGCCTGCGCCGTGGCGGCAGCAGCGAGGAGTGCCGCCACCTGCAATTGCTCGATGGTAGCGAGCTGATCGAACTGGCCACCCTGCGCCTGCTCGACGGCCAGCCGCTGAGCCTGATCCGTCACCGTTTCTGCGCCAGCCTGGCGCCACTGTTGGCCGACTACCAGGGCGGTTCGCTGCGCCAGTACCTGGCCGAGCGCGACCTGCCGCTGGCGCGCACTTTCAGCCTGATTGGTGCGCGTCTGCCCAGCCGCGAAGAAGCCGCGCACCTGCTGATGCCGCGCCATGCGCCGCTGCTCAGCGTACTCACCCTGTCCTGCGATCCCGCTGGCCGGGCGGTGGAGCTGGCGCAGTCCAGCAGCCGCGCCGACCGCTTCCAGTATCAGGTAGCGACCTGATGGAGACCCGCATGAACGACCTTGATCCGAACATCGCCGCGCGCCAGCGCTGGATGGGTGTGCTGGCTCGCGCCGGCGACGCTCTCGATGCCCATGAAGCGGCGCTGAAAGACAGCGCCTACCAGCTGATCCGCGCCCCTGAGGTGGGCATGACCCTGGTGCGCGGGCGCATGGGCGGTACCGGCAGCGCCTTCAACCTCGGCGAGATGACCGTGACCCGCTGCGTGGTGCGCCTGGCCGACGGCCGTACCGGCTACAGCTACCTGGCTGGTCGCGACAAGCGCCGCGCCGAACTGGCCGCCCTGGCCGACGCCCATCTGCAGGGCAGTGACCAGGCGCGCTGGCTCAGTGATCTGATCGAACCCCTGGCCCGCCAGCAGCGCGAACAGCGCCTGGCGCGGGCCGCACAGACTGCCACCACCCAGGTGGAGTTCTTCACCCTGGTCAGAGGAGAGGATTGATGACTACGCCGCACAGCTCGCACTGGCTGCAACCGGCTTTCGACGACCCGGTGCTCGACGCTCAGGTCAGCTTCCGCGCTGCTCTCGCAGCCCTGGCCGAACCCGGCCTGGTCCAGCCGATGGCGCGCGCCCACACCCTGGGCGATCTGACGCCGGCCACTTATGGCCTGTGTCTGGCCTTTCTCGACAGCGACACGCCGCTGTGGCTGGCGCCGCGCTTCGATACACCGTTGATTCGCGCCAACTTGGCCTTCCACTGCGGCTGCCCGATCGTCGCCGAGCGCGAGATCGCCCTGTTCGCCCTGCTCGATGAGAGCGAGTTGAGCGACCTGTCGGACTTCGACAATGGCAGCGAACGCTACCCGGATCAGTCCTGCACGCTGCTGATCCAGCTCGACGATCTGCACGCTGGCCCAGCCCTGCGCTGGCGCGGCCCGGGCATCAAGGACGTGCGCAGCGTCAGCCTGCCGTTGCTGGCCTCGTTCTGGCAGCAGCGCCAGGCGCGCAACGCTTTTCCCCGTGGCCTGGACTGCTTCTTCGCCGCTGACGGCGAAGTCATCGGCCTGCCACGCAGCACCCACGTGCTGATCGAAACCGAGGAGGCCGCCTGATGTATGTCGCCGTCAAGGGTGGCGAACGCGCCATCGACAATGCCCATCAACTGCTGGCCAACCGTCGCCGCGGTGATACCGCCGTCGCCGAACTGAGCGTGCAGCAGGTGCGTCAGCAACTGCCGCTGGCCGTGGCCCGCGTTATGAGCGAAGGCTCGCTGTACGACGAGGAACTGGCTGCGCTGGCGATCAAGCAGGCCGCGGGCGATCTGATGGAAGCCATCTTCCTCTTGCGCGCCTACCGCACCACGCTGCCGCGCTTCGGCGCCAGCGAGCCGCTGGATACCATGAAGATGCAGCTGGAGCGGCGCATCTCTGCCACCTTCAAGGATCTGCCTGGCGGGCAACTGCTCGGCCCGACCTTCGACTACACCCACCGTCTGCTGGATTTCACCTTGCTGGCCGAGGGCGAGTATCCGGCGCCAGAAACGGCCATTACCGATGAGCCCAAGCCTTGTCCGCGGGTGCTGGATTTTCTTGCAGGCGAAGGGCTGATGGCCCGCGAGACGGACGACGGCGCGCCGGTACCCGACATCACCCGCGAGCCGCTGGCCTTTCCCGCCAGCCGCGCCGAGCGCCTGCAGGCGCTGGCCCGTGGTGACGAGGGCTTCCTCCTGGCGCTGGGTTATTCCACCCAGCGTGGTTACGGACGCAACCACCCCTTCGCCGGGGAGATCCGCATCGGCGCCGTCGAGGTGTGGATGACGCCCGCCGAACTGGGTTTCGCCGTGCCACTGGGCGACATCGAAATCACCGAGTGCGAGATGGTCAACCAGTTCGTCGGTGACAGCGCTGAGCAGGCGCAGTTCACCCGCGGCTACGGCCTGGCCTTCGGTTACGCCGAGCGCAAGGTCATGGGCATGGCCCTGGTCGATCGTGCCCTGCGTGCCGGCGAGTACGGCGAGGAAGTGGGGGGGCCGGCGCAGGAGGAGGAATTCGTGCTGATGCACTGCGACAACGTCGAGGCCGCCGGCTTCGTCTCGCACCTGAAGTTGCCGCACTACGTCGACTTCCAGGCCGAACTGGAACTGATCCGCAAGCTG
>Ga0247725_1001651_pt1 | contig 10835 bp, 11 predicted proteins | sample OKSTACKMCFT3sol_FD_183021 | JGI IMG/M metagenome (GOLD analysis project Ga0247725, IMG submission 183021) | Subsurface sediment microbial communities from gas well in Oklahoma, United States - OK STACK MC-FT3-sol | ecosystem: Environmental > Terrestrial > Deep subsurface > Rock core/Sediment... | reverse complement strand
TACCTGCGTGAGTACTACGGTACGGTCAAGCACAGCGTGCGGCAGATCTACAACGGCTACCTGGGCTGGTTCCAGGGCGACCCGGTGGACCTCGATCCGATTCCGCCGAAGGACAAGGCGCAGCGCCTGATCGCGCTGATGGGCGGGCGCGAGAAGGTCCTGCTGGCCGCCGGCGAGGCCTATCTCAAAGGCGATTACCAGTGGGCCGCGGAGCTGTCCGGCTATGCCATCCGGGTGGACAACGAAGACGCGCTGGCCCGCGACATCAAGGCCCGCAGCCTGCGCAAGCTGGGCTACGCGAGCATGAACATCAACTGGCGCAACTGGTACCTGAGCAGCGCCATGGAGCTGGAAGGCAAGTTCGACGGCGACGACGTGCGCGAACAGGCCCAGGTGCTGCGTGGCGTGTTCCTCTCACCGCAGATGGTGAAGAACTTCACGCCGCAGGCCTTCCTCGGCAACTGGGTCACCCGCATCGACCCGGAGAAGGCCGGCGATGTGCAGATGACGCTGGGCTTCGAGTTTCCCGACGTGGGCGAGCAGTGGGCGTTGGAAGTACGCCGCGGCGTCGCCCAGCTGCATCACGGCATCCCGGAGGGCACACCGCTCAGGCTGACCATGAACAAGAGCTTCATGGACACCCTGCTGACGGGGGAAGGCGGGCTGGTCAAAGGCGCACTGCTGGGCGACGTCAAGGTCGACGGCAGCCTGCTCGATATCAAGACCTTTCTGGGGTGCTTTGATTTCGCCGAGGAACCCTTTGGCCTGACCGTGCGCTGAGTACGAGCCATCGAGCTCTTACCGCCGGTGCAGCAGACGCCAGCGCCATAAAGATGAAAGCCGCGCAATGCGCGGCTTTTGAGGTGGTGGGCCCACACGGACTCGAACCGTGGACCAAAGGATTATGAGTTCGGAAATTTCCACCCTCGGGGGGACTCCACCGCTATCTATTTAGATGTCTAAGTCATTGTTTTACGGTGCCTTTTAGGCCAATCGTCCCTATCCTCAAATATCAACGGGTCTCCCCCATTAACCCCGTTGTTTTCTCCCCCACCTACACCCCGGAGGATTTGAGGATATGGCTAGTACAAGGCTGACCGCTGCTGCGGTTGAGAAGCTGACCCCACCTGCAACAGGCAGGCGAGAAGTATATGACGCTGAGGTGCCGGGCTTGACCCTGCGCATATCGGCGTCCGGCGTGAAGAGCTGGAGCTTCACCTATCGGATGCACTCCAAGTCCCGCCGCCTGACGCTGGGCGAGTACCCCGGCGTTTCGTTGAAGCTGGCCCGCGACCGGGCAAGGGAAGCCCGCGCATCGGTGCAGCGGGGCGGCGACCCTGTGGAGGACAAGAAGGAAGAGGAGCGCGAGCGCCAGCTAAACGGCTTCGAGGCGTGCGCCAATGACTTCATCAAGAAGTACTGCAAGCCGAAGCTCAAGACATGGAAGCAGATCGAGCGGGCCTTTGAACGCTTCGCCATCCCCGCCTTCAAGGATCGCCCTGTCCGCGACATTCGACGCCGCGACATTGTGGAGCTGCTAGATAAGGTGTCCGCCAAGACGCCGGGGCAGTCCAACCATCTGCGGGCGTACCTCTCCAAGATGTTCAAGTGGCTCATCGAGCGGGAAGTCATCGAGATCAACCCGGTGACAGGCGTTGCCCGCCGCTGGAAGTCCCAGCCCCGTAGCCGCATCCTGAACGAGGTGGAGCTGGTCGCCCTGTGGCACGCGACGGAGCGCATGGGCGGGGCCTTCGGTGCCTGCACCCGGTTCCTGATGACCACAGGGGTTCGCCGGGACGAGGCTTCCTTCCTGCGCTGGGACGAGCTGGACGGGGACTTTGCAGCCCTCCCGGCCTCCCGGATGAAGGGCGGGCGTGACTTCAAGGTGGCGCTGTCCTCGACTGCCCGAGGCATTGCGGAGGGGATGCCCAAGCTGGGCGAGTTCATCTTCACGACCAATGGCCGCAGCCCCATCTCTGGCTGGAGCAAGGCGAAGACCAAGCTAGACGAGTACATGGCGGAGGAGTTGGGCGAGCCGGTAGCCGACTGGCGGCTGCATGACTTGCGGCGCACCCTCGCAAGCGGCCTTGCCATGCTGGGCGTCCGGGCTGAAGTCATCAAGCGGGTGCTGGGCCATGCCGCGAACGCCAACGACGTGACCGCTGTTCATTACCTCTGGCACAACTACGATGCCGAGGCCCTTGAGGCGGTGGAGTCTTGGGCGACCTACCTCGCCAAGTTGACGAATCCGCGTGATGGGGAAGATGAGATGTGGGAGAATGAAAAGTTAAACGCAGCAAGTACCTGCTGCTGAGGGCTGGGCGAAAAATGTTGATGAAACAAGGCGATTTAATCGAGGCGGTTGAACCGATAAAGAAGAAGCGAGTAGCCGGAGGCAAGGCGACGACTGATCTCGTCTTCTCGGCATACGTAGGGGACAACGCTCCTATCTTCAAGGAAATTCTGGAGCTACACGTCCCGGACGGAGCCGTCATCGCCGACGTTACCTATGGCAAAGGTGCGTTCTGGACCGCAGTCGATCTCGACAAATATACCTTACTTGCATCTGATATTTCTGCCAAGCCACAGCGCAAGGAGCTATCCCATATCGAGATTCGGGATGGTGTCGATTGCCGTGACCTTCCCTACGAGGACGAATCGCTTGACTGCCTCGTGCTGGACCCTCCCTACATGGAGGGGTTTTATCGCGGTGACGCGGACCATCTAGCAGGGGGAGGCACTCATGCAGCCTTCCGGCACCACTACTCCAACGGGCAACCCATCTCGAAGCCGGAAGAGGGGGCGCCAAAGTGGCATGACGCCGTGGTGGATATGTACATCCGGGCAGGGTGGGAAGCTTTTCGCGTCCTCAAGAAGGACGGCATCTTCATCGTGAAATGCCAAGACGAGGTTAGCGCCAACAAGCAACGCCTTACCCATGTCGAATTGATTACCGGCTACGAGTCGATGGGGTTCTATTCCAAGGACCTGTTCGTAGTGGTCCGATCCAACAAGGCGGGCGTGAGCCGTCTGAAAAAGCAGGCTCACGCACGAAAGAACCACTCGTATTTCCTCGTCTTCCAGAAGCGAAAGGTGAAGCTGTCCTCTATCGTGACAGCCCCTACGCCTCCTCGGTGACGGCTTCCTTTTCCTTCCCCTTCGCTGCCGCCTTACGCCGTTCAAGAAGCTTGTCCAGCAAGACGAACGGATCGCTTACAAACGGCGGCTGGAGGGGGAGGCTAATCGGAATTAACGACGCGATCAGTTGCTCCCTGACTTCATCGGAGTAGCTCCCGTGTGTGCTTCGCGGCAGGTCTTCGTTCAGCGCGAAGCCGTATTCCCACTTGCCCCGGAAGCCGAAAATTCCAGCCGCAACGATGTCGAACTCTCCGACTTTGAGCAGGGTCGTTTCGACTTCTTCGCCGTTGGCCAGTTGCACCTTCCGGCGATCGCTGGCGTCGCACTGGAAGGCTCCACGGTACTGCGTCTGCATCTTGAAATCTTCCGGGAGGGCGGCGTACCTCTTATCGGGCACCCATTTGTAGATCGCAGCTCCCTTTTTGGGCTTGCCGGTCTTGGTCAGGCCGGGGGATGCCTTGCGGCCAACCTCGATCTTCGCCATGAGGCGCATCCAGCTTCCGTCGGGCATCAGCACTTCGATCTGATTGGTCTGGAGCGACTTGACCTCGATGCGGAATTCTTCGCCTTTGTAGGTAACGACCAGATCGCCTTTCTTGGTGCGGTCATGGTCATCATCCTTGCGGTGCGCCTCGGTCCGGTTATGGTGATCGAATAAATCCTTGAGCTTGCGCTCCGCAATATATCCAACGATCATGCCGCGTAAGCTGGGGTTGCTATTGACCAGATCAGTGAAATACTCTGCACTGATCCCCCAAAGGTCCATGATGGTTTTGCCCGCCAAGAGTCGTTCCCCCGCTGTTCTTTATCAAACAGTGGAGCGTACCGTAATGGCGCTATGCCGTCGAGGTATGAAACCCTATGGCGGACCGGGGCCAACACCCAGCCCCTGGCCCTCGTAACCGCGCTATACCGGGCGAACGGGCCTTGGCCCTCCCTACCCTATAGCCCCGGCCCTTGGCCCCCTAAAATCGCAGGTAACAAGGCCGACCCCTCCCCCAGATGGACCCCTCCAGAAAAGCAAAACGCCCAACCCCTTGGCAGGATTGGGCGTTTCGGTCGTTGATTCTCGGATGGTTAATCAGGTCGCCTGATTTTGCTTCCACTTCTGGTACTGCGTCCGCGCCGTGAAGAAGGCGATGCCTTCCGCAACGCAGGCGGCGATTACATCCTTCCGCTTGGCCTCGGGCATCGAGTCGGCGATGGCCCAGACGCGCTTGACCGGGCTTTCGACGGTGGAGGCGTTGCGGGTCTTGACCACAGGGGCGGGGGCTTCTTCCTGCTGGACTTCCTCGACCTGCACTTCCGGGGCTGCTTCTTGGGCTTCTTCGGGCTGGTCGTTCTTCGGGGCGCGGCGGTTGCGAGTTGCCATGATGATTCTCCTGTTAGGCGGCGGGGGCCTGTTCCCCTGCCCATGAGGTGAATAATCAAGCTGAGCCGCAGCGGTGGCACTCCGAACGACGATCAATTGTTCGACTCAGCAAGCGCCTTTCGATACTTGCGGACTTGGGTTGCTGCCGTAGCCGGATTGACCCCAGCGGCAATGCAGGCGCGGATTACCTCGCTGGGCTTGGCATCGGGCATGGTCGCGGCGATGGCCCGGACCATCTCGACGGGGCGGATAGTGATCGAAGGCTGCGCCGCAGAACGGATGCGGTCGGGTGGCATGGCGGGAGCTAGACCCGCGAAGGCTCCGGGCCTGATCTCCCCAGCAAGGAACATGCGGCGCACCCGCTCCGCTAGATCCAGGTCGATCCCTGCAAAGTCGGCAATCAGCAGGTAGTCGGGCGACTCCACCCAATCCCGGTCCTGCTCCTGTAGCGCCTGCATGAAGACCGCGCCGAACAAGTTATGGATGGCTTCGGCGGGCGTGTGTCGCAGGTCCGGCGTCAGCGGCGGCAAGTCCGGCCCCTCCTTTGTGATGCGCGGGGCCATGCAATCACCAGCGGGGCAGGAAGACGGCGGCGGTCTGGTCGAGGTCGAGGCCGGGGGCTTGTCGGTCAAGGGCAGCTTGTAGCGTTTCGCCGGGGTCGGTCAGGTCGATAAGCTGGACGCCCGGAAAGCGGCCCTCCTGCACCATCCAGACGATATGCGCGAGACGCTGCGCCTTGTGGTCTTGGCTGGCCGGGGCGCTGGTGTCGATCGCTGGCAGGTCGGCGGGTGCCTGTGCTTGCAGTACCCACAGGGGCAGGGCTTCGGGGTCGAAGGTCGGCGCAGGCGCTTGGTCGAGGGCCAGCGGGACAAGGACGGCGAACGGGCCGACGAGGGTATCGCCGCCGAGCGGCGTTTTACGCGGTGCGCTGCTGGCTTTGATCCAGTCGGCCAGCGCGGCTAGGTGGGTCTGAGCTTCGGTCATGGCGGGCTACCTGATTTGTTATCCGGTGGCGAGAAGGGAAAACCGCCAAGGCAATCAACGCCTTCCGGTCGGCCCGCTCGTTCCGGGGGAGTTGTCGGGGGCTAGATTTCCACTCGTTTGCTGGCCTGTTCCGCGAGGCTGGGCGTGTAGAAGCTGGGCGCTACCTTGCGGATGGCGGATTCATACTTGCCCGCCAGCTTGGCGAGGCCGACGCTGTTGCTCAGGTTCGCGTACAGCTCGGGCTTGCGCGATTGCAGGGCTTCGAGGCGCAGCCCTTCATGGACGCTGGGAGCCAGCCCGACGAGGAACGAGGGCGAGTGCCAGAGGATGGCTGCAACGTCGTCGTTGTCCGCCATCGCCTGCTTCACTTGCAGCAACCCTTCCGGCGTCTTGGCCTGCTCGCGCACCCAGCTACGAATCTCACTGTGCAGGGCGCTGCGCTCCGAGCTGGGGCCAAGGTGCAAATCAGCCTGAGCCAGCGCCGACGCCTTCAACTTCTCGGCGTGGGCCTCCAGTGCGGCCTTGGATTTCTCCAGATGGTTGGTCACCTTCTCCGCAAGCTGCTTGGCGGCGGCGTGTTTCTGAACCTCCGTCCGGGTCGGGTCGCCGACCAGCGCCGCAATCTTCTTGGCCGCATCCTTGAGGGTGATATGGGCGCTCTGCACGTCCGGCGCGACATGGGCGTCGATGCCCTTGGGATCGCCCAGCATGGCAGCGAGCCCGGTGTCGAGCTGGGCGTTGTCGAGGAAGCCAGTAGCGGTGGGGTCTTTGACGAGGTACTGCGATTCGATGTTCATGGGTTACTCCTTAACGGTGAGCTTGAGGTGCTGCTGCTGCTTGAGGACGGCGCTTTCCCAGTCGTCCAGTCCGCCCAGCATGGGAACCAACATGACGCCGCCGGGAACGTCGCCGGAATCGGCTACCCGCTGGATGGCCTCCATCTGGCGCTGGCGCATGTCGGCAAGGACTTGGGTAGCAGCCACACGGGCTGCGCTTTCGATGAGGCCGACAACCTCCTTGCCCTCCTCGGGGGCAATCTCCCCTTCGAGGACGGCCCGAAGCAGGGCTTCGATGCTCGTTTCGCCGTCGCGCTTCTCCAGCTTGGGAATCGGGCGGCCCTTGCGAACGGGCGCGATGCGATCCATGACGATACGCATGGCGGTGGGGTCGCCGCGCTTGGCGAGGTCGATGCAATGGCGGGTGATGGCCTCGGCCTCGCCCTCCATCATGTTTTCGATGGCAAGGGTCACTTTGTTGCGCGAGCCCTTCGGCCGGCCCGCGTTGCCTTTGGCGAAATGCCCGGTCTTGGCATCTTTGGCGATGCCTGTCTCGGCAGGGGCGGCGGCAGCTTCGGCCTGTTGCTTCGCCAGTTCTTCCGGCGTCAGCTTCCAAGGCGGTGTTTTCATTCTGGGCAACCAATAAAATTCAGGGTTGCCGCCATGTTCCCGCCGTAAAAATAGTGGGGCACCGGGAAAGTTGATCCCTTTCGGTGCCGAGGATTGGGCTTTATGGGACATTGGCCCTACCAGCTACCCCGGAGCCGCCCTGAGGAAACTGGTTGGCGCGTCGATCAAAGCCCGGCGCGCTGCTCCAACCCCGGATGGGTTCGCCCTCCGGGGTTTCTTTTTGCCTGTTTGTCGCCCCTCTGTACGCCCCCAGCTAGTGGCGAAGTCTGTAACTCGTTGCTGGAGTTACTCTTTTTCCATCAGACCAGCCGACTACATATCTGGAAGCCTGAAAACCACAGGGGTTTCAACTCAGCCCGCCCCGCCAGCCGGGTAAAAAGGTCGGCGTTGGTGCCGCCGTTGCTGGCCTCCCTGTCTTCCTCCGGTGACATGCTCCCGGTAAAGATGCCGTTCTAGCGGTCGCGTCATCGTCTGGAACTAGCCGGGATATTTCTTCATATCCCATATCCCGGGTGGGATATCCCAGCGGGACGGGGGCCGGGATGTCTGGGACCTCCCCCTTTAGGGGGTCCCCATATCCCGCCCGTCCTTTCGTCCGCAGTCTTGGGGGTAGGCTGGGATGCGCGAGTCTTTCTCTACTTGAGAGCGGTTCTCATTTGCTCGATCTGGCGGTGCAAAAGAGGATCTACTTTCTGGGTGCAATGCGTATTATCCGGGGGTATATTTTTCCTAGCGCATGTACATCAGTAGGACTGTGTCCGGAAACCGTAGCGCATTCATCAACGGTTTTTCTGGAGCACTACCATGACCGAGAAGGCATTCCTACGCGCAACTGATGTTTGCGTCCTCCTGAACATCTCCCTCCCTTGCTTCTACAAGTGGCTCCAGAAGGGCCGCTTTCCGAAAGGCATCAAGCTCGGCCCGAACTGCGTCGCATGGAAACGCGAGACTGTGGATGCGTGGATCGCTGAACGCGAAGCTGCATCCCTGACCGCTGCGAACTGACGACAGCGGAGGCGGCCATGAAGAACAACATACCGCTGGAGCTGCGGCAGCTCCCGCAATGGGCCTGCGCACGCGCAGACAAAGCGCCCCTTGATCCGAAGACGGGAAGGCTGGCAGACCCGACCGATCCGGCCACATGGGGGACGTTCGAGCAGGCCGAAGCCTATGCCGACCAGTACGGCTTGCGCGTCGGTTTCATGCTGTCGGCTGATGACCCCTTCTGCGTCATCGACTTGGACGACAAGCCGACCAAGCCCGCGACCGAAGAACAGAAGGCGCGGCACCAGAAGATTCTGGAAGCCTTCCAGTCCTACACCGAACGGAGCAGCAGCGGCACCGGCTACCACATCGTCGTGCGCGGCGCGGTTCCCTCTGGCGTCCATCGGGACAACGTAGAGGTCTATTCCGACAAGCGTTTCATGATCTTCACCGGCGACGTAGTGCGCCCGCTCCCGGTTGCCGACTACCAGCCCATGCTGGAAGTGCTGCACGCGGAGATGAACAAGCCGCAAGCGGCCCCGGTTGTAGATGTGCCGCCGCTCCTGCAAGTCAGCGATGAAGAAGTGCTGGCAAAGGCGCGGGCAACGTATGGCCGCCGCTTCGAGTCGCTTTGGAACGGCAACTGGCAGCAGCTTGGAATCGGTGACGGTTCGCAGTCGCCCGCCGACCTGGAGCTTGCCGGGAAGCTGGCCGAGTTCACCAGCGACGACGAACAGGTAAAGCGCCTGTTCTTGGCTTCGGCGCTGGGCCAGCGCGACAAGGCAACCAAGCGCCCGGACTACCTCGACAAGCTCACGCTACCCAAGGCCCGCCGCATCGGCGACAGCGAACGTGCGCTGATGGAGCATGGTCGCCGGGTTGCACAAGTCATCATCGCCAAGTGGGAAGCAGCCAGAAAGGCTCTCGCGGCAAACCTGCTGGAGCCGTTCGCCGAGTTCATCCAGAAGAAGGTCTCGGTGCTCAAGCTGGTTCGCGGCATCCTCGGCGAAGGCGGCCTGTCGGTCCTCTACGGTGCCCCCGGTGCGGGTAAGTCGTTCCTCGCGCTGGACCTCGGTTACGCCGTCGCCACGGGGCAACCATGGATGGGGAGGGACACCCGGCAGGGGCCGGTTATTTACGCGGCTGGCGAGGGTGTGTCGGGGCTACGGATGCGAGGCAAGGCCATCGCCAAAGTGAAGCGTTGCGACGCGCCGAACATCTTCTTCCTGCCGCACTCCCTGAGTACGCCGGACGAAGGCGAGAAGATGGCAATGGTGCTGGATCAGGTAACGGCCCGCTGCGGCGTCCCGCCCGCCTTGCTCATCATCGACACCCTGAGCCGTTTCTTCGGCGAAGGCGACGACGAGAACTCAGCCAAGGACATGAAGCGGTTTGTCGGTGCTATCAGCGCCCTCATGGCGAAGTGCCCGACGCTGCACGTCATGATCGTCCATCACTCCGGCAAGGACGCGGACAAGGGGATGCGCGGATCGTCGGCCCTGCAAGGTGCAGCCGATACGGTCATCCAGTGCCGCAAGGATGGCGACGCACACCGCGCCGTTGTCGAGAAGCAGAAAGACGGGCAGGACAACATCCCGCTGCCGTTCGCCCTCGATCAAGTGGAGCTTGGCGAAGACGAGGACGGGGAGCCGATTACCTCCTGTGTGGTCGTCCATGACCATGACGGCAAGGCCCGCCCGCTCACTGGCTGGACTGCAACCGCCGTCAAGGTGCTACGCCAGCTCATGCAATCGGGCATGGCGACTGGCGGCAACCTCGCCACCGAAATTCCCCTGATCGCCTATCACAACCATTGGTACCAAGAGCGCCCGGCCGACAAGAAGGACACGGTGCGCAAGAACGCCCGCCGTCAGCTCGAGACCCTGCGCGAGAAGAAGCTGCTCGAGTGGAACGGCGGCGAAAGCCCCATCCGCCTGCTGCCGACCTTCAACGGCGTCACCATCGAACTCGAATAAGGAACAACATCATGCACAAGCGAATCACCCGCCAAGACCTGTTCGCCGCTTCCGCTCTGCAAGGGCTACTGGCGTCTGGACGGCACACAGACCTGAGCCCGGAACAAGTCGCCAAGGAGGCAGCGGCCTATGCAGAGGCGCTGCACAAGGCGACCACAGTCCCGTCAGCGCCGAAGTCGATTACAGGCGAACACTTCGTCAAGCTCGCCGACGCGCAGATGGTGCAGACGGGCCGGAGCGAATACCTGGAGCTGACCCTAGAGATTGCAGACGGCCCGCATCGCGGACTGCGCATTCTTGACCGTGTTCATCTGCACGATCCTGATGTAGTCGCGCAGCAGAGCGCACTGGCCCGGCTTGCGGCGTACTGCTTCGCAACCGGACAGGTTCAGTGGCAGGGGCAAACGGAATGGCTGGGCATTCCCTTCTTCGCAGTATTCAACCAGAGCAAGGGCGCTCTCTACATCAATGCAATCAGCCGCTCGGACAAGCAAGCCTCGTCGAACTGGCGCAAGGAGCTGGTGGAGCTGCTGTAGTCTGGGGGAATGTAGGGGAACGTGGCCCGAGGGGGAGGGTAAAGGGTTTTCTCCCCCAACGGCTCCCCCGGCTTTTTGGGGCGGGCCGGAGGTCGCTGGAGAAAGGCCCGATGCCAAGGCCCCGAGGGAGGGCAGTTTTCCTCGGGGTGGCAAGTCGGGGTGTAGCGGCAGGTTTTCGGTAACTTATTGAAAACCTTGGGGTTATGGTGGGCCCAGCAGGACTTGAACCTGCGACCAAGCGATTATGAGTCGCCTGCTCTGACCAACTGAGCTATAGGCCCGAAAACTTCAATCTTACTGCCCTGACCTCTTGATTATGAGTCCTCTGCTCTAACCGACTGAGCTATAGGCCCTCAGAAGGAGCGGCGGATTATAGCGGCGCCTTTTCCGCGCTGCCAATCGGCAGGGGGCCGAGGAAATTGGCGGCGAAGGACTCGGC
>Ga0247725_1001650_pt1 | contig 10838 bp, 11 predicted proteins | sample OKSTACKMCFT3sol_FD_183021 | JGI IMG/M metagenome (GOLD analysis project Ga0247725, IMG submission 183021) | Subsurface sediment microbial communities from gas well in Oklahoma, United States - OK STACK MC-FT3-sol | ecosystem: Environmental > Terrestrial > Deep subsurface > Rock core/Sediment... | reverse complement strand
GTTACGCTTTCTCGGGATCACGGCCTTGGCCCCTTGTTGCTCAACCTGCTCCCGAACTCTCTCGCTGTCATAGCCCTTGTCCGCGACAATGGTTTCTGCCTCCGGGAGCTTGGCAATCAATGCGGGAGCCTGGGTGCAATCATTGATTTGACCCCCGTAATTTCAAACTCGATGGGCAGTCCATGAGCATCAACTGCCAGGTGAATCGTGCTGGTATTGCCAGCTCGACTTTTTCCTATGGCCTCATCGTTGCCACTGGCAGCGCCTGCACTGTGTTGGTGAGCCTTGGCATAGCTGCCATCAATGAACACTCATTCCATGTCGGGCTGCGCCACAAGCGCCTTGAAAACCTTCATTGTCGCTCCAGTATAGGAGGCGTGAAGCCCACCCTACTGACCCTTGCACCCACTCCCAACACTTAACGCAGACACAGCCTTTCTATGGCCTACCATCAGGGGCCCCTTCGGGCCGCAGCTCCACAAGAAATGGCTTGCGCTGGAAGCTCGACAACCCGCTGGACATGCCAAAGGCTTGTCCAGCGCCGCTCGCGCAGAGGACGGCGAAAGGACATTGGCGGACAAAGCTGCGCCATGTCCACCCTACGCCCCCCTGCTTCGTGCAGGAGCGACTCAAGCGCCAACCCGGCACCCCGCCGAACCGCCGGCAGCGCAAGCTGAGCGGCCGCCCAGCTTTTTGTGCACAATCCATAAATAAATTGTTTTTTAGCCATGGCCACAATTTCTATAGTCGGCATATTCTGACCGACAGGACAGCTTTCCTTCGAGCAGAGCAGAGGTGCCGTGAAGCCTCGTGTAAGCCCATGACCATATAAAACAACTGGCAGGCTATGACATGACCGCAGACAGCAACACCCAAGCCCCAGCTGCGCCCGTCGGCAACAGCGACCTCATCTATCAGCTGGACGACACGCCAGCTTTCGCCCCTGCCATCTTCGCGGCGCTGCAGCATGTGCTGGCCAGCTTCGTCGGCATCATCACCCCACCCTGATCGTCGGTAGTGCCCTCGGTCTCGGCGCCCATGTGCCTTATCTGGTGAGCATGAATACGCTTGATGCTGCCATCGACCACGATTTTGGCTGCCTGCCCTTCGCGGTCGCGGCTTCGGCGGCGTTCTGCGCGCTCTTGGCTACTTCGTGCGCGGCAGCGGACATTCCATTGATCGCCGTGACCACCTGATCGGTTTCGTGGCGCTACTGCCCCATGGCCTGCTCGGAGCGCTGCGCCTGCTCGGAAACCTGGCCCACCAGCTCGGTAAGCTGCCCGGTCATTTCGACGATCTGCCGCACCAGGCCATGCACCTTCTCGACAAACCGGTTGGTTGACCAACTCACGGTTGATGTACACACCGTTCGGGTCGTGCCGCTCGGCCAGGCTCTTGCCGACATCCACCGGGCTGTCGCCACGGAACAGGCGCACCACGTTGGAGTCGTGGCCGAAGAAGTAGCCGTCGGCGCCGTACTTGATCTTCGAGAGGATGGCGATGGCCTGTTCGCGCCTGGCCATGTCGCCTTGCGCGGCGCCATCGTAGAGCCCCTTCACCGAGCCCAGTGCGATCTGGATGCAGTGCTCGAGCTCGCTGCGTTTCTCCTGCAGCAGACGCTCACGGGTCTCGGCCACTTCATCAGCAGCCAGATTCTGCAACACCCTCGCCGCCGTGGCGCTGAGCACCAGCGCGAAGAGGTGACGGGAACCAGCGCAAGCAGGATTACCTTGGCTTTCAATGTCAGGTGCATTGTTATTGTCCTTGTGCGAAGCCAACGCAAAAACGGGGCTACCCGTCTATCGGCAGCCCCGTTCAGGAGTTAAGCGACCCAAGCGCCGAGAACTTAACCCGGCGTCTGTTCACACCTTTACAGCAGCATAGCGGCGGCCCAACCGAACGCCAGCAGCGGTAGGTTGTAGTGCAGGAAGGTGGGTACCACGCTGTCCCAGATGTGGTTGTGCTGACCATCGGCGTTCAACCCCGAGGTAGGCCCGAGCGTCGAGTCCGAGGCAGGTGAACCCGCGTCACCCAAGGCACCGGCCGTGCCGACGATGCAGACGATGGCCAGCGGGCTGAAACCCAGTTGCACGCCCAGCGGCACGAAGATCGCGGCGATGATCGGGATGGTCGAGAAGGAAGAGCCAATGCCCATGGTCACCAGCAGCCCGACCAGCAGCATCAGCAGCGCGCCAACGGCCTTGTTATGGCCAATCAGGGCTGCGGAGCTATCGACCAGCGTCCTGACCTCACCGGTGGTCTTCATCACCTCGGCGAAACCTGCAGCGGCGATCATGATGAAGCCGATCATGGCCATCATCTTCATGCCCTCGGTAAACAGACCGTCCGCTTCTTTCCAGCGCACCACGCCGGACACCGAGAAAATCACGAAACCGACCAGCGCGCCGATGATCATCGAGTCCAGCCACAGCTGCACGACGAACGCCGCGGCGATGGCCAGCCCTGCCACCAGCAGGCTCAGCGGGTTGTAGTGCACGTCCACGCGTTCGGCCTGCGCGACTTTCTCCAGGTCATAGACGCGCTTACCACGGTAGCTGAACAGCACCGCGACAAGCAGGCCGAAGAGCATGCCCAGGGCCGGAATGAACATCGCCTGGGTGACATTGATACCCGTGACATCAACCCCGGACTTGGCGACATTGGCCAGCAGGATCTCGTTGAGGAAGATGCCGCCAAAACCCACCGGCAGGAACATGTACGGCGTGATCAGACCGAAGGTCAGCACGCAGGCGATCAAGCGACGGTCGAGCTGCAACTTGCTCAATACATAGAGCAGCGGCGGTACCAGCAACGGAATGAAGGCGATATGGATCGGCAGCAGGTTCTGCGAGGAGATCGCCACCGCCAGCAGCAGCCCGATCAGCAGCCACTTCAGCGCACCACCTGCCCCTTCCTGCTGCTTGCCGACCAGCGCCAGCGCCTTGTCCGCCAGGGCGTGGGCCAGGCCCGCCTTGGCGATGGCCACGGCGAAAGCCCCCAGCAGCGCGTATGAAAGGGCAACGGTCGCCCCACCACCGAGTCCCTGGTTGAACGCCTTCAGCGTGCCCTCGACGCCCAGCCCACCAAGCAGCCCACCGGCCAGCGCACCAATGATCAGCGCCACGACCACGTGTACGCGACAGAGACTGAGGACCAGCATGATGCCGACCGCAGCGATTACAGCGTTCATAAAGCACTCCACCTGCACGGCGCAAAAAGCCGCGTACTCTGCCGTAAGCGAGCCACACCTGTCAAAACGCATGCTCGTTCATTATTTAAATCGAAACGTGCATAATTCCGACCACACACGTATCGATCAAGAATACGGGCCGCACACCGATAACCCTCTAAGTCCATGTAGAAAGGAACGCACCATGCTGTTCAGCCGTCTTTCGATCCAATGGAAGATCACCCTGCTCGCCGGCCTGTGCCTGCTCGCCATCGTCACCTTGCTGGTGGGTGCCTCGCAGTATCAGTCCAACCGCAGCGCCAGCCTGGTGCGCGACGCAAGCTCTGCCATGCTGGAAGAGAGCGCGACACTGCGCCTCAAGGCGCGCAGTGAATTACAGGCGATTCGCATCCAGCGTTACTTCATGGACGCCTACCAGTACGGCAAGGGGTTTTCCCGGCAGATTCTGTTTCTGCGCGAGCAGGCTGAGAAGCGCTTTCTCGATGCCTTCGACCTGCGTGAGGACCTGACCCGCCAGGTGCGCAGCAGCCTGGAAGCCAACCCCACCCTGCTCGGCCTGTACCTGGTGTTCGAACCCAACGCTCTGGACGGCAAGGACGAGCTGTTCGCCGACCAGCCCGACCTGGGCAGCAATGACGCAGGGCGCTTCGCGCTGTACTGGGCACAACCCACGATCGGCAAGCTGGAAGCCGAGGCCATGACCGAAGAATTGCTCGGCGACACCACGCCGGGTGACAACGGCGTGGCCTACAACGCCTGGTACACCTGCCCGCGCGAGACCCGTCAGCCCTGCGTACTGGAGCCTTATTACGACGAGGTCGGCGGGCAGAAGACGCTGATGACCAGCATCGCCTTCCCGCTGGAACTAGACGGCAAGATCATCGGCGTGATGGGCGTCGATATCAGCCTGGCCAGCCTGCAACAGATCAGCCAGGAGGCCAATCGCGAGCTGTATGACGGCCAGGGCCATATCAGCATCTTCAGCCCCAGCGCCCTGCTGGCGGGCCACAGCCGCGACGGCAGCCTGCTGAGCCAGCCGGTCGAACGCGCCTTTCCCGAAAACGCCAGCGAACTGCGCGGCCTGATCCAGAGCGGCAGCGATGCCGAGCTGCATCACGGTGACATGCTCCGCGAGATCAGCCCGTTCAAACCCATCCCCGAGTCAAAGCCCTGGTCAGTGCTGCTCGAAGTACCTCAGAACGTACTGCTAGAGCGCGCCATCACGCTGGGCGCACAGCTCGATGCCAACCGTGCCAGTGACAGTCTGGTCGCGCTGCTGATGGGCCTTGTCGCGGTGATCGCCGGTCTGCTGCTGATGTGGCTGACGGCACGCGGCGTAACGCGGCCGATTCTCGGTGTGGCCGCCATGCTCAGGGATATCGCCAGCGGCGAAGGCGACCTGACCCGCCGCCTGCAATACGCCCGGCAGGATGAGCTGGGCGAGTTGGCTGGCTGGTTCAACCGCTTCCTCGACAAACTGCAGCCCATCATCGCCGACGTGAAGAACAGCGTGATCGACGCCCGCAGCACGGCCGATCAGTCCGCAGCGATCGCCAGCCAGACCAGCGCCGGCATGCAGCAGCAGTATCGCGAGGTTGACCAGGTGGCGACCGCCTTCCAGGAAATGAGCGCCACCGCCCAGGATGTCGCCCACAATGCCGCGCAGGCCGCAGAAGCCGCGCGCAATGCCGACCAGGCCAGCCGAGAAGGCCTGCAGGTGATCGACCGCACTACCAGCACCATCGATCTTTTGGCCAATGAAATGAATGTGGCCATGCAGGAAGTCGAAGGCCTGGCCAACAGCAGCGAGCAGATCGGCTCGGTGCTGGAGGTGATTCGCTCGATTGCCGAGCAGACCAACCTGCTTGCCCTCAACGCCGCCATCGAGGCCGCGCGTGCGGGCGAAGCCGGTCGCGGCTTTGCCGTGGTCGCCGACGAAGTACGCAACCTGGCCAAACGCACCCAGGATTCGGTGGAGGAAATCCGCCAGGTGATCGAAGGCCTGCAGAACGGCACGCGCGAGGTGGTCAGCACCATGCACAGCAGTCATCGCCAGGCTCAGGGCAGCGTCGAGCAGGTTCAGCAGGCCGTGGCCGCGCTGCAGCGCATCAGCCAGGCGGTCAGCACCATTACCGACATGAACCTGCAGATCGCCAGCGCGGCGGAGGAGCAGAGCTCGGTGGCCGAGGAGATCAACCGCAACGTTGCCTCGATTCGCGACGTCACCGAGGCCATCACCGCACAGGCCGACGAGTCGGCGCAGGTGAGCCAGAACCTCAATCGACTGGCCAATCACCAGCAGAGCCTGATGGATCAGTTCCGCGTGTAACCTCAGGTAGGGCGCGCCGCGCGCACCTCAAATCCGGGCCGCGCACAGGTGGACATGACGCCAAATCATCCTCGCTCTGGCGGCGCTTCCCTTGCGGCGCAGGCAGGCAATCGCCTAGCCTGCGTTCTTTTTCGGGGGAAGCAGCATGCTCAATATCGCCTTGGTCGCCGGCTCCAGCCGCAACAACAGCCAATCGGGAAAGATCGCTCGCGTGCTGCGTCAGCGCCTGATCGAGATGGGGCAAACCACTCAGGACACCAGCAGCATCATCGATCTGGGCCTGGCGCCGCTACCGCTGTGGCCCGCTGAAGATGCCGGCCCCTGGGGCATGTACCAACAGCAACTGGCCGCCGCCGATGCGGTGGTGATCATCGCGCCGGAGTGGAACGGCATGGCCTGCCCGGCGATCAAGAATTTCTTCATCTACGCCAGCAAGGCCGAACTGGCGCACAAGCCGGGCCTGCTGGTTGGCGTTTCCTCCGGTATTGGCGGCGCTTACCCGATCAGCGAACTGCGCGCCTCCAGCTACAAGAACTGCCGCCTGTGCTACCTGCCGGAGCACCTGATCGTGCGTCAGGTCGAGAAAGTATTGAACGGCCCACAGGCGGTGGACGAAGCCGATGAGCGTATCCGCGCCCGCATCGATTACGCGCTCGATGTACTGGTGCGTTACGCCCACGCCCTGCAGCCGGTACGCGCCGCCATCAGCTTCGACAACCCGGCCTTTGCCAACGGGATGTAAGGGATTCATAGGGTGGATTAGCGGCGCTGAACACAGCGCCCGCAAGCGCCAGCGAACTTATCGCGCCACGTAATTCACCAGCGATGGCTCGCCTGACCTTGGTTCAACGCCGTGGCAGACTGACCACCACTCGCAGCCCGCCCAGCGGGCTGTCCTGCAGTTCTATACGGCCATGCCAGGCCTCGATGATGTCGCGCACGATACCCAGACCCAGGCCGTGCCCCGCCACTTGTTCATCCAGGCGAGTACCGCGGCCCAGCACGGCCTCGCGGCGTTCGGCATCGATGCCGGGGCCGTCGTCATCGACAGACAGGCGATAGCCCTCGGCACTCTCCTCCACCGTCAACTGCACGCGCTGATCGGCCCATTTGCAGGCGTTGTCCAACAGGTTGCCGAGCAGCTCCAGCAAATCTTCACGATCACGCGGCAGCACCAGGCCCGGCGGCGCCTGCCAGTCCAGACTCAGGCCGTGGTCATGAATCATCGACAAGGTCGCGAACAATCCTGGCAGCTCCTGCGCGCAATCGAAACGTGCACCCGGCAGCACCTCACCAGCCAGGCGCGCACGCCCCAGCTCGCGGCTGAGACGCTGCTCGATCTGCTCCAACTGTTCACGCATGGTCGCGCGCAGGGCCGGATGAGCCGCCAACTCTTCGCGACCCGCCAGGCTGATCAGCACTGCCAGCGGCGTTTTAAGTGCATGGCCAAGATTGCCCAACGCATTGCGCGAGCGCTTGAGGGTGTCCTCGGTATGCGCCAACAGGTGGTTGATCTGCGCGACCAGAGGCTCCAGCTCCTCGGGCACCTCGGCATCCAGATCGCTACGTCGACCCTGCTGCAGTTGCGCGATCTGCTGACGCACCTGTTCCAGTGGGCGCAGGGCTCGGCGAACGGTGTAGCGCTGGGCAACAAGGATCAGCAGCAGCGCAGCGCCTCCCAGGCCCAAACCCACCCACTGCATGCGGCGAAAACTCTGCAGTATCGGCTGGTAATCCTGCGCCACGCTGATCGACAGATTCTCGCCATAGCGACGGTAGTCGGCGCGGTAGATCAGCAGCAACTGGCCTTGCGGGCCATCGCCCAGCTCGGCCTGCATGCCAATGCCGTTGGGTTTGAGCAGCTCACGATCCCACAGCGAGCGTGAACGCCAGCTGCGGTCGGAAAAATCGATGCGAAAGTAATGCCCCGAGAATTGCCGTTGGAACGAGGGATCGAGACGTCGCTCATCCAGTTGCAAACCTGCCGGACCACGGATCAGCGCGGCCAGCAGGCCTTGCGCCTCGTCACGCAGATTCTCTTCCAGATAAGCGCGCAGGCCGCGGTCGAAGACCCAGAGGCTGGCCTGCGCCAGAACCAGCCCAACCAGCAGCAGCGTCGCGGCCAGGCCAATGCCGAGCCGACGCTGAATGGACCTCAACCCTGCTCTCCGGTAAAGCGGTAGCCCTGCCCGCGGCGAGTCTCGATCACGTTGCGTCCGAGCTTGCCGCGCAAGCGGTTGACGTGCACTTCGATGACGTTGGAATCACGCTCTGTCTCGCCGTCATACAGGTGGTCGGCGAGGTGACTCTTGGGCAGGATCTGCCCTGGGTGCAGCATGAAGTAACGCAACAGGCGGAATTCGGCAGCGGTCAGGTCGATGGCCTCACCGCCCGAGGTCACGCACTGGCGGCTCTCGTCCAGTTGCAGGCCGGCAGCCTCCAGTTGCGGCTGGTTGGCCAGGCCATGAGCGCGGCGCAACAACGCCTGAATACGCAAGGCCAATTCTTCGGGATGGAAGGGTTTGGTCAGGTAGTCATCGGCGCCGGCCTTCAGCCCCTCGATGCGCTCGGCCCAGGAGCCACGCGCGGTGAGTACCAGCACCGGTGTGGCCAGGCCACCGGCACGCCATTCCTGCAGCACCTCCAGGCCCGGCTTGCCCGGCAGACCGAGATCAAGAATGATCAGGTCATAAGGCTCGCTGGCGCCCTGATAGGCCGCATCGCGACCATCGGCCAACCAGTCCACGGCATAGCCCTGACGCGTGAGGCTGGCGGTCAACTCATCGGCCAGGGGTACATGGTCTTCCACCAGCAACAGGCGCATCAGTCGTCTTCCTCATCCTTCAGAATATTGCCGTTGCGGGCATCCAGTTCGAGCTCACGCACCACGCCCGAGGTGGTCAGAATCTCGACTTCATAGACCAGCACGCCATCCTCTTCCTCCAGCTCCGCTTCGAGCAAAGTGGAACCGGGGTAGGCATTGCCGATGTGTTGCATCAGTTGCTCGAAGGGCATGATGACACCCTCGCGCCGCAGGCGCAGAGCCTCATCCTGGTCGAGATCGCGCGCAATCCCCGGGACACTGGCGAAACCGCATGCCAGAACCAGCAACAGCGCGGTGGTACGTCGAAACTTCATCAATCGTCCTGGTGGTTCTTGAGTATTTCCCCGGTGCTGGCATCCAGCTCCAGGTCCCACTGCACGCCCTGGGTATCGCGCAGCTCGATCTGATAGATATAGCGACCGTATTCGTCTTCCAGCTCGGTTTCTTCGATGCGCGCGCCTGGATGCTGGGCCAGTGCCGCTTCATTGAGCTGTTCGAAGGATTTGATGGTCCCGGCGTCACGCAGACGCAGGGCCTCATCCGGGCCGAGATCACGCGCCTGGGCAATGGTAGCGGCGCTGACGAGGGTGGCAAGTGTTGCGAGGCTGATCAATCGTTTCATGGGTTTCTCCAGCAGTGAATCAGTGACTGCCACTCTAGGCCCAGGCACTTAATTCAAGCTGAATTCACTCACGTCATTCACCGCATGAAGTGGCTTGGCCTGCTCACTCAGCCCTCTATAATCGCCTGCTGCGAAAGGAGGCATGATGAGCGCGATCCATATCAAATCCCCTGCCCTGACTATCAAGGTCGGCCCCAGAGCCTTGGCGCGAATTAGCCAGAATGGCCTGAGCCCGGCGGACGTCGGCATCCTGCCTGGAGCGGCAGGCGGGCCCAAGGGCATCGGCATTCAAGGCCTGGATCTGGCACTGTTTGGTGACTGGTTGCTTCGCGCGCCGCGTGAACGCGCACTGATCGGCGCGTCCATCGGCTCCTGGCGCTTCGCCAGTGCCTGCCTGCCCGATCCGGCAGTGGGGATTCGACGACTCGGTGAGCTGTACACCTCCCAGCGCTTCGCCAAAGGCGTGAGCATGGCCGAGGTGTCGGGCAGTTGCCGGCAGATGCTCAACGAGCTGCTCGCCGATCAGGATGCCGCCATCATCGCCAACCCGCACTACCGCCTGCACATTGTCGTGGTCAATAGCCATGGCCTGCTGCAACACGACCATCGCGGCAAACTCGGCCTTGGCCTGTCATCGGTGATCGGCAACAACTTTCTGGCCCGCCAGCGCCTTGGCCGTCATTTCGACCGAGTGATTCTGCACGATGCGCGACAGGTGCCGCCCCTGGCTCAGTTGAGCGACTTCCGTTCGCACTTCCATGCGCTGACCTCGAAGAACCTGCGCCACGCCCTGCTGGCTTCGGGCTCGATCCCCATGGTGATGGAGGCGATTCGTGAAATTCCTGGCCTGGAACCAGGCGCCTACCGCGACGGCGGCCTACTCGACTATCACCTCGACCTGCCCTACAGCGGCGAAGACATCGTGCTCTATCCGCACTTCACCGACCGGGTGATACCGGGCTGGTTCGACAAGAGCATGCCTTGGCGCCGTGGCGACCGCAGCCGCCTGCAGGACGTACTGCTGCTGGCACCATCACGCGACTACCTGGCGCGCCTGCCGCACGGTAAGCTGCCGGATCGTACCGACTTCAAGCGTTACCTGGGCAATGATGAGGGGCGCGAGCGCTACTGGCGTCAGGCCATGGCCGAGAGCGCGCGGCTCGGCGACGAATTTCTCGAACTGGTCGAAAGCGGCCGCCTGGCAGAACGCCTGCAACCCCTCTGATTGATCCGGTCAACCTTTTGAGCGGACGTGATTAGGCGGCAATCGGGCCATACCTGATAAACTGTGCCGCTCAACGCCAATCAGGCGGAATCATTTACGCGAGCGCTGTTCAGTGGAATTGTTCAAAGAGTTCATCTTCGAGGCGGCCCATCGCCTGCCACACGTACCGGAAGGCCACAAATGCGGCCGCCTGCACGGCCACTCCTTTCGAGTCGTCATTTATATCGAAGGTGAAGTCGATCCCTATACCGGTTGGATTCGTGACTTTTCTGAGATCAAGACGATCTTCAAACCGATCTACGAGCAGCTCGACCACAACTACCTGAACGACATCCCCGGCCTGGAAAACCCAACCAGCGAAGTGCTGGCCAAGTGGATCTGGCAACAGGTCAAACCCTTGCTGCCTGAGCTGTCGCGCGTACGCATCCACGAGACCTGCACCAGCGGCTGCGAATATCGCGGCGATTGATCAGCGCCCAGAAACAGCAAAGGCCACCTTCAAGGTGGCCTTTTTATTGATGCCGACAAAGCCTGCGGCTGGCTCAGGCGGTACTCCTGCCAGAGCAGCGCCAGGGTTACGCCGGGGCGGCGCAGTTCGGCATGCACCCATGCCCAATCGGGTAAAGGCCGCTTCTCACTGGCAACCGC
>Ga0247725_1001649_pt1 | contig 10840 bp, 8 predicted proteins | sample OKSTACKMCFT3sol_FD_183021 | JGI IMG/M metagenome (GOLD analysis project Ga0247725, IMG submission 183021) | Subsurface sediment microbial communities from gas well in Oklahoma, United States - OK STACK MC-FT3-sol | ecosystem: Environmental > Terrestrial > Deep subsurface > Rock core/Sediment... | reverse complement strand
CCTGCAACTGTCGGAGCCGGCCATCGCCGCCCTCACCGCCCGCGGCTGGCGTTTCTACACCTTCATTGGCGCCGGTGGCGCGCGCTTCATGTGCTCGTGGGATACCGACGAAGCGCGTGTACGCCAGTTGGCCGCCGACATACGCGAAGTGATGAGTGCCTGAAAACGACAGAAGCCCCACAAGTGGAACTTCTGACTAAGTAGCCCGGATGCAATCCGGGGAGATCGATCAGTCACCCCGGATATCATCCGGGCTACGAATCTTCGCGGCGATCAATAATCGATCGCCACGTCTCCTTTCGGCACGCTGCAGCACGACAGGATGTAGCCTTCGGCCACGTCCTCGTCGGTGATGCCGCCGTTGTGCTCCATGTCCACTTCGCCTGCCGTCTTCATCACCTTGCAGGTACCGCAGATGCCCATACCGCAGGCCTTGGGGATATGCAGGCCGAGCTTGGCGGCAGCGGCATGCACGGTCTCGCCGGGCGCCACGCGGATGCTCTTGCCGGTGCCGGTGAACTCCACCTGATGCAGCTCGCCAACCGGTACTTCCGGAGCCTCGGCGGCTTCGGCAGCCAGCTCCTTGACCTCGGCGCGAATCTCCGGCGGCGTCGGGCCGAAGGCCTCCTCGTGGTAACGGCTCATGTCGTAGCCGGCTGCCTCGAGCAGACGCTTGACCGCGCTCATGTAGGGAGTCGGGCCGCAGCAGAAGATCTCGCGCTCGAGGAAGTCCGGCGCAATCAGCTCCAGCATCGGCTTGTTCAGATAACCGCGATAGCCAGCCCAGGCCTCGCCCAGACCATGCTTCTCGCAGATCACGTGCAGACTGAAGTTGTTGATGCGCGCGGCCATATGCTCCAGCTCACGCTGGTAGATGATGTCCTTCGGCGAACGGGCGCTGTGCACGAAGACCATATCGACATTGGCATTGGTATCGTAGAACCAGCGCGCCATCGACATCACCGGAGTGATACCGACGCCGCCGGAGAGATACAGCACCTTTTCTGAAGGGAAGTCGATGGCGTTGAACAGCCCGACCGGACCGTGCACCGGCACCTCATCACCCACCTTGAGGTTGTCATGCAACCAGTTCGATACCTTGCCGCCCGGCACCCGCTTGATGGTGATGGAGAAGCTGTAGGGCACCGAAGGCGAGCTGGAAATGGTGTACGAACGCATGATCGGCTGGCCGTCGATCTCCAGCTCCAGGGTGACGAACTGGCCCGGCTTGAAGAAGAACAGCACCGGCTGGTCCGCCATGAAACAGAAGGTGCGCACATCCCAGGTTTCCTGAATCACCTTGACGCAACGCACCAGATGGCGGCCATTGGTCCAGGTCTGAGTGGTAACCGGGTTGAGGAAGGCGTTGGTGGTCATGAACAGCACTCCACATGGCCGGATATCGGCCTACTATGCGGCGGATTGTGCGAAAGGCCGCCGGACCTCATTTATCTACCTGCGACATCCGCATGCTTATCGCGACCTGCCTGATGGCACGGGGCCTGGCGCGTCGGAAACAAATTCAGCCATGTCGCCCATGGATAAGGTTTGCCCGTGCGCCGGCTCCACACTCCGCCTCACCAAGCATGTACGCCCTTTGCAGGCGGCAGCGATTGATCGACACCTTGCGGCACATACCGTATCAGCCACTTTTTTCGGCAGGCGCGCCGCGCCCGCCACTGAGGAGCCAACATGGACTGCACCCAAAACCTGAGCCTGGGCGACCCGCTAGAGCCCGTCCGCAAGGCCACTGCCCAGATGCTGCACGAGCGCGACCACACCTTCTCGCTGCCGCAGCCCTTCTATAACGACGAGCGCCTGTTCCAGGTCGACATGCAGGAGATCTTCCACAAGGAGTGGCTGATCGCCGGCATGACCTGCGAGATCCCGGCCAAGGGCAATTTCCTGACCGTACAGATCGGCGACAACCCGATCATCGTCATCCGCGGCGCCGAAGGCCAGATCCATGCCTTCCACAACGTCTGCCGCCACCGCGGTTCGCGCCTTTGCGTCAGCGACAAGGGCAAGGTCGCCAAACTGGTGTGCCCGTACCACCAGTGGACCTACGAGCTGGACGGCCGCCTGCTGTTCGCCGGTACCGAGATGGGTGACAACTTCAAGCTGTCCGACTACAACCTCAAGCCGGTCAACTGCAAGACCGCTGGCGGCTTCATCTTCATCAGCCTGGCGGACAACCCGCCGGCCATCGACGAGTTCCTGAGCACCCTGGCTCACTACATGGAGCCGTACGACATGGAGAACACCAAGGTCGCCGTGCAGAGCACCATGCGCGAGCAGGCCAACTGGAAACTGGTGATCGAGAACAACCGCGAGTGCTACCACTGCAACGGTTCGCACCCGGAGCTGCTCAACACCCTGCTGGAATGGGACGACGTCACCGACCCGCGTGCCAGCCAGGCGTTCAAGGACCAGGTCGCCGAGTGCACCACCCGCTGGGACAAGGACAACATCCCCTACGCCCACGCCAGCTTCGGCCTGCGCAACCGCATCGTGCGCATGCCGCTGCTCAAGGGCACCGTGTCCATGACCATGGACGGCAAGCAGGGCTGCAAGAAGCTGATGGGCCGCATCACCGACCCGGACCTGGGCTCGATGCGCATCCTGCACCTGCCGCACTCGTGGAACCACTGTATGGGCGATCACCTGATCAACTTCACCGTGTGGCCGGTCAGCGCCCAGGAATCGATCGTCATCACCAAGTGGCTGGTGCACAAGGACGCGGTCGAAGGCGTCGACTACGACGTGGCTCGCCTGCGCGAGGTCTGGGACGCCACCAACGACCAGGACCGTCGCCTCGGCGAGGAAAACCAGCGCGGCATCAACTCCACCGCCTACCAGCCCGGCCCGTACTCCAAGACCTACGAGTTCGGCGTGATCAACTTCCTCGACTGGTACAGCGAGCGCATGCTCAACAACCTCGACGACACCCCGGCGCAAACCCTGCGCCAGGTAGCGGGCGAGTGATGACGCTCAGCCTGCTGCTGGTGATCGGGCTGGCGATCTACGGGCTGCTGGCCTGTCGGCCACAGCAGGACTGATTCTGCATGCCCCTGCATCTTCCGGGTGCCGGGGTCTTCATGCCACTGCAAACTGTAGGAGCGGCTTTAGCCGCGAAGCTCACCGCCCAGTAGAACTCGAATCATTCTGTTGGAATGTTCATTCAGCACGACACGGCTTGTCGCGCCCCTGTCACAGACTCAGCCCTGACTATCCACCGATCCAGTGCCGATTTTAGCTAGCACAAAGCCATCAAAGATGGTTAAAGTGCCATCAGCATGACGCCGGTAAACCGGCGAAAGGATCAACGAGACAAGGCTGTTGTCATGCCCGAAGCTAAAGACACACTGCTCAGGCTCTTTACTCTATTGCGCCTGATCCCCGAATACCCCCGCTACACAACTGCCCCGATATTGCAGGAAAAACTGTGCGAACGTGGTTTCTCTGTGGATCTACGCACCGTACAGCGGGACCTGCAACAGTTTTCCCAGCCGTTCTTCTTGATCGAGGAAAAACACGGCGGACGCATCCACTGGAGTCATTCCAAAGACACGCCGCTCGACCTCCGCGATATGGAACCTGCCACTGCTCTGGCGCTGTATCTTGCGGAAGGACATCTTAAAAACCTGCTGCCACAGAGCGTGCTCGACCTCTTGGGCCCGCAGTTCAACCGAGCCCGCAACTACCTCGACGAACTCGGCGAAAACAGCCTCGCGCAGTGGGCGCAGAACGTCCGCGCCCTGCCCAACGGCAAAGCTCTGCTGCCCGCTGAAATCGACAAGATGGTCTGGCAGCAAACCTCCACCGCTCTGCTGGAACGCAAGCAACTGCGCATTCACTACCTGAGCCGCAGCAAGGGCGCCGCCAAACCGCTGCTGCTGCACCCGGCGGGGCTGATCTCGCGCCACTCCATCAGCTACCTGATCGCCAGCGTCGACGGCTACGACGACCTACGCCAATTCGCACTGCATCGCATCCAGCAGGCCGAATGCCTGACCGAACCCGCTCGCGAACGCCCCGACTTCGAGATCAACAACTACATCCGCCAGGATCTCAACAGCGCAGCCCCTATCGAGCAAGTGGAGCTGGTCGCCGATGTTTCCCCGCAAATCGCCTGGCTACTCGGCGAAACCCCGCTGAGCCTGGAACAAAGCCTGGAGCCGTTACCTGGTAGTGACTGGCAGCGCCTGCGCGCTGTAGTGCCGGATGATCAGGAGACGCTGTGGTGGGTGTTTGGGTTAGGGGAGAACGTGAGGGTATGGGAGCCCCAAAACTGGATCAAAGAAATCCGCATTAAATCTGCCATACAGGGGAGCATGTATGAATGGTAGAGATGTCAACGTAATGACAGAGCAGATAATTTGCTTCGACTCTAAACAAAGAACAGGTCAAAAATCTGAGCACATCGACGCAACCACACTGCCTACGTAACACCCGAGTCGCCCAAGAGATGCGTAGGAATATTACTCCTGGGCGGCGGCAAAACCAGTGCAACACCTAACTATCAGCTGAAGCGATACAGAGATCAAAGAGAACGTTATGAGCGACTACATGGATTACCTTGGTGACAGTTACGACGAGGAAAGTGGGGAGTTCAATCAAGAACGGGCCAAAAACAAGGCCCTCAACGAAAAAGAAAAATGCAATATCATTATTTGCGGCGCCAGCGGCGTGGGCAAAAGCACCTTGATTAACGCTATCTTTGGAAAAGAAGTTGTTAAGGCTGGAACAGGAAAACCTATTACTCAGCACCTTGAGAAAATCATCATCCCTGAAAAAAGCATTTGCCTCTGGGATACCAAAGGCATTGAGGCCGAAAACTATCAAGAAACAATGACCTCATTAAAAAATGAATTCACACAGGCCATTGATAACGCCAAGGATGACAGCGACATCCCTCACATTGGCTGGGTTTGCATTAAAGCTAGCAGTGATCGAATTGAAGAGCGCGACCTTACGCTGGTTCGTCTTCTCGCTGAGCGCAAAATCCCAGCTGTCGTAGTTTTCACTCGTGTTATAGGCAAGGCCGAAAGAGATTTTGTTGAAAAAGCAAAGCTCATCATCGACGAAAAATATAAAGACTTTCTGCAAGGAGCTTACATTTCTATCAATTCCGTTCCTTATGAAATTGATGAAGACACGACAGTAAAGGCAAAAGGACTTGAATCACTAATCGAGGTCACCGAGGAACGATTTCCTGAGGGTAAGAAATCTGCAAAAAATGCCTTTCTCAAAGCTCAGCGTTTAGAAATTGAAAAGCGCCTTGTCGCAATGAAAGATGGGGCTAGAAAGCTAGTTCACGTTGCGTCCATCGCAGCAGGAACAGCTGGAGCCTCACCAATCCCTGGCTCCGACGCACCTATCATCGCGGCAATACAAAGTACCATGATCTATAAAATCAATACCGAGTTTGAATTAGATGCTGACAGCTCTAAGATGACATCAATTTTAACTGGAGTCATGGGCGTTACCGCACTGGCACAAGTGGGCAAAACAATAGTGTCTAATGCTCTGAAATTTATTCCTGGCGCTGGCACTCTGATCGGCGCTGGAATTTCTGCCACCACCGCGATCGCCATCACAGAAGCCGTCGGACATGCCTATATTGCGGTATTGGAAAAGTTCTTCGACATGGAAAAAGGGGAAGTTATTTTCCCAGAGGAATCAGCACAGATTATATCCGCCTTTAAGCAAATGCTAAATTATAAGAAATAAGAAGGAACCGTACTAGCCGCCCCCTAATTATCCGACATCCTAAGGGCTCTATCAGCCACCACTGGATAACAAGCATCCCCCCACAAAGTATCCGCGCTATCCATCATCAACTCGATAATCAGCGGCACGAGCTTGCTCAGCAGGCTCGTGCAGTCGCGTAGCTGGCCGCGGTTAACCGAGCCGTTCCAGGTGGCGCCGCCGTGGATAAGCTGGTTGCGCAAGGTGTACAGGCGGTTGAACAGCACGCCGAGCAGCGCCGGTGTGTTGCTGCTGGCCAGCGCCTGTTGTGCTGCGCGTTTGCCGCTGGCGAAACGATTCTTCCAGGTTGCTTCATCAATCTTGCCGCTTTGGTGCTCCCAGAAGCTCTGGAACACGTAGGGGTTATCCAGCAATACGCGGATGCTGCCGGAGAACTCCTGCCATACCAGTGCTTCGATACTTTTGGCCTTGTCCAGCGCGCAGAGTTTCTGCAAAAAGGCCTTGAATGTTTCCTGCTCGGAGAGTCGCTGCTGATCATCGATCTCGGTAGCGTAGGCCGCGTTGAAGGCGATCCACAGGAAGATGAAGCGGCCATCGAGGTCGTCAGCCTGTTCGGCCCTATCAAGCCAGCTCAGGGCGCGATGGATGCGCAGACGCAGGTTAGAGTGTTGAGCGTCACGCTCCTGCCGATGGCGCTGCTTGAGTTCCTGATACGACATACCGTCTCCTTTGACTGATAGCCAAACGATATCAAAGGAAACTGATGGACTTGAACTGATTTAATCAGGCAAACACCACGACATCATTTGTCGCGTCCCTGCCGCAGAGTGCTCCCACATCGAGTAAGGGAGATCTCGTTAATGCCAATACCCCCCCAGCCGCGCACCTTTCTTTGTAATGCTTGCAATTGGCGCGGCACCACGATTCCGCTGAGCGATTGCCTGGTAATGGGAGTCGACTGGTATAGCCATTGCCCCAAATGCAGCAACGAAACGCTGGAATGCCGTGCAGCCACTCGCTCCGAGATCATGAGGACTCGCCTCAATGATTTTCTGCAGCGCCGCCACGATTAGCCGCCTCGACAGACAGGAGTAACAGCATGCTGAAGAATATTCTCGCCACCATCGGCCTGGCCGTCGTCGCCAAAGCTGCTTATGAGCACTACTTCGAGTACCGCGAGCTGAAGCGCGAAAAGGCAGAACGCGAGGGCACGCCCATATAAGCGATGGGCCAGCTACAAAAGCTTCGCGAGCAGAGCTCGCGCCTACACGCGCTCCCCGGATTGCATCCGGGCTACTTTCAACGGGCAACATATGACAAAGCCCCGCCAGATTGCTCTGGCGGGGCTTTGCTTTTACCTGCAGCTTGAAGCTTGCCGCTTGCGGCCGCTTTTAGACCTTGGCGCGCTCGTAGCGCTTGCGGTCGTTCTCGTTGAGCAGCTTCTTGCGCAGACGAATGGACTTCGGCGTCACTTCCACCAGCTCGTCCTCGTCGATGAACTCCAGCGCCTGCTCCAGGGTGAACTTCAGCGCCGGGGTCAGCTGGATGGTCTCGTCCTTGCCGGAAGCACGCATGTTGTCGAGCTTCTTGGCCTTGGTCGGGTTGATCACCAGGTCGTTGTCGCGGCTGTGGATGCCGGCCAGCTGGCCTTCGTAGACTTCGTCGCCCGGGGAGAGGAACAGCTTGCCGCGATCCTGCAGGGTTTCCAGCGAGTAGGTCAGCGCGGTGCCGGTGGCCATGGAAACCAGCACGCCGTTCTGGCGGTGGGCGACGTCACCGGCCTTCACCGGACCGTAGTGGTCGAAGGTGGAGGTGAGGATGCCGGTGCCCGAGGTCATGGTCAGGAAGGCGTTACGGAAGCCGATCAGGCCGCGCGCCGGGATCACGTACTCCAGACGGATACGGCCCTTGCCGTCGGGGATCATGTTGGTCATGTCGCCCTTGCGCATGCCCATCTGCTCCATCACCGGGCCCTGGTGCTGCTCTTCGATGTCGATGGTGACGTTCTCGTACGGCTCCTGCTTCTCGCCGTCCTTCTCGATGATCACCACTTCCGGACGGCCCACAGCCAGCTCGAAGCCTTCACGGCGCATGGTTTCGATCAGCACCGACAGGTGCAGCTCGCCACGGCCGGAAACCTTGAACTTCTCGGGCGAATCGCCCTGCTCGACGCGCAGCGCGACGTTGTGCAGCAGCTCCTTGTCCAGGCGGTCCTTGATGTTGCGGCTGGTGACGAACTTGCCTTCCTTGCCGGCGAACGGCGAGTCGTTGACCTGGAAGGTCATGCTCACGGTCGGCTGGTCGACGGTCAGCGGCGGCAGGGCCTCGACGTTGGCCGGGTCGCACAGGGTGTCGGAGATGAACAGCTCGTCCATGCCCGATACGCAGACGATGTCGCCCGCCTCGGCCTCGGCGACTTCGACGCGCTGCAGGCCCGAGTGGCCCATGATCTTCAGCACACGGCCATTACGCTTGCTGCCGTCGTCGCTGATGGCCACCACCGGGGTGTTGGTCTTGATGCGGCCGCGGGCGATGCGGCCGATGCCGATCACGCCGAGGAAGCTGTTGTAGTCCAGCTGGGAAATCTGCATCTGGAACGGGCCGTCGACGTCGACGACCGGAGCCGGCACGTGGTCGATGATGGCCTGGAACAGGGCGTCCATGTTGTCGTCCATCTTCTCGTGGTCCATGCCGGCGATACCGTTCAGGGCCGAGGCATAGACGATCGGGAAGTCCAGCTGCTCGTCGGTGGCGCCGAGGTTGTCGAACAGGTCGAAGATCTGGTCGATGACCCAGTCAGGACGCGCGCCCGGACGGTCGATCTTGTTCACCACGACGATCGGGCGCAGGCCGGCCTTGAACGCCTTCTGGGTCACGAAACGGGTTTGCGGCATCGGGCCGTCCTGGGCGTCGACCACCAGCAGCACGGAGTCGACCATGCTCATCACGCGCTCCACTTCACCGCCGAAGTCGGCGTGTCCGGGGGTGTCGACGATGTTGATGTTGTAGCCGTTCCACTTGATGGCGGTGTTCTTCGCCAGAATGGTGATACCGCGCTCTTTCTCCTGGTCGTTGGAGTCCATCACGCGCTCGGATTCCGCTTCTTTGCGGTCGAGGGTGCCGGAGAGCTTCAGCAGTTTGTCCACCAGGGTGGTCTTGCCATGGTCAACGTGGGCGATGATGGCGATGTTGCGCAGTTTTTCGATCACTGTGTGTATCTCGATCAGAGGATTCGGTGTGCCGTCCAGCCTGGACGACGAATATGAAGAAAACTGTTTCAGCGAACCAGACAGGGCATCGCTTGAAGCGCTAGGTCGGGAGGGCGATGGCGGATACTCCCGCCATTGAGCCCCGGCGTCCTATGCCGGACGATAAACGCGCACATTGGCATGCCCCTCGCTCAGCAGGTGATGGGCATGCAGGCGACTCATGACGCCCTTGTCGCAATAGAGCAGGTACTGGCGGTTCTCATCCAGTTCCTTGAATTTGTTGTTCAGCGCGTAGAACGGCAGCGCCTGCACCTCGACGCCAGGCACGTCCAGCGGCTCGTCTTCGGCGGCATCGGGGTGGCGGATGTCGATGACGATCTGCCCGGCCAGGGCCTCGCGCACTTCCTCGACCTGCACGTCCTTGCCCAGCTCGTCGATCACCCGATCGATGGGCAACTGGGTGGCGCGCTCCAGGGCGCGATCGAGGATGGCCATGTCGAACTGCGCCTCCTCATGCTCGATGCGGTAGCCACGGGCCCTGGTAGTCGGGTTGACCGAGATCACGCCGCAGTACTCGGGCATGTTCTTGGCGAATTCGGCGGTGCCGATGCGCGTGGCGGTGTCGATGATGTCCTGCTTGTGGCTGGCGATCAGCGGGCGCATCACCAGCATGTCGGTGGCCGAATCGATCACTGCCAGGTTGGTCAGGGTCTGGCTGGATACCTGGCTGATCGCCTCACCGGTGACCAGCGCCTCGATCTGCAGATTTTCCGCCACACGAGTGGCGGCGCGCAGCATCATGCGCTTGAGGATCACGCCCATCTGGCTGTTGTCGACCTTGGACAGGATCTCGCCGACCACCTCCTCGAACGGCACGCTGATGAACAGCACCCGCTGCGAGCGGCCGAACTTCTGCCAGATGTAGTGCGCCACTTCCATCACGCCCAGCTCGTGGGCACGGCCGCCGAGATTGAAGAAGCAGAAGTGGCTGACCAGGCCGCGACGCATCATCTGATAGGCCGCCACGGTGGAGTCGAAGCCGCCGCTCATCAGCACCAGGGTCTGTTCCAGCGAACCGAGCGGGTAGCCGCCCAGGCCTTCGTGGCGGTTGTGCACCACGAACAGGCGCTGGTCGCGGATCTCCATGCGCACTTCGACTTCCGGCTTCTTCAGGTCGATGCCGGCGGCACCGCACTCCTGGCGCAGGCGCGAACCGACATGGCGCTCGACGTCGATGGAGGAAAACGCGTGCTTGCCGCCGCGCTTGCAGCGCACGGCGAAGATCTTGCCCGGCAACTGGTCGGCGTAGTGGCGCTTGCAGTGCTCGGTGATCTCGTCCAGATCGCCCAGCGGGTATTCGTTGACCTCGAGGAACAGGCCGATGCCCGGCGTGTTGCGCAGGCGTTCGGTCATCTCGGCGAGCAGCTTGGGATCGTTCTGGTCGGTCTCGACCTCCAGGTTGTCCCAGACACCGGTGACCCGCAGCTCGGGGTCAAGATCGCGCAGCACGGCGCGGATGTTCTTCCCCAACTGGCGGATGAACTGCTTGCGCACCGGGCGACTCTTGATGGTGATTTCCGGGAAAACTTTGACGATCAGCTTCATGAATAGGCCGCCCGCTTGGGGGACGAAAAAACAGGGGCGCGGATTATAGCGGAAATTGCTCAAGCTTTGACCAAAAATACTGCAACACTCACACAACGCACCAAAATAGGTCTTTGCGATATTTTGCAGCCCTCAAATGGTGCAAATATCCATGCGAATTTGCCGTCCAGGCGGCGTAGCGCCTGAGTTTCGCGGCCTCTGCCCAATAAAGGGCACTGGCATGCAATTTGCTCCCTTGTGAGGCAGGTCGCCCTGAAGGACTATCCCGCCGGGCTTCACCGCATATATCGGGGCTCCACGAAGCGAGCCTTTTC
>Ga0247725_1001648_pt1 | contig 10840 bp, 15 predicted proteins | sample OKSTACKMCFT3sol_FD_183021 | JGI IMG/M metagenome (GOLD analysis project Ga0247725, IMG submission 183021) | Subsurface sediment microbial communities from gas well in Oklahoma, United States - OK STACK MC-FT3-sol | ecosystem: Environmental > Terrestrial > Deep subsurface > Rock core/Sediment... | reverse complement strand
GCCCGCCAGCTGCATCGTCACATACAGCCCGGACACCCTCTACACGCGCTCAGGCCGCTTCTATCGCCTGTGATCGGACTCTCCTGAAAGCGTGCCTACTGGCACGCGCCCTCTCACGAGATGATGGCTCCACACGACAAGCAAGGAGTCATCATGTCTCGCAAAACCAAGCCGCTGATCGAGAGCATCGCTGATAGAGATCAGCTGATCGACGCCATTCTTGAACGCTTCCTGATTGCCCATGACATGCCAGATGACATTTCCTCTTGGTTTCGGAAAGGTAAGGTCTGGCTTGCTGAGGCGATTATTGCGCGTGACTTTGACTCTCTCAGGGAACTGCTGGATGGCTACCGTGAGACTGATCGAGCTGTTTTCGTAGAGGTCACGGGGCTTCGCTTGCCGAAGGGCAGCGGCAAGAAGCCTTACTCGATGCTTCGCGAGTGGTGCGGCTTGACTAGCGCCTGGCAGGAGCACGACGAGGCTAAGCGTGCGCTCAGTGTTGAGTACCAAAAACTCGATAAGCGCTACGGTGGCAGGACTGACTCAATGGTCGAGGGTCTCCAGCTGATCTACGCCGATGGATGGACCGAGATCAGGCAGCTCACGGATCAAGCCGGCAACTCCTTCGAGGGCCTTTTCAGGCCGGGCAGAGACAACGAGTACCACCCGCTCAGTGGCCCAGGCCTCAAGAAGCAATCACTCTTTGCCGTTGCCGGCAAATACTGGAAAGCGCTGATGCGCCTTCGCGCAGCTGAAGCTGTGCTGGCCGTAGAGAATGACCGCAAGCGAAGGGCCGAGATTACCCAGCGCGCTGGGCAGGTGGTTCAAGCACAGTCAGCCGTGCAGGATCAGCCCATCGCAGCAGCCGTTATTGCCTCGGCGCAGACACCCGACATGAGCTTCTTCCTCTGATGACTGTCGTTCCTACTCCGAACCCACCTCAAGACGAAGCCACGGCCGCAGCTATTGCGGCCACAACCTCCCAGCTTCAGTCCCGAATTGCGGAGGTCATTGGCCGGGATGGTGATCTATCTGCCGAGATCCAGGCAAACCCGACGTTGCTGGCCGGGTTTGCTCGCCGCTTTGCCAAGGCCATGTTTGACCGGGACTCGCAGAGCATGTCTTTCATTTTGGGTGACGCTGGTGAGCACGCCATCGCTCGCGCGCTGTTCTCCGAGATGACTGGTGTGCAGTTACAGGGGAACCAAGTCGACGATGAGCGCCTGCTGTATGAGTGGGAAGGCCTTAGCACCCAACACATTGAAATGCTTGTCTCCAGACGTTCCATGGAGGTTGCGTTGCGCGCCGCAGCACCTATCGGGGATACGCCCGAGAGTCTCACGGCCCAAGCCGAGGCGCTGTTTGATGGGGGCTATACCGAGTGTGATCTGACTCCTGGGAAAGAGGCTATTTCGAACCCTGAATTGGGTGCTCGAATACCTCTGCCCTACGCAGAGCAGTCGAGAACTGCCATAGTCTCAGTAATCGGTTATCTACGGGCAAGGCGCGCATTTCGGATCGAGAAGGCCCAAGCGAGGGAGAGAGTCTTGTTCGAGCGAGCCTGTGATAACGCAATGAGGTCCAACCCTTTCTTTCTCTGATCGGTACCTGCTGGCACGGGGGAATCAGGTTGAAGATGGCGTCATCTGAAATCACGAGATCACGCCAATGGAAGCGCTAAACCTCATCCCTCTTCTGGATGAATCCTTGCCGGTCGAGACAATCGAGCCTCTGCGCGAGGCCTCTTTCGACGAGAAGCTGCGAAGCGCCATTGATGTGATCAAGGGCATCCTTCGCCAGGGTAAGCGCTGCGTCGTTGCCGTCAGCTTCGGCAAGGACTCATCCGTGACGCTGGCCATTACCTTGATGGCGATGCGAGACCTCAAGGGTGAAGGCTTTGCCGTGCCGGAATTGCATGTCATGAACTCCGACACCCTCATCGAAAACCCTGTTGTGCATTCGTACTCGAAGGGTGAGATCAGAAAGCTGAAGCAGTACGCCGCTGCCGAAGACCTGCCGATCAGGGTATGGGTTTGCAGCCCCTCGATGTCAAACAACTATCTGGTCAACATCATCGGCGGGCGCACGGTGGCCTCGCTGCCTGACACTTCCGCGAAGTGCCAGCAGTCCATGAAAGCCGTCCCGCTGGAGCGCACCAAGAAAGCAATCGCGAAACAAATCAAAGCTGAGCTTGGCGATGACTACTCGCCAGACAAGCTGATCACTTTGATCGGCACTCGGCGAGACGAGTCCGCGGTTCGCGGCCGGGCCATGGCTGCGCGAGGTGAAAGTGCTGTTTCGGCCGTCAATCTCGGGGCTGAAAAAGGCTTGCACAACTGGGTGCTCAGCCCGATTGCCGACTTCACGAGCCTTGATGTGTTCGAGTTCATCGGCAACGTCACGTCCGAACGGATTTCGACCTATTCCGACTTCAAGGAGTTGGTTGAGCTGTACCGAGATTCCGCCGGCGGCGAGTGCATGGTCAACCTGATGCTCTCGGGCCAGGGCGAGAACAAGACAGCGTGCGGAGCTCGCAGTGGATGTTGGCTGTGTCACCGGGTGAGTCAGGACCGTTCAATGGAAAACATGCTTGCTGAGGAAAATGGCAAGTACAGCTGGATGAAACCGCTGAGCGACTTCCGCAACTATCTCGGCAGCCGGCATTACGATCCGGCCGCGCGCAACTTCATTGCCCGCACCGTGAATCCTAAGACTGGGGCGATCCAAATCGCTCCCAACTCATACTCTCCGGATTTCTGCCTTGAGCTGCTGCAATACGCACTGAGCATCGATGCCGACGAGCAAGAGTGGGCTATGAACACGGGCAATAAACCTCGTTTCACGCTGCTCGGGCTCCAAGAAGTGCTGGCGATCGACGCTCTCTGGGCGCGCTATGGCTACCAGCTGCCTTTCCAGGCAACTAAGCAGTACCGGGAGATATTCGAGGAAGGCAAACGCTATCGAGTGCCCTCGGCGCTGGTGCAGTACGACCGCTCAGGCCTCGACTTCAGGGCTGAAATCCAGGTCCCCTTCGCTGACCCCTTCTACAACGACATGTTCTCTGGCCTGCGCGACCTCGATGCCGCCATGGTTGGTGCTGAGCGCTTGGTAGAGAAGGCCGATGGTCACGTCTACTCCGAGATCAACACTGACGTTGAGTTCGGAATTGATGAGGAAGGCGCGTGGCTGTTCTTCGACCTGGAGCTTGACCGCATCCTCAATGAGTACGGGCCCAGTAGCGGGTGCGCGCCGTCGGCGGCGATCCACGTAATGGCGCGCTATGGCTTCCTGCTGATCAAGAAGGGCGGAGAGTCTGAATGGGATCGCATGCTGCGGGTGGGCAATCAGATCCATCGACACCAGCTGCGCGAATTGCTCAACAAGCCGGCAGCGCTGGTGCGGAGGCTCAATGAGATCTACGCAGCTGCCAACGACATCCAGGTCAGCTCTGCTGAATACCCGGTCCGATGTAATCCGGGTACCGCACAACTTGCCCTGAGCCTCTGAAATCGGGATTTCACGCCCTCAATTTGGGTGGCGAAGTCGTCCCCCGGTAATGAGAATTCAATCAGCTACATATTGGATCATGAGCACTATGCAGGCACCCATCGTTGACACAATCGAAGATCGCGACGAGCTTTTGGACGCGATAGCTCAAGTCATCTGCCGCAACCAGGCACAAAGTAATGGCCATGGCTACGCCGTGACCTTCTATCAGCGCCAGCTTGCCCTCGCCATCGTAGAGCGCGATGCCGTTTCTCTTGAGCACATTCTCATGACCCCGGACTGGGCCATGCGTAAGGCGTTTGAAGAGGTGACGGGTATCCGGCTGCATTCCACGTACAAGCAAGCATGGAAGACACTCCGGGCATGGGGAGGTCTCAGCGATCTGTGGCAAGACGTTCGCGATGCCGCATGGGCCGCAAACAGCCAATTTGAGGCTCTTGCACTACGCTCTGTGACAAAGCCGGGCATGGTTGATGAGGTCAAGCTGGCCTATGACCTTGGGTTTCGTGAGATCCGAATGGTCAATGCCGACTATCGCCTCTGTAAGCCAGGGACCAATTTCTATTGGGAACGGGGCGACTGGGCCAGAAACGTGTCACAGCTTCGGCCTTGGCTGAGGGCATATCTACGGCTCAGGGAGCTCCAGGACAGCTACCAGCAATCGCAGAAGCAAGAGATCGCGCAGGAAGCCGCATAACTCATTCTCAACGCAAGGGACGCGAATATGGGCATTAAGGGCTATATGCCAAGCAGTGAGCCAGCTAAAGCAGTCATCGACCTGGCACAGCAGCACAATCTCAGCGAAAACCTAGTTCCTTCTCTGAGTGACGCCGGCGACATCGTTCTTGGCGTCGTATGTGAGAGCCAAACTCAGGCGTTCGAGTTCGGCCGAATCTTTACAGCCTGCGGGCCGTTTAGTGTGGAGAGATGGGGGATCACACAGATCTTCTCATTCAGGAATGCCCGGATCAGTCGGATAGGAATATCCGGAGCTTCTTCCCATTAAGCATTCGTTGCCGGCATCTGCTGGCACGCATTAGGTCGCCGGATACTGGAACCACTTCATAGGAGGTTCCAGATGTCCCAACCCCATTCTCATAAACGCCAGGCGGGATTCTTCATTCCGCTGGCCAGTATCACTAACGCCACCTCGACTCCCAGCCAGATGGCAGGCATGCCCGAATTCAGCGGCCAGCCGGTTGATGTCGATCGCCTGTTCGTCATGACCGGAAAAACACTCGGCGGTGTCTTCGCGGTAGAGGGTGGGCGCGTCACTACGGACATGATCGGCTCCTACCTGATGATCGACGACAACCATGTAGACGGTGTGTCGGTCTTCACTGACGCAAATGGTACTGCGCAGGTCTTCGAGCTGGGCCAGTACGAGAGCCGCGACGCATTCTTTGACGGCCTGATCGAATGGCATCTTTCGCGCAATCGCGCGCTGAAGCCGGCCGCTCAGCAATCCGTATTGCCGTGCTGAGGCGGGCCATGGCTAAAACCACCTTCAGCTACGAGAACTTCGCCACTCAGCTTCGAGAGGCTCTGATTCATGCCAAGGAAGCTGGGCACCTGAGCGATGGGCATGCGGTCCACCTGCTGGATAACGGAAGCGAACTCTGCGTTTTCTGGGTCTCTGACGGCACAACCCTCGCGAGCTGGCTTGGCTATTCCGACGATGAGCGCGCCGCTGCACAGCTGCTTGCGCTGGTGGATGACATCCGTAACGCGCCGGCGAAAACGGTCAATACCTTCCATGAATTCATGTTCCATGCAGCTGTCATCCCGACTGGGAATGCCACCCTGCTTGAGTTTGCCCGGCCGATCTATTCACTTGTGACAGCCGATGCTCAAGCCGCTGACTTTCACTATGTCGGATGCGAGCTGCTCAACCCAGAAAGCCATATCACAACCGTTCTGTTCACTACTCGCACGGCCTGTAAAACCGCTGCTTGATCAACCAGAGGAATCCAACAATGTTCAAGAATCTGCTTGCTGCTCGCACCATTGGCATGGCCCTGAAGAACCTCAGCTCCACTGAGACCGATCGTGGCATTGCCTATAGCGCCACGATCTATCACGACGGCAAAAAGGTCGGCATGTTCTGTAACCGTGGTGATGGCGGCTGCGCCATCGTCGAGCTGCCGCGCGAGCTTGCATCTGACGTGATCATCAAGCTCAAGGCCTCTGGCTTCGAGAATGTTTACTCGGGGGATGGCACCAATTTCGACGATGCAGAGGACAGCATTTACCTCGAATATTTCTTTGAGGACCTCTACACCGACCACGAGATGATCAAGAACATGAAGCGGCACCTGAAGACCAAAACGCTCTTCACCATGAAGGGGGCTGAGCCGGGTAGATACCGTGAAGTCAACGCCCCTTTCACCCCTGAACTTAAGGCGTACTTGGTGAACAAGTACCCGGACCTTGATGTGATCATCAACGAGATTGCAGGCTAAAACTGGCTGGTCTGAGCGGGGCTGTTTCACGAGCCCCACTTTGCTGGAAATGCGTGTCTTCTGGAGGGATAGTTCACATCCCTTGATATCTGGGAGGCTCTCATGACCACCGATGTTATGCCGCGGACAGCTATCGCTGTGCCTACATTCACCCTGGCACGTGCACTTCGCCGTCTGCCAACTGAGTCTGAAACAGCAACCAGGTTGGCCGAACTCCTGACTCAAGCTGAGCAAACTCCCGCCACTATCGATCAGTCTCCAACTGCATCGGTACCCGCAGAATTCCTCGAAGAAATCTGGGATCTCTTACCGACTGCGCGCTCTCTTGATGCGCGCGTGGCCGATGAGATTGGCGTACTCATCGACAAGCCTCTCATGTCCCTCTGACTGGCTCAGTGAACAAGTGTTTCACGAGGCCCACTTGGATGGCGGGCCTTGCCAAATTCTTAGAAGCTTCGACTCCCTACCTTCCCTGAGTAACCCAGAGCAAAGAATGAGCACCCAAAAGAAGAAAAAACGCCGCTTTGGCGTAGGCAGCATGATAGCCACGGTCTTCGTATTGCTGGCGGTCGGCACGGGCGTAAAGGCGAACGCCTGACGCCGCTTGAGAAGGCCGGGGCCTATCAGCGCCTGCGCAATCAGGGCATGACCGTAGAGGAAATCGCTGCCGCCCGCTGCCAGTCTGCTCTCCAGATCAGCAAGGTCCTGCGCCTGGCCACTGCTCCAATTCGCGTTAAGCAAGTCGTCCGCGAAGGCCTTATGTCGGCAACTGCGGTTATCGACATTCTGATCGATTGCGAAAAGACTGGCGCTGATGCGAGCGTGATGGTCGATCAGGCGCTGGCCAATGCTGCGTCGAGCGGTAAGGCTCGTGCCACCGCCAAGCATGTGAAGGGCAGCAGTACCCCCAAAGCCAAACCGCTGCCCCGCAAGCATGTGGATTCGGCTATCGGCACCCTGCTGAACTCCAACTTCGCAGACCAACTTCGCTCGGCGCTGCCTGCTGAAGTTGCTGACGGTGAAAGCGGTGAGGTGGAAGTCAAGATTCCGGCCAGCATGGGCCGCGATCTGCTCGCCGCTCTCGAAGAGCTGTTCAAGGCCAAGGCCGCACAGGAAAGCCCCGAGGACAACGCCGAAACCGAAACGAAGGAATAACGGCGATTTCCTTCCATAAAAGCCCGGCGGACGCCGGGCTTTTTTGTTCCCCTGCAAAGCGGTTTTCACGACCCCGACTTGGCAGGGCCTGCATCAAAAGTCCCGTTACAGTGGTAACTCCAAACGACCTGGAGGTTACCCATTATGCTTTCCCGTTTTGCTGCTATCGCCCTCTTGGGCTTGGCCACTTCCACCGCGTTCGCCGCCGAAGTTAAGGGGCAGATCGAGGCTGGTTCGAGTGTTGTTGAAACCAAAGGCCCGTCCTATCGCGGCGGCGTGGCAAGCCCCTATGCCACACCAGAATCGAATCCGAGCACTTCCCCCGCGTCTCGACGCTCTGTCGCTGCTGCCGAGCTGGATGCGAACGGCCCGGCCAAAGCCAGTGAGAAGGGCGAGGCGGTAGCCGCCGGCGTGGATGCCGGGGCTTCGGCGGCGAACTGATCTGTTCGGCACTTAAAAGCCCGGCTAGTCCGGGCTTTTGTCCATCTGTTGGCACGGAATTGCCCAAGGGATCATTACTTCCACCAGTTCAACCAAGGAAAGATCCCATGCCAACCAGCACAGCTACTCAGCTCACCCCATCCGCAACCCTCGGTCAGATCTATGACGCGAGCAGCAACCACTTCGCCTCTATTCCGGGTCAGGTTGCCATCGCCGCCGATGATCGTGGCGGTGTCAGCTTCCTGTCTCACGAGGTGGTCGTACACCAAGGTCTCGTGGCTGGCGTGATGAGCAGCATTTCCGTTGCCCTGGAAATCGTTGCAGCGCCCGATAAGGATCGCCCAGTGGCCGGGCTTCAAATGCATGTCCGCAATACTGAGGATGGCATCAGCGAGGCTTACCACCTCTGCCTGGACGGCGACCTTGAAGCAGAAGTCGACCGATTTAACGCTGAGATCGTCGATATTGATGGTCATGCGGACTTCGCAAGCCTTGCCGAGGCTGCGATTCGTAACCGCTTCTCCCTGTACGCTCAGCTGGCTCATGCGGTGGATGCCGATCAGGCACGCTCCCCGGCCAAGAAAGCGCTGAAAACCTTCAATGTCTCCATCTTCACCGAGGTTCGCGTTTCGGCACTTGAGGTCAAAAGCGATTCGCCGCAAGCAGCGCACGCCCGTGCTGGTGAGCTTTGCTTCCATGAGGAAGTTCGAGGCCGATCTCAGGCCAACAATAATGGCTGTTTCACGACTGCTGCCGAGTGGACAGAAGGTGCACCGCTGGCTGCGGTTGTCGACTTCGTTGCTGACGGCGAGGTTGATTACGAGCTGAGCCTCAACTTCGACGAGCAGGGCCATGCGGACCTGTCGAAACTCAAGTGGCTGTGGTCGAAGTTCTCGGAGGTGGCCACCAACCAAGAGGACGGCATCCTTGAGAGCTTTTTGCACTTCCGCGCCGGCACGCACTGTGAGGATGTTTGGCACTGGTTTGAGCAAAGCAACCCGCTGTTCTCTGTCGCTGAGATGATGGGTGTTGCCACTAAACCGGAAGCTGCTCGTGGGCCTATGGCTATCCTCGAACGTCGCATCGTTCTGGTCGACAGCAATGATCTGCTGGGCATCCATTACCGGAAAGTTCATCAAGGCCAGAGCATCGAGATCCTCGATTTGCTTGCGAACGATCAAGGCATGGCCCCAGGCTTTGGCTATCGCGAGGATGGGCATCAGGTGCTGCTGTTTGCTGAGGACGAGGTGACTTCTTCAATGAGCGACGAGCAGCTGGATTTCGTCCAGCGCGGATGGGCGAACATGGAATTTGCTGGGGCTGTGTGGGCCGTTGTTATTCGCACAACAGCCGTTCCTGGCGCTGATGAAGTGATTGGATTCACTTCGAGGGAACAGGACGTTGCAAAGGCCTTTTGCGAGGAACTGAACGCGAGTCGCTAGGGCTTCTACGGGCAGGGCTACCGTGGCATTCTCGGCTTCGGTAGCACCTCCCATGAAGCCACCGGTGGTGCTATAACACTGTTGCCCTAAGCCGTCGAAATCTCACAACTACATCTTCAAGGGATTGAACTGACTTCATGCGCCAGGAAGGGCCTTTATTGCAAAGAGGCTGGCATGAAAGAACAAGAACAAGAACTCCTGCGAGATATCAGTCAATTCATTTCGGCATCCGCTGATCAACTGCCGCGTGATCTCAGGACTCATGCACTGGCCTTACAGGTGCGTATTTCACTTGCTGTTGCAGGCCTTAACCTGGATCAGTTGCTTCAATCTCCCCCGCCCCCCTGTGACGCAGATATTGTGATCTCCGAAGTTGGGCCGTGAGGCCCAATTTAGAGGGCTTGCTATAGCTGGGATACGCTTCTCAAAACGTACTTGGCGAGCCGTGAATGGATCGTTAAATGCACCTAATGCCTGTAGCATCACAGCGTGATCGGGTGGCTCCCGTATCCGGCTTTAACGTCATTCAACCGGACCTATGGTCCGGTTTTTTTTCGCCTGGAATTTCTTAATCCGCCGCCTACTGGCACGCATGTAGTGCGCTGATCATGGCCTCAAGTTAAATCAACTGGGGCAACCTAATGAGCTATGTACGAATCTCCTTTCTGTCTCTAATCCTCGCGATGGGGACTGGCTGTGCAACCAATCCAGAAACTGGGCAGACCGAACTGACTGGGGCTGGCGTTGGCGCTGTGGTCGGGTTGGTTGCTGGCGGCGTGCTTGGTGCTGTAGTCGGCGATCACCGCGCAGCCTATGCCGGCGCGGCACTTGGTGCAGCCATTGGCGGGGGAATTGGCTATGCCAATGATCGGTCACAGAGCCTCAAGGCTGACCTCGCTGGAACCGGCATGCAGGTAAGTCAGGTGGAGTCCAAGCCAGGTCAGCAGCAGGTCATCGTGGTGAGCGCGCCAGCTGACATCACCTTCAAGTCTGGGTCGGCTGACCTCAATAGCAGCGCCTATATGGGTCTCAGCCGGATGGCTGAGGCGCTGCGCAACGCCCCAGGGCAGTCTGTCGAAGTGGTTGGCCACACCGACAATCGCGGTTCCGAGACGCTCAATCAGCTGCTCTCGCAAGCCCGCGCGGAAAGCGTTGCGGCCTTCTTGAGAGCATCAGGGGTTCCGGCCAATGCGATCACCGCAACTGGGCGCAGCTACTTCTCCCCGGTGGCTGGAAATGACACGCCCGAAGGCCGGGCAATGAATCGCCGGGTCGAAATTCGCATCGCAACCTCGGCACTGACCCAGCACTCTGCAAACACCTACCCGATGGCTCCGGCCAATGGAGACTTCTGACATGGCGGCTACTGCAACCAAGGCATACCGTGATCACTCGCTCGGCAATACCGCTGAGTCGGTTCTGAAAGCTTTCTACAGCCAGATCGGCAGTGGCGGATTGAAGCCTTTTGGCAGAGATGTGCATCAGGGGTTCGAGTTCTTCTTGCACCACGACGGCAAGCTCTACAAGAAGGAGCCTGGCGTGATGATTCCGCTTACAGTGGCAGAAGAAAAGGAGCTGGTAGAAAACGTCTCGATGGGTGCCGTAGAGCTTTACCTGCGCCGTCCTACAGCCGGCCTGCCACCCTACCCTGTATCTGACAAGGTGCTGCTTCACGCCGCAACCGGCCAGCCAATCCCGCTGAACTTATCAGGCCGCAACATCCCAGGGGAGCGATTCTCCAGCGAATAGCTCCCCGTACCCCTCCAGATAGAACTTCGGCTCGGGCGAAAACAGATCCCCAACCCAAGACCTGAAGTTGCCCACGTCCACATG
>Ga0247725_1001644_pt1 | contig 10866 bp, 15 predicted proteins | sample OKSTACKMCFT3sol_FD_183021 | JGI IMG/M metagenome (GOLD analysis project Ga0247725, IMG submission 183021) | Subsurface sediment microbial communities from gas well in Oklahoma, United States - OK STACK MC-FT3-sol | ecosystem: Environmental > Terrestrial > Deep subsurface > Rock core/Sediment... | reverse complement strand
TACTGTGCGACCGTGCCCTCTTTGATGCCGAGCAGGACGGCGGCTTTGTGGGCTTCGCCGCGCTTACCTTTCTTGGTGCCGGCGAGGACTTGATAGGTGGTGTGCAGATCGAGGCCATTGGCGTCGGCAAATTCCTTGACGGTTTTGCCCTGGCTTTCGATCCAAGCCTTTGCTTGTGCTGGGGTGCGGGTGGCGTGCATCATTCAAAACCATTCAAAAGCATTCAATAGCGCACAGATTACCACTCAAATGAGTGGTGTCAATGGGGTTTTCTATCCAAATGAGTGGAATTGGCGAGCGCCTGCGCGAAGAACGGGAGCGCCTTGGCCTTAACCAGGGCGCTTTTGGCGAGCTTGGTGGGGTTAAAGCAAACGCCCAGGGCAACTATGAAAAAGGGGAGCGCTACCCCGATGCGGCCTATCTCGCTGCGGTGGCTGAGCAGGGTGTTGACGTGCTGTATGTGGTTACTGGCCAGCGCACGCCCAGGCCCAGCAGCAGCCTCAACAGCGACGAAAGCGACCTGATCGAGCACTACCGCCAGTTGCCCGAGGGCGACCGGCAGCACACACACAAGATGGTGAATGCCCTGGCCGAAGTGGCCGGGCGGTATGACGCGAAGAAGTAAGCATAAGAAGGGGAAAACACATGGATGCGTTGATAGCTCTGCTGGTTATCGCCTGTATCGTCGCCTGTTTCGTGGCGATGGTGCGGCGAACGAACGCGAAGGGTCGAGAGCTTGAAGCCCTGCAAAACTCCAAGCCCGAACTACTGACTCAGCAGCAACGCAAGGCACTGGATCTGCAAGCGCGAAAGCCACGCCCTACGGCAGTGAAAACCAAGGTGATCACACCTGAGCCGGCCCCTAGCCGTGCCATTCGTACCGGCTGGAGCATCGGCGTGGTCGAGTTCACGTATGAGGACTCAGCCGGCGATATCAGCTACCGCACCGTAACTGTGCATTCCGCCACTACAACTCATCTCAAGGGCGAGTGCCATGACCGCCAGGCCGAGAGGACATTCCGCCTCGATCGAATCATCGGTGACCTTACCGACTGCGAAACGGGCGAAATTTTGAGCCCAAAGCAATGGGTACGTAAGAACAGCTAGGAGCCCCGCCATGCCCCTGATCAACTGCAAAACCTGCAACGCCCAGATCGCCAAGGAAGCGAAAGCCTGCCCGCAGTGCGGCGCCACCAATGGCGAAGCCTACACGGCAGTGCGGTTTGCCGGCCTGATTTACCTGGCGTTGCTCGCTGGACTCTTCTATTGGCTCTGGGGCGTGTTCACCCCGTCCTGAATTGGAGGCACGCATGCCAGTAGCGCCCGAGGATCTCGACGACAACTACGCCATCGGCGAGCGCCTGCGGGCCGAGCGTGAGCGCCTGGGCCTACAGGTGCATGAGCTGGGGCATATGTGCGGCTGCACGGTGCTGGTACAGAAGCGTATGGAGGCCGGCAGCAAGCCGATTACCGCCGAATATCTGCATGCGTTGCACCATCGCACGGATGCCCGCGTGCTGTGGATCGTGAGCGGCGAAGAAGCGCCCGCCGCAACGGACTGAAAGTCGCATGCCAGAGCGCTTGGGATTCTGAAAGCTGCCGTTATGGTCAGGGCTCAACTGCCATTAACGGAGCATGCGGATGAGTAGTGATGTAAATGCGGCTGCAGGGGAGCAACTGGCGGAGCGGGTTGCGCAGCCTGAAAGGGAGTGGGTGACGCCAGAGGAACGGTTGCTGCTGCGGTTCTACCGCCAGCTTGATGCAGGGGAACAGGCGTTTATGTGCCGCGCGTTCGAGGCGGTGGCCACGCGCAGTTCGCCCAGGTGAAAGAAGAAGCCCCGCTCAGTGCGGGGCTTTTTGGTTGTTGGCAGCCGGCCTTCGCCCTGGGCGCCCTGCGACGCCCAGCTTTCTTGCTTTCATGCGGATGGCCTGCGGGCTTCGGCAGAGTCTGCGGCCAAGCTCGACCGAGCCGAACTGGCGATATTCGGCGGCAATCACCTGCAAGTCCTCTGCACTAAACTCGGGGACTGCAGGACGGAACTCCAGCCCCAACTTCCGCGCCTTGAACGCGATGGCCTTGGGGTTTCGGTTCAGGGCCTTTGCGATTTCTGCATGCGGCATCTTGCCCCACAGCTCGCGTAGCTTTTGCTCTTCTTCGGCGCTCCAGCGCGGGCGCTTCGGGCTTGCCCGATCAGTGCGTTTCTCGAGCAGGCGGTAAACCAGCAGTAGGCGCCTGTGCACGGGCATTTCGCGGTGCGTCGCGGCTGTTGGGTCCGTGCGCCAGGCCTCGTAGATGTTGCGGGGCACCAGGGTCAGTTCAGCACCAAGGTCATTCGAGAGCTTGAGGCCCAGAAACTCAGCCGCCCATCGCTTTAGTCCATCCAGAAATACGTGTTGGTCGACCTCGCGCAGTTGCTCAACATCGGTGGTCAGGTCGTGTTGGCTTAACCATTGTGGCGAGCGATCATCCATCGCGCTGATCCCGCCACCAGCGTTCGACTGCCTCGACAATTGCTACCTCCTGCACGTAGGTCAGCGCAGCCAGTTTCTGTTGCATGGATTGGGGGTCTACGTCCCATTTTTCGGCGATGCCGTCCTCGATCGAGTCCTCCCAGCTCATGGCCAGGCTGCCGCGTATCAACTCGGCCGGTTCGCTGAGGGTGCCGTTGAGCATGTCGCGCAGGGCATTCCACTGGGCGTCGGTGAACAGTTTTTCAATGCGCTCGCGGCGCAGTATCTCGGCGTAGCGGTCAAGCACCTGGTTGACGCGCCCGCTGTTGATGTCGCCAAGAAGCTTTTCGGCAGCGTCGGCGAAGTAGATGCCTTTTTTGGTGGCCATGGTGTGCTCCAGATAGAGGTGCCCCGGCACTTGGCCGGGGCGGGGGTGAGGTCAGTCAACATTGATGCCGATATAGCCGTAGCCGGTAGTGGTACGCACGTCGCAGGGGACGCGCAGCGCGCGGCAGTAGCAGGCAGTCCAAAGCTTGCGGCGATATGCCTTGTCTTGCGGGTGGCTGTCGTAAATCCACTCGTCAATGCGGAATCGCTCAGCGGCAGCCTTAACGCGTGCCTTATCTTCTTCTTCGTAGCGGCGAATGGTGGAGATGCCCATGGTGTTTCCCTCTGTGCATGCCGTGACGTTGTGCCCGGCTTCTTCAGTGGCGGTTCGCGTTTCGCGTCCCGTTGGAGTGAATAATATGTGCACCTATGTGCACCCGCAAGCCTTGTTTGATCAAACCCGACGAACGGTCACCCCTGCAGCCTGCTGGCCTCCCGCTTCACCGCCCGCTCAGCACTGGCCTTGCTGGCGTAGAGGTGGGTGAGGCGCTTGGGGTTGGTCTGGTCGCCTTCGGTGACTTTCTTCTGCTCGCCGGTTTTCTCGTCGCGGTAGGTGGCCACCACGCCGGTGTATTGCTCGCTGGCGTCGCTGGTGAGTTCGTCGCCGTCTGGCAGTTGGCTGGTGAGCTCCAGGCTGGTGGTGTAGGCCTCGGGCGTGAAGCTGTGTTGCACGTTGCCGCCGAGCCAGACGATGGCGCTGATTTCGGGTTTGATGCCGGTGAGGCTGTAGGTCAGTTCGGGGATCAGTTCGGGGCGGCCTTTGGCGAGGGTGTAGCTGAGGGTGGCGGTGCCGCGTTGCAGGCGCTGCCATTCCGCCCGTGCGGCGGCCAGGGCGCTGGCCTGGTCGGCATAGGTGTGGCGCAGTTCCTTGAGGTTGTCGCCTGAGCCTGCGATGGCCTCTTTGCGCTCGGCGCTGTTGGTTTCGTAGTAGTAGGCCTTGGCGCCGGTGTAGCTGTCGCGGTTGGCGTCCAGGTAGCGGTGCTGGTCGCCGTCTGCCCGTGTCAGGGTGATGTGGGGCAATGGCAGGCCGCTGGCGGTGGTGGCGGCGCCGGTGGGCAGGAAGAGCAGGCGCCCGGCCTTCACCGAGGCGATGGCGTCGTGCTCGCTGGCCAGGCGGGTGATGAGGTTGAGGTCGGATTCGCCGGCTTGATCGAGGTGCGGCAGGCCGATGGCAGCCAGGGCGACCTGCACCAGGGGTTTGAGGCCGTATTCGTTGGCAATGGTGGCGAGGATGGCGCCGATGGTCTGGCCGTGCCAGCTGCGTTCGCGCTTTTTCGCCAGGCCTTCGCGCAGGTCGGCGCTGCGGGCGCGGATGTTGAGCACGTCGGGCGCGCCGCTGTGCTCGAGCTCGTCCACCTTGTAGGTGCCTTTGTCGATGAGGCCGGTGTCGCTCCAGCCCAGCCAGAGCTGGATGCTGGCGCCCTTGGGCGGGATGGCGAGTTGGCCGTCGTGGTCGGAGAGCTGAATGTCGAGCTGGTCGGCCTCCATGCCGCGATTGTCGGTGAGGTTGAGGCTGACCAGGCGGGCGGTGATGTCGGCGGTGATGTCGCGGCCGTCGACCACCACGCGGCAGATGGGGTGCGGGTAGTTGAGGGCGGCCTGAGCCTGGCCGACTTGCTCGCGCAGGATTTGCCCGGCGGCGCTGGTGAGTTGGCCAATCACAGCACGCGCCTCAGCACGTCGCCCACGGCGCCGATGAGCGAGCCGAGCAGGTCGACGCGGGTTTCGTCCACGCGTTTGAGCACCATACTGAACTCGATGCGGCGGGCGGCGCCGTCGCGGAAGAAGTAAGTGCGGGTCTCGCTCATGCTCTCGATGACATAGATGCCGTAGATGCGGCCGGTGCCCTCTATCAGCGGCCAGGCTTTGCCGGTGTCGGCCATGACGCGCAATACGTCGAGGCTGAGGGTGCTGCCGGCGATTTCGGGCAGCAGCACGCCGGGCAGGGTGATGGTTTCGTCGCCGGGGCCCAGGTACTGGCGCGCGGGCCGGGCGCCGATGCGGCTGGTGCTGCCGTGGCGCCATTCGTTCTGCCGCTGGAACTCCTGGTAGGCGAGGGTGTGCATGCCGAATACGAACATGCCGAGGGCCATCATCATGTGGCGTTACTCCTGGTCATACAGCGCCGAGCGCATGCGGGCGGCCTTGGCGCGCTCGCGCTCGGTGAGCAGTTGCTCGAGCATGCGGCGCATGCTGGCGACATCGCCGCCGTTGCCGCCGGCTTCGAGGGTGATGTGGATGGTGTCGCCCTGGATGGTGATGGCCTGGCCACCGGCACCGGCCGCTGCCAGCGGGGCGCGGGTGTCGAAGGGGATGGCGGCGCCGATGGCTGGCAGGCCTTCGGGGCGGTCCAGCTCGACGCGCACGCGCTGCACCAGCTCGGGCAGGGCCTCGCTGCTCAGCCCCTGGAGCACCTGTTTGACGGGTTGCTGCAGCGGCGTGGGTTGCTGCGGGGCGAGCTGAGCCGGTGCGTAGCGCAGTGGCTGCACCTGTTCGGGCAGCGGCCCGGCGATGGCTGGGGCGGTGGTCAGGGCCAGGCTGACAGCGCCGGCCTGAGTGAGCCGTTTGCTGATGTTGCCCAGGGCCTGCAGCGGCCCGCCTTGGCTGTGCTCCAGGCCCTGGCTGAGGCCGGCCATAGTGTCACCGCCGAGTTCGGCGAATGCGCGGGATGGGCTGTGGATGCCGAGCTTTTGCTTGAACCAGTCGACTGCCGCGCCACCGGCGCCGGTGATGGCGCTTTTGACTTTACCCAGGCCAGCGGTGATGCCGTTGACCAGACCGTCGATGAGCATGCCGCCGAAGTCGGTGAAGCGGGCGGGAATGTCTACGCCGAAGTAGCTGAACACGCCGGCCAGGGCACGGTGGAACAGGCCCAGCGGGCTGAAGTTGATGATGGTGGCGGCAATGCCGGACAGCCCACCGGAGAAGCCAGCTTTGATTTCACCCCAGAGGCCCGCGAAGTAGGGGCCGATGCGGTCCCAGTTGCGGTAAATGAGATAGGCCGCGCCTGCGATAGCTGTTACCGCCAGACCGATTGGGTTGAGCATGAGTGCGCGGCCAATCAGCATGATGCCCTTGCCCACCAGCGGCAGGGCGACTTTGCCGAGGCTGAACAGGGTGCTGGCCAGGCCGGCACCACGGATGCCGAACAGCATCATGCCGTAGCGCACCATGGCGAACGGGCCGAGGATGCTGGCCAAGGCCAGGGTGAGCCCGCCCATGCCGGCCATGACGATGCCGAGGCCTGCGGCGGTTTTGACCAGTTGGCTGGCCAGCTTGGGGTTCTCCGCCACCCAGGTTTTGACGCTGCCGATGACTTTGGTGATGCCCTGGGTGATGCCGCGCAGGGGGCCGTTCTGCTGGTCGCTGATCTGGATGCCTAGATCTTCCCAGGCGCTGCCGAGGGCCTTGAGGTCGCCGCGCAGGTTGTCACCCATGACGCGGGCGACTTCTTCGGCCTCGCCCTTGGTTTCGCGCAGGGTGCCGATGAACTCTTGCAAGGCGCCGCTGCCGGCCTGCTTGACCAGCACCTGCAGGGCGCTGAACGCTTCTTCGCCGGCAATGGATTTGAAGTAGCCGGCTTGGTCTGCGCTGCCGAGGGCTTTGGTTTTGTCGTACAGCTCGGCGAGGATGCTGGGCATGTCGCGCAGGTTGCCGTCGGCGTCTGCGGCCTGAATGCCGAGCTCTTCCAGCGCCTTGGCGGCCATTTTCGGCGGCTTGGCCAGGCGGCTGATGATCGCGCGTAGGGCGGTACCGCCCATGCTGCCCTGGATGCCGGCGTCGCCGAGTTTGCCGGCCATGGCGGCCATGGTCTCGATATCCTGCCCGACGCCGGCTGCTACGGGCGCCACGTACTTCATGGTTTCGCCGAGCATTTGCAGGTTGGTGTTGGAGCGGGTGAAGGCGCCGACCAGGACGTCACCCACGCGGCCCATGTCGCCGGCCTGGAGGTTGAAGCCGGTGAGGATGTTGGACGCGATGTCGGCGGTGTCGGCCAGCTCGCTGTCGCCGGCTTTGGCCAGGGCGAGCATGCCGGGCATGGCGGCGCGGATGGCTTGCGGGTTGAAGCCGGCCATCGCCAGGAAGCCCTGGGCGTCTGCGGCGTTGCCGGCGGTGAACTGGGTACTGGCGCCGAGCTGGCGGGCTTGCTCGCGCAGGGCTTTGAGTTCGTCGCTGTCGCCGCTGAGGCGGGTGAGCGACTGCACCTTGCTCATGCTGGCGTCGAAGTCGAGCCCCGGTGCGAGCAGGCGTGAGCCGGTGTAGAGAATGCCGCTACCCGTGGCCAGCCCACCCGCGCCAGTGGCCGCCATGCTGCCGGCCAGGGCCTGGGTTTGGTCGTACTGCTGTTTGGCGCGGGCCAGGCGCTGCTGTTGGGCGGTGATGCGCTTGAGCCTGGCCTCTTGCTGGGCCATGGCCTGGTTGGTGGCGGTGATGCGTGTGCGCAGCTCGCGTTCATGCTGGCCCAGGTTGCGGGTGCTGATGCCGGCGGCGTTGAGCTTGCCGCGCAGGCCTTGCAGCTCAGCCTGCTGACGGTTGTGGGCGGCCTTGAGGGCGGTGGCCTCACGTACAGCACGCTGAAACTGTTGATTGAGCGCCTTGGTAGGCGTGGCGGTGTTGGCCAGCTGTTGCGAAAGCTGGCGAACCTTGTCGCGGCTGGCCTGCATGGCCTTGCCGGTTTGCTCGGTTTGGCCCTTGAGCGCCCGGAAGCTGCTGATGTCGCTCTGTTGGGCCTGCAGGCCCTTGAGTTCGCTGCGGGAGGCCTTGAGGTCGCGGCCGAGGCCGATGGCACTGCGGCCGGCTTCGCGGAAGGGCTTGCTGGCGCGGTCAAGCCCTTGCAGTACCACCTGTAGTTTTAGATCGCGCGCCATGCTGCAGTTCCCATCGTTCTCGGGCGCGCTCGCGCCATTGGATCAGTTCCGCCAGGGGCATGGCGTTCATCTGTTCCGGCCCCCAGTGGAAGACCATGGCGATATCCGCCATGGCGTCGTCAACTACTCGGGGGATGCCTCTTCCGTCGGCTTCTGCGGCGGCGTCTGCAAGAAAACGGCAATTTCATCCGCGCAGCGGGTGAGGTCGAACACGTCCAGGGCGGCGACTTCCTGGTCCACCAGGGTGGGCTGGGTGATGCGGGGCAGCAGGCGGGTGACGGCGGTGACGTCGCCTTGCACCAGGTCGGCCAGCTTGAGGCCGCGCAGTTCGCCCGAGCCGGGGCGGCGCAGGGTGATTTCCTTCACTTCGGTTTTGCCGCGCTTGATGGGCTCGGCCAGCTCGATGGGCGCGCTGTAGATGGGTTGGGTCATGGGGTGGCTCCTTCGGGATGGTGGTGATGCTGCCCTCTCCCCCGGCCCCTCTCCCGCAAGCGGGAGAGGGGAGGTGAAGGGCGGTTATGCGGGTTACAGGCCGATGGCGGCGCGTTGCTCGGCGAGGCGGTCTTCACCGCCCACCATGAACACCATGCCGAGCAGGTCGATCTCCACTTCGACGTTGCCGTCGACGATCAGCTTGTAGTAGGTGCAGGCGGTGGTGATGGTGTGTTCGGTGTCTTCGCCGGCTTCGGCGTCGCCGAAGCTGTAGGTTTCGTGGCGGCCGCGGGCGATCACTTCAACGGCGGTGACGCTGCCGTCGTCGTCGCGTTGGTAAGCACCGGCCCAGCGCAGGGCCACGCCGCTGGCGTTGGTGATGCCGAACTGGCGCAGGCTGATGAGATCCAGCCCGCCGACTGTCCATTCGATTTTGAGGCCGTCGTCGCCCATGCCGAGGTCGGCGCCCACGGCACCATCCATGCCGGCGCCGCGCCACATTTCCAGCTTGCGGGTGAGGTCGGGCAGGGTGACGCTTTTGGCCACGCCCTGGTAGCTGTTGGCGTCGTTGAAGATGTTCTGATTTTTGAGTTTGCGGGGCATGGCCATGGGGTGGCTCTCCTGTGTGCTGTGTGGGGAGGGCGACCCTCACCCCAGCCCTCTCCCGGAGGGAGAGGGGGCTTTTGTTTAGGCGTTGATGCGCGCGGCGAAGTCGAGCAGGTAACGGTCGGTGATGCGCTGGCGGAACATGAGGTTTTCCAGCGGCGGTACCGGGGTGTAGTCGTAGTCGAGGGTGAGCTTGCCGGCCTTGAGGGTGGCGGGCTCGTTGGCGGCTTCGTCGTACCAGCATTGGCCGTCGATGATGTAGCCGGCGTTTTTCAGCTCGCGGAATTTGGCGTTGACGCCCTCGACGATGTCGCGCACCAGGCTCGGGTGCATGGGTTTGTCCACGGCCCACATGTGCGCCTCGGCGATGGTGTCGGCCAGTACCTGGGCGGTGCGGGTGTAGTTCTCGAAGGCGAACAGCGGGTCAGCGGCGCAGGTGCGCGAGCCCCAGAAGCGGAAGCCGCCTTCGCGGATGAGGGTGGTGACTTCGTTCTCGTTGAGGTAGCCGGCATCGGTGGCGGGGTTCTGTAGATCCCAGAACACCGGTTTGCTGATGCCGGTAACGCCGTTGACGGGGATGTTGGAGAGGGTTTTGTGCCAGCCTACTTGCTCATCCAGCTTGGCGCGCAGGCCAAGGGCGCGGGCGACGGCTGGGGCGGTGACGGTGGCGCTCGCGGTGGTGCTCCAGGTTTGGAACTCGGGCCAGATGACCATGACCTCACGGGCGCCGAAGTTGTCGCGGTAGGCGACGGCTTCTTCTTTGGTTTCACACTGCCAGGCGGAGACGTAGGCGAAGGCGCGCAGCTGCTGGGCGATGCTGATCAGCTCGCTTGCCACCGGCAGGGCATCGAGCCCCGGCACGCCGAGGATGCGCGGGGTAACGCCCAGCAGTGCCTTGGCGCCGAGCAGGGCCTTGAGGCCGGTGTATTGGCCGTCAGCGGTGACGGTGCCCACCAGCTTGCTGATCTGGTCGGCCTGTTTGGCGGCGTCGTCTGCGCCTTCGCCATCGGCCACGCGCACCACGACGGTGACGGGGCTGGCGTTGTCTGCGATTGCATCCAGCGCGGCGGCCAGGGTGCCGAGGGTGCCGGCTTTGCCGATGGCGCTGAGTACGTCGGTGACTAGCACCGGGGTGTCGAGCGGGAAGAAGGTGGCATCGGCATCGGAGGCGGTGGCGACCAGGCCCACGACGGCAGTGGCGATGGTGCGAATAGGGCGGATGCCCTCGTTGATTTCGATGACGCGGACGCCGTGGTGGTAGTCGGTGGCCATGGGCTGCAGCTCCTGGGCTTGCGGTGATCCAGTGAGCCTTGATGCTGCCGCGCGCGCGTGGCTGCTGCACGCGGCGGGCAGCGTAGCGGGGGGCGTTACGGCGCGGGGTACGGGTGCGAGTCCTGAATCTGCTGATACCTCGCAATGCCACGCTGTTTTGCTGCGGCGGCACCCTCGGCGTCACCCATGGCCTCCAGCCGGCTGGCCTCGGCAAAGTGCAGGTCGCTGCCGCTGATGGGGTCGGCGTAGGCTGCGCGCCGACGGCGCTCGATCTCGCTGAGCGCCCAATCGGCGTGGGGCTGGACGGGGGTTTCGATGGGCTTGGGTGTGCTCATGGGGTTGATCTCCTGAACGTGGCTTTGACGAGGATGGAGCGCAGCGCCGGGAGTGCATCGCCGTGCTTGGCGTGTGCAATCCAGCTGGCGAGCTGTTGCTTAATTGCGGCGTGGTCGATGCGACCATCTGCGTAGTGGCGCTGCAGCCGCCGCACGCGGCGGGCGAAGCGTTTGAGGCTGGCCTTGCGCAGCCGGCGCTTGTGCGGCCACAGGTGGTAGCCGAGAAAATCCAGGCCCTGGCCGTGGCGCGCGGCGATCGGGAAAACGCCGGTTTTGTGGTTGGTGGAGAGCGCCAGGTGATCGCCCAGCCAGCGCTCGATGTCGAGGCGCACGGCGTGCAGGTGACGCTTGTCCGGATGCAGCACCACGAAATCATCCATGTAGCGGATGTAAAACGCCTCGCGGCGCCGGCATTTGACGAACTGGTCCAGCTGGTCCAGGTAGACATTGGCGAGCAGCTGGCTGGTCAGGTTGCCAATGGGCAGTCCTTTGCCGGGCCGGCCGCCCTCGTGGTA
>Ga0247725_1001643_pt1 | contig 10883 bp, 8 predicted proteins | sample OKSTACKMCFT3sol_FD_183021 | JGI IMG/M metagenome (GOLD analysis project Ga0247725, IMG submission 183021) | Subsurface sediment microbial communities from gas well in Oklahoma, United States - OK STACK MC-FT3-sol | ecosystem: Environmental > Terrestrial > Deep subsurface > Rock core/Sediment... | reverse complement strand
TGAACCTTCCGCTGACAACAAGCTGCAGTGTTGAAGAGCTGCAGCATAAACTTTGTGCTCATTCACCGGCTTTTGCTGAATCATTCACCAGCGCAAATTTGCTTTGTGCGGTCAACCAAAAACTGACAAAAAAGGATCAGATGATTCAAAGTGGTGATGAGGTGGCTTTTTTCCCCCCAGTTACAGGAGGATAAAATGACTAAGGACCAATCATCACCTATTACAGTAAAGGTTCAAACTGAGGATTTTTCTCAGGAACTGATTTACAAGCAGTTGGCCGCAACCCCCTATTGCGGCGCAATAGTCACCTTTATCGGTCTGGTACGTGATCACCCAGAACTTGAGTTGAAGGCGCTGGAATTAGAACATTATCCGGGAATGACTGAGCACTGCCTGTACTCTATTGCTGAAGAGGCCGTTCAACGCTTTTCTTTGAAGGCAGTGCAGATAGTTCATCGTGTCGGTTATCTGACGCCAGAGCAGCAAATTGTAGTGGTTGGCGTCGCTGCAGGACATCGTTCCGATGCCTTTGCAGGTGTAGAATTCATCATGGATTATTTAAAAACCCAGGTCCCTATCTGGAAAAAGCAGCATGATAAGTCTGGAACGCTGTGGGTAGAGGCGAAAACCAGCGATCAACAGCAATACAACAGGTGGTCGAAATGTTGAAACTCTGGCCAGCACAGTCCTTGTTAAATTTTTTTTGTAGCTTGCTTTGTCTTGTGAGTTTCAGCATCCATGCCGAACAACAGCTTGTACTCAGAGTTGCGGCAGCATCAGATTTACGTGACGCACTGAACGCTATTAGCCACGAATTTCAACAAACTGAGCCGGGAATACCTGTTCAGATCGTATTTGGGTCGTCAGGAAAACTGAGCCAACAAATACAGCACGGAGCTCCTTATGATCTCTATTTCTCTGCAGATATGCATTTCGCAGAACAGTTATGGCAAAAAGGTTTTGCCCAGCACGCACCAGTCGCTATCGGTATTGGCCATTTAGTTTTAGTCACAAGAGCTACACTTAAACCTGCTATCCAATTAGAAGACCTTGAGGCTCCACACTTTCGCCATATCGCCATTGCTGAACCACAACACGCCCCCTATGGCGACAGAGCTAAACAAGCTTTAGAAAATAGCGGGCTTTGGAACAAACTGGAAAAAAAAATTGTATATGGAGAGAATGTCGCCAAGACTTTTCAACTGGTACAAAGCGGGGCAGCTGATGCAGCACTGGTTGGTATGGCATTGGTGACCAAACCAGAGCATACTCAACCATACCCAATCATAAACCAGAATTTGCACAGGCCTTTAGAAACGACTTTTGTCACGGTAAAAAGAGCGCAAAGTTCTGCAGAAATAACCTCCAGAGCTCACCAGTTCAGTGACTTTATGCGCTCAGACAAAGCACAAAAACTACTGCTGAGTTATGGATTCACTGCCCCATGAACCTTACGTTTCTAGACCTTAGCAACGAAGACTGGCAGGCTATTTGGTTGACGCTCAAATTGTGCAGCCTCACCACCCTGATATTGCTATGCATCGCTATTCCTTTGGCCTGGTGGCTGGCATTTGGTCAACAGAAACGTCATAGTTTCGTTGAGGCTTTGGTCACTCTTCCTCTGGTGTTGCCTCCAACTGTGCTTGGTTTTTATCTTTTGCTGCTACTCAGTCCAAATCATGGCATTGGTCATTGGCTTACTGCAGCTGGACTACCGCCCTTGTTGTTCAGTTTTGAGGGGCTTGTACTGGGGTCCGTGATTTATTCTCTACCATTTGCAGTACAACCTCTGAAGCAATGCTTTCGTAGCATTGGCTATCAACCTCTGGAGACAGCCGCATTACTGGGCGCAAAAAAGTTTGATCGGTTTTACAATGTGCTGTTGCCTATGTCAAAACCAGGCTTAATAGCGGCAGCCAGCTTGAGTTTCGCTCATACCTTAGGTGAGTTTGGCATGATCATGATGATTGGCGGCAGTATAGCTGGCGAAACTAAAGTGCTTTCTGTGCTTATTTACGATCACACCGAGGCTATGAACTACGATGCAGCCCATCAGCTGTCTTTTTTCCTGTTAGTGTTATCCGTTGTACTACTATTCATTCTAAATCGCTGGCAGCAGGATAGTCGCAGATGAACTACAGACACGACTTTAACCCTCCAGTGTCTGGTGGCAGGTTAGGCAAAGCTGCCGCTTACCTCAGGCAGCTTATGCATTCAATCGTCCACTCCCCTGACGTAAAAGAAACGCTCTATTTAAAGAAACCAGAAGCGTCATCGTTATTGATCGATATTTCGCTTCAACGCCAGGGTTTTCAGTTACGAATAAACACGCACATTGCTTTAACAGGTATTACCGCCATTTTTGGGCGCTCTGGATGTGGTAAAACAAGTTTGCTCAGAGCTATAGCCGGTCTTGAACCCAAGGTCACCGGAGACATCTGTTTTGACGAGCAAGTTTGGCTTTCTGGGACGTACAAATGTCCGGCAGAGCAAAGGCGAATTGGCTTAGTGAGTCAAAATGATTCACTGCTACCTCATCTCACTGTTGAACAAAATCTGCTATTTGGTTACCAGCGGACCAGTCCAGACTTACGTCAATTGCATCCAGAGGATATCTATCAGCAGCTTGATTTAACTCCTCTGCTTCACAGATCTGTGCAGCAATTGTCCGGCGGTCAGAAACAGAGAGTTGCTCTTGGCCGGGCACTACTGGCACAACCCCAGTTATTGCTGCTCGATGAACCATTGAGCGCTCTGGATCGGATAGGAAGACAAGAAATTGTGCCCTATTTACGGAAGGTACTTATCGATATCAATATTCCAGTTTTGTTTATCAGCCACCAATTAGAGGATGTGGTGCAACTGGCAGACTCCGTCATTCTAATCGAACAGGGACAACTGAAGGCTCAGGGAGTGCTAGCAAAATTGCTGCACACCGAGCCTGAATTGCAATCAGAAGCGATGAGTGTGTTATATGCCAGGCAATTACCCAAAGAGCCATCATTACCCTCTTCGGTCTGCCAACTCGAACTGAGCGAGCAGCGGATCCTATTGCCTGCATCACCGTCACCCAGCACCAATTTGCCTAAAATGTGCAGATTAAGGATCCGGGCTAAAGACGTTAGTGTAAGCCTGCGACCTTTAGAACAGAGTTCAATACAGGTGCAGTTGCCCGTGCAGGTCACACACTGGCAGGCGGCATCCTCTACGGCTGAGCTATTTTTATATTTGTCACTCAGTGATGGTCAGCAGTTGCTTGCTCAGATCAGCCAATACTCTTTCGACCAGTTAGGCATTAAAAAAGGCTGCAGACTCTATGCAAATATAAAGGCCGCAGCTATCAGTTGACCATCATCTACCAGATTGTAGGTAAGGCTTTTTTCTGCGCAGCTAGAAAACCATTTGCAAATGCCTGCAAACGTTCGCTACGACTGTCGACCGGTAGTATCAGCTCGATTAATGTAAATTTTGTTGGCTGTTGTAACGCCATAGTCATCGCTTGTTCCAGTTCATCAAAATTTCTGACCTGATGACTCTCACCCCCCATGCCTTTGGCAATAACTGAGTAATCCCACCCCTGTAGACAGGTAGAACTTAAATCGGGTGAAAAAGCTTTGATCATCTGCCAGCTACTATTGTTGAACAACAAGATAATAGGAGCAAAACCATATCTGGTGCAATGTCCAAGCTCCAGTCCTGTCATTTGGAAGGCGCCGTCGCCGACTAACACCAAAGGACGAAGACCTGTCGCAGCCTGAACACCCAACGCAGCGGGCACCGCATAGCCCATAGAGGCATAAAATGATGGTGCTAGCAAAGTAGATGACCTCAGATGCAAAGATGCGAAAAGACAATCACCAATATCACTGACCACCGGAACAATGGAAGAATGCTGGCTTAGGATCTCATCCACTACAGCAACTGCATTGGCCGAATTAAAGTTATTCGCAGGACGGGTTCTTCTGCTTTTTAATCTGTTTTGTTTTGCAGCCTGAACAGAAAAAGATGGTAAATCTGTTGAAAGCAAAATTGACAATAAATCCCGGATAGTCAAATCATGGAAGGCAAAGCCTGCCATCCTGAGCTCTCCTTGCTGGACAAGTATAGATTTCTCTATCGGAAACAATGCCTGATGAGCAGCAAAATTACTATCGCTTTGAATCACGCCTAACTGAATGATTAAATCGGCGTCCCGGATCAGTTCATACTGAGACTGATCCTTGCTATCGATAAAAACCCCCGCATACATGGGATGTAACTGGTCAACACAAGCTCGTCCCAGCAAAGTGGTCATCATAGGAATATTCAATTGGGAGGAAAGTTGCTCAACTAATGCGCCAATGCCAAAACGGCGAACGCCAATACCACATAACAACACCGGTTTTTTCGCTTGAACTAACCGTCTTTTAATCTCCTCTGCCGCCACGGACAGCAGTTGTTGGTGCTGAAGATCTGAATGAATCAGAGCTTTGCAAGGCGTTGAATTCGAGCGCTCAACGTCTATGGCAGGGAGTACCCAGTTTGCAGCATCCCGCGGCATCTCAATCAGTATGGGGCGAGATTCTTTCAGGCAACAGTGAATGGCACGTGAAAGCTCTGCAGCCGCCGTATTCACATCGTCTAACCTGACTTGTGCACAGGTGATCTCCTTATAAATATCCCGTTGGGAATCAACATGCCGGGCTTGATGGTGGATCACTAGCTCCCTTTTCAGTTCTTGTACGGATGGAAAACCCGCGATAATGATAAGCGGAACCTGTTCCATATAAGCTTGAGCTACCGCATTGACAGCATTGAGCGCTCCGGCGCCATAGGTTAATACCGTAACAGAAGGTTTATTACTGATCCTTGCAGCACCATCCGCAGCAAAGATGGCTGATGGCTCATGACTCAGGTAATAAAGTGGGATTTTTCCGGACTGTTCTATCGCTAAAAATAAAGGCAAGACAAAGTCACCCGGAATACCGAAAATCTGCCGGGCACCAGCTTGTTGAATATGCTGTAACAATAAATCGACCAGCTTCATAATCACACCTCATAGTTTTAGTTCACAAAGTGTGCGGCGAAGCGGGTGATGCATTATTGATTTAGATCAAGCTGTTCAGCAGCTGAGGATGGCAATAAGGGGGTACTAACATCTACTCCCTATCTCCGGCTTTTGAACAACAGCAGCTATGCAACAGCGCATAGCTGCAGGAGTTGGCGGAAAAAAACGTGCAAGAACAGTGCGCTAGTTTAATAGCTCACTGAAAAACTGTACTTTGACCAGTTCCCCGGCTGCGACATCAGAACGTTCGGCCTCAAGAATAGCGAAACAGTTCGCATCAATTAATGACGTCAGCATACCCGAACTGTCTTTGCCTACAGGCCGGACTGTCAGGCGTCCATCGCCTTGCTCCACAACTGCGCGCTGAAAATCAAGACGCCCTGGTTTTTTGCGAAAGGTATGCGAGGCAACGGCCTCGAATAACGGCCTTTGCATCACCTTCTCTCCTGCTAACTTTCGAAGAGCTGGCTGTGCCAGTTGATCTAAAGTGACTATTGCAGACACCGGATTACCTGGTAGACCAAAAAACCAACAGTCATTTAATTTGCCAAACGCAAAAGGTTTTCCAGGTTTAATGGCTACTTTCCAAAAGTCTACTTGTCCTAATTCGGCCAACACTTGTTTGGTGTAATCAGAGTCACCGACCGACACACCGCCACTGGTGATCAGAGCATCAGCTTCTGCCGCAACCTTTTGGAACAGTGTTTTAAGCTGCACAGGATCATCTGCCACCCAGCCATAATCAACCAACTCAAGATCCAAGCGTTTCAACATAGCGGCCAAAACAAACCTGTTACTATCATATAGCTGTCCGTCTCTAAGACCCTCCCCCGGTTTTACAAGCTCATCACCCGTTGATAATACGCCCACTTTCAGCTTCCGAAACACGGGTAATTTGGCAAATCCTAAAGTCGCAGCCAAACCAATATGTAAAGGGCCGAGTCTCTGTCCTGCGGACAATACTAAGGTGTCTTTTTCAATCTCGCTGCCAGCAAGACGCACATGAGAACCTGCTGAAACCTTTTGCTTAAATTCAATACAGCCATCAGCGTGAACTAAAACGTCCTCTTGCATCACAACAGTATCCAATCCAAGAGGTAATTCGGCCCCCGTCATAATCCGAACACAACAGCCAGTAGGAACAGCTTGATGATAGGGATGCCCAGCCAGGCTATGCCCAATTACTCTGAACGATGCATATGCGTCAAGGTCGGCAAACTTAAAAGCGTAACCATCCATAGCTGAATTGTTATAGGAGGGTATTTGTAATGGTGAATTAATATCCTCAGTAAGGATTCGACCAAGACAGCTACTTAGCGGCATCATTTCTGCAGAAAGCTTACAACTTACAGCATTTAACAAAGTTGTAACTGCTGCTTCAAAAGTCAACATCGTATTCTTACCCTGAGAGGCTTTCATTAAAAGGTCCTTTGTCTTCGTAAAACGGTGTCACTTTAATTCTGGTTGTTCACCATCCAGACAGCCGCTTCAACTCTGGAACGTAAATTAAGTTTCTTCAATAAATGCTTAACATGCACCTTTACTGTGCCATCTGAGATATCTAATTCACGTGCAATAAGTTTATTGCTGCGCCCTTTAGCAATTAAACTCAATATTTCATATTCCCTGTTGGTTAGACTATTGATGTCGGCAGCTGGCTTTTCCGCAGGCCGCCTGATGGCCGCCGCTAACGCCGCATTCACGGCATCACTCAATACCATTTTTCCGCTCGCGGCTTTTTTTATTTGCTCTAACAACTCATCAGGGTCTGAGTCTTTCAGTAAGTAACCATCAGCTCCCTGACTAATGGCCTTGATAACATCTTCATTGTTATCAGAGACAGTCAACATAACAATTCTTGAGGTGATCCCTTCGTCACGAAGTCTTTTTAAGGTTTCAAGCCCATCCATCCCCTGCATATTCAAATCGAGAATAATCAAATCGGGTTCCGTTTCAGAGACCATTTCCAAGGCTTCAGCACCAGAGCCCGCTTCTGCAATAATTTCAAACTCAGGTTCAAAGCCCAATAACTGACGAAGTCCCTTACGAAGTAATGGGTGATCATCAACAAGCATCACAGTTGTTTTACAATCTGACATTTCATTCTCCGACATCCAAATCTCCACGCACAAGCATATGCTGCAGTATTGTATGGGTAGTTAGTTTGATTTATACCATGTCCCAGACAATGTTTGACACATCCCTCTTTTACACACTATCTGACGAACCTACAGCAGCACCTGTAAGCCATTGTTTTATTTAAAAATAAATTTATAAACCACTATGCATACCTCCTTGTAGGTATCTACTCTGCCTAACAATTCTGTCAGAACTAACTCCTCAGAACAATTGTAGTGGCTTACAGCTGTCTGCATAGTTCCATAGCACCTTTTCTGGGTTAGCATGGAGTGAAACTATGTCGAATTTAAAACGTTGGGAACCGGAAAGTGAAACTTTCTGGCAACAGCAAGGCAGTAAAATTGCAAATCGGAATCTGTGGATCTCCATTCCCAGTCTGCTCTGTGGTTTTGGGGTATGGATGCTGTGGAGCATTATCACAGTACAAATGTTAAATGTGGGTTTTCCTTTTACAACCAGTGAGTTATTCACGTTAACAGCTATTGCGGGCTTAACTGGTGCCACTCTGCGCATTCCGTCGAGTTTCTTTGTCAGACTTTGCGGTGGTCGTTACACATTGTTTTTGACAACTACACTATTAATTGTTCCTGCCGTATTCACAGGCTTAGCATTGCAAGACAAAAGTACGCCTTTGTGGGTATTTCAGTTGATGGCTTTATTATCAGGTATCGGAGGTGGCAACTTTGCTTCTTCGATGTCAAACATTAGCTTTTTTTACCCCAAAAAACAGCAAGGACTTGCTTTGGGTCTGAATGCGGGTCTTGGTAACTTTGGTGTAACCACAGTGCAGATTGCTGTACCTCTGTTTATGTCATATGGCGTATTTTCGATGTTTGGCGCAGGTGAACCTATGGTGCTTGAAAAAGCCAGCGGAACCGTCATCGGCACTATAGCGGCAGGCTCTCAGACATGGATCCAGAATTCTGGCTTTGCCTGGCTAATAACCCTGGTGCCATTGGCATTTTTGCTCTGGTTTGGCACTAACAACATTAACACCGAAGAAGTTACACCTAAACTTCCTGCCGCCCCGACGTCTTTTGCAATTATTTTGGCCATGCTAGGTATCGGCTTTTTGACATCTGTCGTTGGTCTTTGGTTAATGTTGCCAGAAAATGCCAATGGTTCAGGCTTTGGTATTCCTAAAGAAATTGTCATAGTGCTGGTGTTATTTTCCACCGTCATGCTGCTCAAACTGCTGCCTGGCGCTATTCGAACCAGCCTAGATAGACAGTACAAAATTTTCAATAATAAACACACCTGGGTTATGAGTGTTTTATATGTCATGACTTTCGGTTCGTTTATTGGTTTCTCTGCAGCCTTCCCTCTTTCTATTCAGGTGATTTTTGGTTATAGCCATGTGATGGTTGATGGAGTCATGACTCATACAACTCCAAATTCTAATGGTCCTAGTGCGCTGACCTATGCATGGATAGCACCATTTATTGGCGCTCTGATCCGCCCTGTTGGTGGTTGGATCGCAGATAAAGCCGGTGGTTCTTTTGTTACCCAGATTTGTTCTGTCATTATGATTATATGTGCAGTTGGTGCTGCCTACTATATGCAGCTGGCCTATCAATCCGCCACTCCTGAACAATACTTTGTGCCGTTCTTCTTGATTTTTTTAGGGCTATTTGCTGCCAGTGGTATTGGTAATGGTTCAACGTTCCGAACCATTGCAGTGGTATTCCCTAAAGAGCAAGCAGGGCCCGTATTAGGCTGGACCTCCGCTGTCGCGGCTTATGGCGCTTTTTATATTCCACAGGTACTGGGAGAACAAATCAAAGCGGCTACGCCAGAATATGCAATGGTCGGTTTCGCTGCATTTTATGTTCTGTGCTTAGTATTGAATTGGTTTTTCTATTTAAGGAAGAGTGGCGAGTTTTACAATCCCTAATAAACAACGTTTGTATAAATAGACAGAGAAGCCAATTTTTACCGAAACTGGCTTCTTTGTAATTAAACCCAAAGCTCTGTTCGTCTTACGCTGACAGCTGGAGATAATTTGGAGTAAAACTAAAATACACACCAGTCCCCCCCTGCTCCCGCCGACGAATAGTAATACTCCCGCCCAGTTGTTTGCATCGCTCCTGCATGATGGCCAGTCCATAGTGGTTTTGCTTTTCGGCCTGAATAGGGATGCCAATGCCATTGTCTTCAATTGACAACTCGATTACCAAGTCAGCTCGCTGTGTTATACCAATCAGCACATCTGTCCCTTGACTATGATGCACTGCATTCTGGCTAGCCTCTCGTACGATTTGAAGCAAGTGTATTTCTTCTTGTGGATCCAAAGGCGTATTATTAAGCTGATAATCTAATTTAAATTTCATACCTGACTGAGCTGATAACTGGGTAACCGTGATTTCCAATGCTTGCTGTAACCCGCCTCCTTCAACTTTTAGTCTGAAGGTAGTAAGCAGCTCCCGAAGCTGCCTGTAGGCTGCATCAAGACCATGTTTTAATTCTGAGGCTACATCTTGCATCGATGCCTTGTCATCCGACGAAATCGCTTTGTTTAATCTACTCACTTGAATTTTTAAATAGGATAACGCTTGTGCAAGTGAATCATGAAGTTCACGGGCTATGACAGTTCTCTCTTGCATCAAAGCGAGTCGTCTGGATTGTTCCGCTTCTGATTTGAGGCTCATTGCAATAGCTAGCTGGTCAGCGAAGGTCAACAGCAATTGTTGCTGCCATTCGGCCATAGCGGTGGACGGTTCCATTCGAACAACCAGTACACCAAAGTTTTGACTATCTCGACGAAGTTGATAACGAAACATCACGACATCACCAACAACGACGCCTCTGGAAGGAGCTTCAATGCAATCGCCGCAACTAGATCTGCTGCATACGTCGTGATCTACGTCGCTGGGTTGCAGCTGCAAGTAAGGCAAACTACCACTCTCCGTGATCAAACAAAGTTCAATGTCTCTAATTTGGGATACCTCTTGCAGGCGATTGATAAGACCGTCAAGCTGCTTCCTATCCGGTACTTGCTGATTAAAGCTACGAGCCATATCGTACAAAAATTGTAATTTGGTATTACTTTGTTGCAATGCCTGAGTTTGCTGGTCGACTCGCTTTTCAAGGTTTCCGTACATATAACCTATAGCATCGCTCATCTTGTTGATTGTGCCAGCAAGCACCCCAAGTTCATCATTTTGTTGCGGTTGTATTCTGGAGGTAAAATCGCCTTGACCAATCCTGCGTGCTGCCCGAGTCAATTCTGAAAGAGGTTGCTCTACTCGGGCTCTGAGCCAATACATCACAATCATCGCCAGAATAACGGTCAAGAATAACGCTACAACCTGAACTAATCGCAATTTACGGACTTTAGCTTCGGCATCCGCTTGTATTCGGCCTACTAGGCTCTCTAAGATACTTACATGCTTAGTAATTTTAGAACTCAACTCTGGACTGCTAAGTTTACCTTCACTTATTTGCACTGATAATGTTAGCCAACTTAGTCGCGCCTCACGGAATGATTCTCTTAGTGGCAGATCTTCATGCTTTAATCTCAAAAAAACAGGATGCTGCCAACTATTCAGTAACTGTTGCTGCGCTTCAACCAGTTCATCCGATTTTCCTTGTTGGCTTAGCAAGGCCACTTTGTAAGTTTGCATTCGTAAAGAGCCAGCAATATTGATGGCTAAAGCGTCACTGTCAGCCTTCTCAGACAACCAGTAAGAAATAAGCA
>Ga0247725_1001641_pt1 | contig 10902 bp, 15 predicted proteins | sample OKSTACKMCFT3sol_FD_183021 | JGI IMG/M metagenome (GOLD analysis project Ga0247725, IMG submission 183021) | Subsurface sediment microbial communities from gas well in Oklahoma, United States - OK STACK MC-FT3-sol | ecosystem: Environmental > Terrestrial > Deep subsurface > Rock core/Sediment... | reverse complement strand
GGCACATCCTGCTGAACGGGCATTACACCTTCCAGACTGACGGCAAGTTCATCGACCTGGATGCGCTCGTGGCGGGACTGGAGCTGGGCTGACGGAAATTTCTGGGATTCCGGCGTACAACCCCGTTCAGGGACCGTTCTTAGTCATTCTTGTTTAATAGAATCCCCAACAAGCTCGTAAGTTGTCCATGCGGCATTCAACTGGCGGTCAAGTTTAATAATATCCAACGACTCTAGTGATCCCACTCCGATGACAGTTATCGAATATGGTTCTCTGCCAAGCGACCTCAAAAAGGCGAGTGCAAGCTTTACTTCGCGAACAATAAGCAAGCCTATGTCCTGGAAGTTATCCACGACCAAGGAGTCCCCGCAACACTTGGGCGCTAACAATGAAACCTCATACCCTAGCCGCTTTTGATCGTAGTATCGAACGCCATAAATTTGCATTACCATTTCCGAAATATGCTTTCCTTGAGGTTCAGCATTGAAATCTAAATACCTGAAGTAATCTATCCTTTTTAGGTAATTGACTGCTGAATCTCTAACCGCTTCGTCATCACAGACAAGAAGATAACCGCGACTAGACACCCTCGGTCGCAAAACAGAGCCTTTCGAATCTTCATCTACAAAAATTTTACCAAGATCACTTAGCCTTACTTGCTCCATTGTTTGCCTCCGCGCCAGAGTGGCTTCTTCGTATGCTGTAACGATAGACAGGTTGCTGGAATGCGCTCCCCGCCCAAGCATGAACTAATAAAAAGTGTCGCACCCGGCACCGGTACTCGCAGGCGCATGGCTCATTTCCCAGGCCACTGTGCCCTGGCTTAGGCAACGCCCCCCCCAATTCTTGCGACAGTTTTTATTGTTTGACAACGGAGTGGTTCCGCAATAGGACTTCTACCTATAACAACATAACGCACGACGCTACAACCGCCATCCTGAACCTCCTCTGTAAAACCTCACCCTTTAAGGCGGCTTCCCTCGATCGAAGGGCGCTACCTGTCCACCTCCTATAACAACATAACCTAGGAGGTTCAGGCCATTTCTGCGTTCCTCCTGCACCATCTCCACCCGCCTGGACCTCCGCATCGCATAACCCACCCCCATACCTGTCTAACCCTTTCCCTTTTTCTTTCCTTTCTTTTCTTTCCTTTTCCCCATTTCTTTCCACGCGCGGCGTAGGCAACCCGGCACCGGCAGGTAGGCCCTTTAAAGGGTTGGACAGGGTAAGGGGGTATCAGGAGGGGCGCCGCCATCAGGCCCACCGCAGGTTATGTTGTTATAGGTCACTCCGGATTCGACCGAGCTGCCAAGGGCGAGGGTAGTAGGCCAGGTTGGGCTTTTGCAGAGGTGACGCCGGCGCGGAAGGAAAAGGGAGCACCGCCGGGCCGGAGAGCGCCGACGGCTATGTTGTTATAAGTTTGCCTCAGTGCGGCCAGCTCAGCGCTCACTTCCCGCCAACATAAGGCGAGGAGGGAGGCGCGACCGGCAGGTCGACCGGCTTACGGCCGGGGAGTAGGAGCAGGATGGCCAGGATTGCCAGGCCAACGAAGGGGATGAACCACAGCAGAAGCATCCAAGGGGTGACGCCGGCGTCTTTCAGACGCTGAATGGCATTGCCGGCGATGACCAGAAGCGCGAGGAGGATCAGAAGTCTGCCGAGCAACCCGAAGGGGCTCAAAGCGACCAAAACGGATACCAGGAATACGTCGGCAAGCAGACAGAGCCAGAAGAAAGTCCGACCCTGTCGGTTCTTGAACTTGAAGGCGCCGGTGAAATGCCGGCAGTAGTGGGAGAGAAGATTCACGCGGGCTCCTTTGGACATGTCGAGCCGCTGCTCTGCAGCTCGGACACTCATCCTATCTCAGAGTCCGCATGCTCCCCCGGCAAAACACAGGATGTAACGCCAGGCACCAACTACCAGGGTTTCTGCCACCTCCTTTGGGATGAGCAGATGCCCTAGCATGATGAGGCTGAAGAACAGAGTGAATTTCAGGAAAAATTGGCGTAGGAACACCTGGTCGACCTCGATGTATTGAGGCGAGGGAGTATACCTCCCCAGACGGCCGCAGCCACTGAGGTACCGTTTGGCTTACCGACATTGGGCGGTGCGGTACCCTATAGGGACATCAGCCGCTGTGTGTGCAAATCAGCGGCGACAACCACTACTAGGAGAAATGAGCATGCTGCAGTTCATTCGCCGGATGCTCGGTATGGAACAACTGAACCTCATGGAGGACAATTCGACTGGCTCCCCCAGAGCGATGAGTGATGCTGAACTGCGCGAGTGGGCACAACAGTTGTACGTGAGGTGTAATACCGAAAGACTTTCCAGTTATGGAATCAACCCCTGGACACTGCTACAGGCACAGCTGGATGATCAAGCACTAGCTGAGGTCCGCCGTTGGTCAGGTAGCCCACGCCCGGATATGTCGTAGCTGCAGGCAACTCGAATCTCAGTCCAGCCGACCTCACCTTCTTTACCTGCTAGGCTTGGGAGTTACCTGCAATCTGCAGGCCGATCGGCTTCACGCCATAGCGCTATGGTCGACAGCATGACCTCCACCATCCCCAGAAGTAGCAAGCTCTGGTTCCACGAGTGGCCCTGGATGAGGTTCTCCAGCCAGAAGTTGATGGCGGCCAGGCCCGGAGGCCCAATATCGATTTCGCCAAGCGTCTGATGAAGGCACTCCGACAGATCTGGTGTGTCTGCCGGTGATCCTCGCGGGATGGCCAAGATGTTCAGCCACACATCGTCGTCCAGGGCAAAGACGCGAAACGATCCGTGGTACGGTCCACCGACCAGCTCAGCACAGCAGCGCTCATCACCACCCCCACCGAGCAGGTTCAGCGAATCACAGAACGCATCCTCGCTTTCCGGAAAAAGCACCAAACCCTTTCGCTCCATGCTGCGCTCCAGCAAGGACTCCAGTCGATCCGCGGTCGCGCCATTGATGGCCAGGCTTCCGTTCAGAAAAGGCGGCCATTTCCCTGGCTCCAGAGCAGAGCCGAACAGTTCTTGAGGCGGGAAGGGCAGCCCCCGGACCACCGACCTAAACCAGAGCAGATCTTCTATGTCGTAGAGCCCTGCAGGTTCACGGTCACCGGTCATCATCACGGTGCGAAATGCCTCACGGAGCATCTCAGTTGCAACGGGTTTCTTGGTCACGGAAACCATCCATCCCGTCTGGTATTTGATTTTGAGCTCCTCATGAGGGGCCATCGGTGGTACCGATCGCGCCTGGCGCTTCATCCAATCGGCAATATCCAGCCCCACCAGGTGCTGCGGCCAGTGCGGAAGGTGCACCGGTCTCAGGCGGTGGTTCTGGAAAGCATCCTCTGCATGTCCAGGCCTCGGCGAGTTTTCCCATACCCGGTGATAACCCTCCAAGCCCTGGTTCAAGCGAGCCAATACCGCCTCTTGACTCTCCAGCCGGTGCTCCGTCAACTCCTCCAGGGAAACCATGCTGTGCTTGACCAGGTTCTGTGATTGCCTCCTGGTTGATCCAAATGGGTGCCCATGGCCGATGGCCACTTTCTTGATGACTTTCTCTTTATCCATCTGCCCCAGGACCCGCCGCAACGGGTAATCGTCCAGCAATTCCGATTCCACAAGAAGGTGGCCAGGCATGCCCCCGAGGGTGTGGAACTCTGTCCATGCCAAGTACAAAAAAGACTCGAGTGGGATGGGTTCATCACCGAAGTACAAGCGCTGCCAGTAGATCCCAAGCCCCTCAACGCTGAGCGTTGCGACCACAAGCGGACGTAGTTCGTGCCGCTCCAGATCTTGCGGATTCAATCCATCGGTGCACCGGTACGCCATGCAGTCCTTGCCGATGAATAAATACTTGCTTTGCGCAACTGTTAAGTGTTGGGTAAGCATCGCGATGCTTCCGGCAGTTTTTCGAAAGTGTAGGCCTGTTCCTGGCATGTCGCGGCAATCCGACATCAACAAGGAATCCGCGCCATCAACTTGACTGGGATTTGCTGTTTTCGCTCGATACCGTTGGCCTCGATCGCTCCCCATAGACCCGAGGTAACAATGGTCAAACGCTCATTTGCCACTCTCACTGCCCTGGCGGCTGCACTGACGCTGGCCGGCTGTTCTTCCACCTGCTTCAAAGAATCGCCCGCCCAACAGGTGGCCACGTTCGAGTTCGTGATCAAGGAAATCGATGCCAACAAGCAGGAGCGCGTGCTGCAGCGGCCCCGAATTGCCGCGCAGCTCAATACTCAAGCGGAATGGCGTCAGCTGCATATCGTGAAAGAGGGCGCGCTCGAAAAATCACGCTCGGGATACATCGTGGCCATCCATCCCTATGCCGTCCCAGAGAAGCGGCAGTCCGAAAAGGCGGTGACCTTCGACCTGGTCGTCGACCAGTTCATTCCTGAAATCGGCGCAACTCAACTAGCCACTTCGGGTACTGGGGCGGCCGTAAACGGCGGCGAGTCGACGATCTTCTGGACTGCGGCCGGGAAGAAGTACACCCTCGAAACGCGGCTTGTCAGCCTGGACTAGCAGGCGAACCGCCGGCCCGATCACAGAGTCGCCAAAATGCAAAAAACCGGGTTTCAAGCCCGGTTTCTGCATTTCTTTTGGTTCAAAGTCCGCCAGCGTTTGAATGTCACAGACCTCGCAGTTACCACCTGGGTCAATCGCGAAGTTTGATCCCGTCGCTCCGATGCAGACTATGGCGCCTACGGCGCTCACCCTGCATCTTTTTGGCCATCTTAGGATCGGCCTGGCCGCCCGGCTTAGCACCGGCGTTGACCATCCTGTCGCGCTCCTTGTTGAAGCGGTATCGGTCGATCAGGCGCTGTATCACTGCGCTCTGCTGACGCATGCCGGCGACGGCGCCGTCCAGACTCACCAGACTCATTGCCGCACCTTGGGGCCAGAGGTTGTCGATGAAATCGTCAACCGATCGGCACTTATAGGCAACATGATAGGAGTTATAACCCAAGGCGCGCGCCACCATGCCTTGTACCTCAGTCAGCCTGATCTCAGCCCCATTCCTTCGTGCGAGCTTCAGCAAGCGGGTACTGTAACGCTTGAACTGCCCGATATAGAGGCCGGTTACCTGGGTCAACAGCAAAAGCTGATCGGCCAGGCGGTCGTCCCGTAGGACATACTCCTCCTCGGCTTTCCACCCCTCCAGGTTGTTCGCAGCCAGGAAGGCTTCAAGGTGCTGCCCAAGACTTCGGGTAACATGCCTGGCGGTGATCTGCTTCGGGATCTCCTCAGGAGGGAGTTCCTGGATTTCTGGCATGCTTGTCTCGCTGAACGTGATCAATGGTTTGAACCATGATACCGCCCGCGCGACACTTGACCAGTGTCGGCCACGGCACGACCAGCGAGAGGGCGGTGGCAGTCACCACCAGGCGGCCTGGGTTATCTCCAGAGGTTAAAACGCAAACCCGGCCTGCTGGGGTGTGCTGAGGAAGCGCTCGAGGTCGCCGTTGAATATTTCACTGGCATCGCGGCCGCGGGCTACGATTTGGCCGCGCACTTTCAGGTGCTCGATGTGGACTCGGCCACAGGGATCACACTCCTGGTACGACAACTCGGCTTCCAGCTTATTTACGACAGAGCTTCGGCCTTTGGTGGCGGCCCCGCATCGGCACTGCATCTAAGGACTCCTTCAGGGAGGTTGCTACAGGCCTGATGGTAACGGTTGCACTCCCATTTTCGTGGCCGAAAGTCCTTGCGGGCTCCCAACCTACGGTTTAGGGATTTTCCAAGACCGGTTTCGCTGGTACTCGGGCGATCGGGAAGTAGCATCCAGATTTCGATCCTTGGTATGCGTGCCCTCCGATGTCTGAAAACCTCTTCAAGACCTTTCTAAAACCCTCCCCAGACTCATCGCCTTACAGCCTGACGGAGCTGCAGTCCGGCACGTTCCAAGAGTGGTTTTCTCGGCATGCTTTCGACCTGGTCATCGATTACTCGCAGTTCCTGCTCTACCTGTCCTTCTCGCTCTCGATGATCCTGTTCTTCCGTCGCACGCTTTCGCCCAAACTCATCACTGGCGCCTTCGCTCTTGCTCTTGTGATCTTCCGCTACGGGGAAAACCAAACTCTTGGCCACCTGCTCCTTCCGGAAGGGTCGAATCCGCAGCTCGTTCCAACGTTCCTCGCCGGCATTGCTGCCAGTGGGCTCATCTTGCTGGTCGTCGTGAGACGGTGGCGGACGCTTGATCGGATAATCATGTTGGGAGCCCAGGCCGCCGTGATCGGCACTACGCTGATTTTCCACGTCACCCTAGTCCAAACTGCCCTCCCGGGGTGGAACTGGAACATCGCCTGGCAGCACCGCAACCTGCTCGATCTTCCCAGTGCGGAATTTCAGGACGGGTGCAAGGCAGAGGGGGTGGCGTGTTGGTCAGGCACGTCGTTACGTGCTGAAGACTTTCCGGCGCCGCTCCGGGGCCAGATCTTCGGCACCTATGTCGACCTCTCCACTCGGCCATTTACCGAAATGGGGACCACTGTCGGCATCGACAATGATGAAAAGACAGGAAGCATTGCGGCCGTTCTTCTGTACAGGAAGGCAGGCCTCTACAAGGTAATCGTCGACTACGCCGATGCGGTGGGCGCGCACCGGGTGATCCTGCGACTGTTCTACGTGCTCTGCTCGGTCGCCCACTCGATCTGGATCTACCTGGCCCTTTTCCTAATCGCTTTCCATCACAGACGATTCAGCCGCCGGGGCCATGCGATGCCGTCCGCTGGGAATGTCAGTGCAGCGCAGGTTCCTCCGTTTGAACCAGGCCCTTCCGGCATCCCTAACTGAAGCTGCACCGCGTGGCTTGGCCTACCCTCATCGCACAGCTTCCGCGTCTGCGCTATAGGGTTCGATCGACCAATCCTGAATCAGCCTGTTGAACACGCTCACCCCCTCAAGGATGTTCTTGTCGATCCCATGGCGGGTTTCGTACAGCAGGCGGATTACCGCGATGCACTCCAGGAAGAGGTCATGGTCGATACAACGGAACCTGGTGGGGTCGAAGGGGTATCGGCATCCGTCGTAACACCCCACCAAGAACCGCGCGATATGGCGGCACTGTCCAGAAAAGCCTTGAGCCACAGCGATTAAATGCTGCAGGGACTTCTTCCCGAGGGTCCGAAGGACCTCTGATGTTTCGTCCTCCGACGTCGGTATCTGCATTTGGATGCGGCTCGGTGGCTGCCAACGCTCAGCCATTCCATTGTAAACCGAACTTCCGTTCTCTACGTACTGGTGTACCTCCATCGCGGGGGCGGAGTCCATCAGCAACAGAGCTATGCAGTCTTCCATGACGCTGCGATTAAGCACCCTCAACGAGGCAGGATCGATCGGGAAATCCTGGCCGTTGTAACAGCCCAGCAGCAGCGACCTGACCACCTGGTTCTGGATGCCGTCGCCTTGGGCAATGGGCAAGAGTCGATGCAGGGCTTTCTCTCCTGCATAGCGTATCCGTGTGTATGGACTTTCGAGCTGTTCACCAATATTGGCGGAAGCTTGCTCCGGACCAGGGTCAGTCATCATGAGTCCCTCCTTTTTGCTGACCGGAACAGCCTAATCCAGATCTGAGGTTTGCTCCACGATTTACCGAAACCGCCTACATCGTAGGAATTTCAGCGTGTCGTTTTGACATGGAGTCCAACAAATGTGCTCGTAGCATTGGTGCCTACAACTTCTGCTTAGGAGCAATGAAGATGGGGCGGGAATGCCAGCAGGGCTTCACCTTAATGGAGCTGGCAATAGTGCTTGCGATCACGGCGATGCTCGCCGCCGCAGCAGTGCCAAACTACATGACCAGGGTGAACCAGAAACGCGCGGACACCACAGTCCAAGACACCCAGGCGATCATCGACGCCGCACGGGCCTATCGAAGCGAGAAGGGCACCTGGCCAGGTGATGCTACATGCTCGAATGCTATTCAGGCGCTCGGAGCGACAACCCCGCCAATGCTCGCAGGGGTGTCAAATATCAACCGTTACAACTACCCGATCACAACCTCCTGCACCCAGTACACCTTCAGTGTCGATCAGAACACCACCCAAGACTGGGACGGGGTTGTGGTGAATGGTTTACCGGGTTCTCAAATCATCAACTCATCCACCTACCAGATCCGCACCACTGTTGGGGTTCCAGGGACTGAACCAGCCCTGGACGGGAAGCTCTCGCGCCTGGCCTCGGCGAACGCGGAAATGAACCGCATGCGTACCAACCTGCTGATGGGTAACAACGACATCAACGAGGTCAATGCGGTCAACGCTCAAACCCTCAACGCTGCCGGCGCAGTCAACGCTCAAACGGTCGCTGCTACCGGAAATATCAGCACCGCCGGCTACGTCGAGTTCACCGGCACGGCTGCAGAGGGAGGGGGCTGCGCGAAAGCGGGGCTCGTCGCTACGACATCCACCGGTGCGCAACTCACCTGCCAAGGGGGCAAGTGGGTGAAGTCGGTTATCTGGAGCCCGGCGATCGTAAGCACAGGTCAATCGTGTGCCAGCTTCCCGAAAGGCTCTTTGGCGTTCGACAGTGCGGGGAATCTCTATGTTTGCAAACCTTAAGGCCCTGGCAGTGGCCGGGGCCTTCTTTTTGATGTCCGTAACGACGACTGTCTCAGCGGACTCTTGGAAGCCCATCCGTAGCGGGTCCAGCTCTAGTGGGTGGCAAAAGGTCGTTTGCGATCGATCGGGGAATGGATGGCGGTCCTGCAACATGGGATTGACGATTGTCATCCAGGCAACCCCGGGCTCCCTCGCTGCCCTCGGTGAGAAGGCGACGTTGGTGGCAACAGTCCAGGACTACGATGGGAACAACGCCGGCAGGGGCGTAGTGATCAACTGGACCACCAGCGACGGCGGTCTCAGTGCTGCGACGACGACGACGGATGCGAACGGCCAGACATCGGTCGTTCTCACTTCGTCGAAGACAATTGGCGGGGCCACCGTGAGCGCGACGTCGCCGGCGGAAGGAGGTACAGGGCAGATCACTGTGCCGTTCACCGATAAGTGGGTATCTACCAGTGCGATGTACTCAGCCTGGCAGGACTCTGGAGCCCCGTACAGTTGCAGCGCCTGGTCACCCGACGCGAGCACGATCAATCAGGGAACATCATTCACTCAGTCTGCCGTTTGCTACCAAAACCAGATCGCGTACCAACAAAACCGGGAAGTGAGCCTGGTGACTGGCCAGGTCCGAAACGTTGGGGGGGTGATCCCGCTATATCAAACTGTCCAGGCAGCACGTTCCCAGCAAGCCGTCGGTACCAAACAGAGCACCCCGAGTTGTGCTTGGTCCTCATTCACAAAGAACGGGGTCTACGCCACCGGCTGGGATCATGGCGTGTCGAACACCGGTGGGCCGAAACAGGGGTACCGGCTTTACCTAGGGCAGTACATCGGAGAGGTTGCCAACGCGACTGATAGCTTCGCCTACAACGGCCGAATCTACACTATAGGAAAATTCCGACAGTCCACCTGCCTCGGCAAAAACTGCGCATCGAGTCGTGAGGAATACGAGGCCTGTTCTGTTCCGCAGTAAAGAGTCGAACTCGTGAGTCGGGCAGGACTCAGTTGCAGTCCTGCCGACTCACCCGAACTGACATGATCAGTTGGCCATCCCTTCCAACATAGTTGTACCGATAGGTTCCCCCCATCTCCATGAACGGGGAGACCATGTTCGGCGTCGCGCAGACTTTCGAAATGATCTCTGGGCCGAGTGCCTTTTTTACCGCTGCAGGGTCCAGGTCTCGAGATGCATACCGACGGAATCGATACCAGTATCCCCATTCCCTACCGCTACCAGTCACGTCATAAAATTCTGTTTCTGCGTCGACCATCTTGGGGAGATCTTGCTTTGCGCGAGGGATGCCTCGAGCGAACAGCATTCGGAAGAAGTCATCCTCGGTCATGCCCTTGGCAGCAAGAGCTTGTCTGGTTGCTTCTGCAGATACGCCTCCAACCGCAGTCCCTCCGACGCTGCCAGCAGCAGAGCCCAGTGCCTGTCCTAGCTTCCCAGCGTATGCGGCTTCAGGCGCAAGTAGCGCCACCCCTGCCAGCAGGATGAGTCCCGACCAGCCTGCCCCGAAAATCCCATTCCTTCCGCCCATCCTGCCCACGCTCCCTGTCCAACACATATTGAGGTTTGCTCCACGTTTCGCAGCAATCGATGCACGCTGACTCGAACTGACCGGCGGTAACCCGCAGTCGCGCCTGGGACATTTACCGGCCATATACTGCACGGTAGAGGCCATGGATGGCCCCCCTTCAGCAAAATCCTCCCCGCTGACAGTGACATACCCAGTGCGCGCAGCTTGACGCCAACCCGGGGCTGATCTCTATACTGTACGCATATACAGTTTTGAGACGACCGCCCAGATGGACTGCTTTACGTCTCCCGGCCGGCGGCTGTCCAGTCTCGCCCTGGCGCAGCAGCGCCTGAAGATCACTGGTTTCCAGAGCCCGGCTGAGGATCACTCGCTATTTCCTCCCTCCCTTGACGCCGCGGTGGGATGGGGTGCACCCAACATTTGGCTTTGGCTAGTCGACACCGACGATCTTGTTGGGATCGGAGTGCACCGGAACGATGTACTCGTGGTCGACCGCGCCCTCGAGCCTAGCGCCGGCAATGTAGTAATAGTGGTGGCGAACCATGAGCATCATTTGGCGCTCGTGGAGCGGGTAGCACTGGAACGACTACATCTTGCACGGGTAGGAGCCGACGGCCGCCATCGCGAAATCCTGGCCGACGAAGAGCAGGTGGAACTATGGGGAGTGATCAGCATGCTGCTCAGGAGCATGCTGTGAGCGTCTTTGCCCTGGTCGATTGCAACAGCTTTTACTGCTCATGTGAGCGGATCTTCCGTCCGGACTTGGCACAGAAGGCAGTCGTGGTCCTTTCGAACAACGA
>Ga0247725_1001640_pt1 | contig 10910 bp, 7 predicted proteins | sample OKSTACKMCFT3sol_FD_183021 | JGI IMG/M metagenome (GOLD analysis project Ga0247725, IMG submission 183021) | Subsurface sediment microbial communities from gas well in Oklahoma, United States - OK STACK MC-FT3-sol | ecosystem: Environmental > Terrestrial > Deep subsurface > Rock core/Sediment... | reverse complement strand
GCATCCTCGGTCATAGCGCCGAACAGGCCCTGGGCCGCACCTTTGCCGAGCTCACGCTACCCGCCGAGCGCGCAGCCGAGGAGGCCGATAACCTGCGCCGGGTGGCCGGCGGCGAGTCGATCCACGATGTCGATACGCAGCTGCTGGGTCGGGACGGCCGGCTGCTGGAGCTGTCGCTGTCCTCCTCGCCGATCCGCGATGCGCGCGGCAGGGTGGTCGGCGTGTCCAAGACGGTGCGCGACATCTCCGCGCAGAAGGCCGCCGAGGCGCAGATCCTGCAGCTCAACGCCACTCTGGAGAGCCAGGTCGCCGAGCGTACCCGGGCGCTGCACGAGCTCAATGTGCTGCTCGGCAACGTGCTCAACTCGGCCTCGCAGGTGTCGATCATCGCCACCGATCCGCAGGGTTTGATCACCGTCTTCAACCGCGGCGCCGAACGCCTGCTCGGCTACCGCGCGCAGGAAATGGTGGGCCTGCAGACCCCGGCGCTGATCCACCTGCCCGAGGAGGTGCAGGCCCATGGCGCCGAGTTGAGCCGGAGCTACGGGCAGGCCATTGAGGGGTTCCGCGCCTTCGTGCACGTGCCCGAGCGCGAGGGCGTGGAAACCCGCGAGTGGACCTACGTGCGCAAGGATGGTTCGCGCTTCCCGGTCACCCTGGTGGTTACCGCGATGCGCGACGACAGCGGAGAGCTGCTCGGCTACCTCGGCATCGCCCTCGACATCACCCAGCGCAAGGCCGCCGAGCAGCGCCTGGCCGAGAGCCTGGAAACCACCCGGGCGGTGCTGGATACGGCGGTCAATCCGGTGTTCACTCTCGACTTCAGTGGCCTGATTCTCAGCTGCAACCCGGCGGCTCAGCAGACATTTGGCTACTGTGCCGAGCAAATCCATAGCATGCACTTTGACGAGCTGCTCGAAGCGAAGTCGTTCCAATCCTTCGCAAGTGGTGTCAAACAATTCTTCAGGCAGGGTGATAGCGGCGGGCAGCATGTGCTGGACCTTACCTGTGTGCGTCAGGACGGATCGGAGTTTCCAGTCCAGTTGTCCATCGGGACTATGCACAGTGCAGGCAAAAGGCGTCTGGTCTGCGTACTTACCGACCTGACCCAGCAACTGCTGCTGCGCCGCGAAGCCCTGGCGGCACGCGACCAGCTGCTGCTGGCCGCCGAAGTGGCCGAGCTGGGCATCTGGAGCTGGAGCCTGGCTGATGACCGCCTGCAGTGGAATGCGCGGATGTTCGAGCTCTACGACCAGCCGATCAGCCTCGCTCAACAGGACCGGCTGAGCTATGCCCACTGGCGCGAGCGGGTGCACCCGGAGGATGTCCAGGCCACCGAGGCCAGGCTGCGGGCCGCGGTGGCTGGCGAGGCGGTCTACGACCCGATCTTCCGTATCCTCAGGCCGGATGGCCAGGTGCTCTTCATCCAGGCCGGCGCCCAGGTCGAGCGCGACGCCGAGGGGGCGCCCCTGAAAGTCACCGGCATCAACCGCGACATCACCGCCCAGCTCGAGCTGGAGTCGCGCCTGCGCGAGGCCAAGGAGCAGGCCGACGCCGCCAGCGCGGCCAAGAGCGCCTTCCTGGCCAACATGAGCCATGAGATCCGTACGCCGATGAACGCGGTGCTGGGCATGCTGCAGCTGGTCCAGGCCACCGAGCTCAATCCGCGCCAGCTGGATTATGTGGAGAAGGCCCACGGCGCGGCGCAGTCGCTGCTCGGCTTGCTCAACGACATTCTCGACTACTCGAAGATCGAGGCCGGCAAGCTGCAGCTCGACCTGCATCGTTTCGAGCTGGAACCGTTGCTGCGCGACCTGGCCGTGGTGCTGGCCGGCAACCAGGGGCAGAAGGACATCGAGGTGATGTTCGACCTGGATGCCGAGCTGCCGAGTGCGCTGGTCGGCGACAGCCTGCGCCTGCAGCAGGTGCTGATCAACCTGGCCGGCAATGCCCTCAAGTTCACCCAGCAGGGCCAGGTGGTGGTCAGTCTGCGCCAGCTGCGGCGCTATGCCCAGCGGGTCGCCCTGCGCGTGGCGGTGAGCGATACCGGCATCGGCATCAGCGCCGAGCAGCTGACCCGCATCTTCGACGGCTTCACCCAGGCCGAGGCCTCCACCTCGCGGCGTTTCGGCGGTACCGGCCTGGGCCTGGTGATCTGCAAGCGCCTGATCGAGCTGATGGGTGGCGAGCTGCGGGTGGAAAGCCAGGTCGGCGAGGGTAGTCGCTTCTGGTTCGATATCGAGCTGGAAGTGGCCGAGCAGGCCAGCCTGCGCTCGGCCTGCAGCGCCCTGGACGCCAACCTGCGTTTGCTGATCGCCGATGACAACGCGGTGGCCGGTGAGCTGTTGCTGCGTACCGCCCACTCGCTGGGCTGGCAGGCCGAATGGGTGGCGGGCGGGCAGCAGGCCCTGGCGCGCATCGACCAGTCGATCGCGCAGGGGCAGCCTTTCGATCTGGTCCTGATGGACTGGCGCATGCCCGACCTGGACGGTCTTTCGGCGGCTCACATGATCGGTGAGCGCGCCAGCAACGGAGACATGCCGCTGGTGGTGATGATTACCGCCCATGGCCGCGAGGTGCTCGCCGATCGCTATCAGGAGGGCCGTGCGCCGTTTTCCGCCTTCCTCACCAAGCCGGTCACCCCCCAGCAGCTGGCCGCCGCGGTGCAGCGCGCGCTGGATGGTCAGCAGGCTGTCACGGCCGCCGCCCCGCGCGTCGCGTCACAGCGTCTGGCCGGGCTGCGCCTGCTGGTGGTGGAGGACAACATGCTCAACCGCCAGGTGGCCGCCGAGCTACTGGCCGGCGAAGGGGCGCAGGTCAGCTTGGCCGAGAGTGGGTTGGAAGGCGTCGAGCGGGTGCAGCGCGAACAGCCGCCCTTCGATGCCGTGCTGATGGACATCCAGATGCCGGATATCGATGGTCTGGAGGCCACCCGGCGCATCCGCCAGCAGGCGGGCATGCTCGATCTGCCGATCATCGCCATGACCGCCAATGCTTCCCGTGCCGACCGCGAGGCCTGCCTGGCGGCGGGCATGAACGATCACCTGGGCAAACCCATCGACCTGCAGCAGCTGGTGGCGACCCTGCTGCAGTGGACCGGCCGCGGCGCGGCGCTTGCTCCGCCAGGCCGCGAGGCGCAGACGGCGGGGCTGGTCGAAGGCGAAAGCTCGATTCTCGCGCGCTTCGGCGGCAATCTCGACCTGCTGCGCAGGGTGCTGCAGAACTTTCAGCCGGAACTGGCCAAGCAGCTCGAGCGCCTGCATGAGCTGGCCGCGCGTGGCGAGCTGCAGGGCGTGCTGCTGTTGTTGCACACGCTCAAGGGCAGCGCCGGCACCATGGGCGCCAGCGCCTTCGCCGCGCGGGTCGCGGCCCTGGAGCAGCAGCTCAAGCAGGCCACGGCCGAGGAAGCGGCAGCCCTGCTGGCGCGTCTGGACTGGCACGAACTGCCGGTGCTGCTGCGAGAGAGCGTCGCTGCGCTGCAGCGCCTGTTCGCGCCGGCCGCCGCGGCCGAGCCCGATGCACTCGAACCCTTGCCGATGGAGGGCTGGTGCAGCGCCCTGCGCGAGCTGTGCGGCCTGCTGGAACGCGGCGACCTGCAGGCCATCGAGCGGGCCGAGGCCCTCGATAGGCGTACGCCGACGGCCTGGCGGCAGGCCTTTGCGCCATTTCGCCAGGCCGTCGAAGCGCTAGACTTCAACATGGCCCTGACACTGGGGCGTGATCTGCTTGACCTGGCCCCGGGAGGCTGACTTGGAGACATGGATCGATCCGCGCCTGGGGCGCCCGAAACTGCTGCTGGTGGATGACCAGCCGATGAACATCCGGGTATTGCACCAGCTGTTCCGCTACGACTGCGATGTGCACATGGCCACCGGGGGGCAGCAGGCCATCGAGGTCTGCAAGGCCCTGCTGCCGGACCTGATCCTGTTGGACGTGGTAATGGAAGGCCTGGATGGCCATGAGGTGTGCCGGCGCCTGAAGGCCGACCCGCTGACCCAGGACATCCCGATCATCTTCCTCAGTGCCAACGGCGAGGAGGAGGACGAAGCCATCGGCCTGGAGCTGGGCGCGGTGGACTACATCGGCAAGCCGTTCAACCCGAAGATAGTACGGGCGCGGGTCAAGACCCACCTGACCCTCAAGCTGCAGAGCGACTACCTGCGCTCCATGGCCATGCTCGACGGCCTCACCGGTGTCGCCAACCGGCGCAAGCTGGAAAATCGTCTGGAGGCGGCCTGGAGCCATGCCTGTCGCGAAGGCGATCCCCTGTCGCTGATCATGCTCGATGTCGATCACTTCAAGAGCTACAACGACCATTACGGTCACCAGAGCGGCGACCAGTGCCTGCAGCAGTTGGCCACGACTCTGGCGGCCACGCTGACCGGCCCTATGACCTGCTGGCGCGTTACGGCGGCGAGGAGTTCGCCTGCCTGCTGCCGGATACCGACCTGGCCGGGGCCGAACGGGTGGCGCAGCGGATGCTGGCGGCGGTCGCCGAGCTGCACATCGAGCACCTGGCTTCGCCGGTCGGCCCCTGTGTCAGCCTGTCGCTGGGGGTTGCCACCGTCCTGGCCTCAGCCGCGCTGAGCACGCAGGACCTGCTGCGTTTCGCCGACGAGCAGCTGTACCAGGCCAAGAGGGCCGGGCGGGCGCGTCTCTGTGCGCGTTTCTACGGGGGCTGAGGCCGCCGGGCTCAGCGCTCGTCGAGCGCGAAGGCGGTCAGGGTGAAGGTGGGGATACCCATGTCCTGCAGTTTCTGCGAGCCGCCGAGTTCGGGCAGGTCGATGATTGCCGCAGCTTCGTGGACCTGCGCGCCGAGGCGCCGGACCAGGCGCGCGGCGGCCAGCAGGGTGCCGCCGGTGGCGATCAGGTCATCGAAGATCAGCACCCGGTCGCCTTCGCACAGGCTGTCGCTGTGCACCTCCAGCAGTGCCTCGCCGTACTCGGTCTGGTAGCTCTCGGCGAGCACGTCGGCCGGCAGCTTGCCCTGCTTGCGGAACAGGATCAGCGGCTTGTTGAGTTCGTAGGCGATCACCGAGCCGATCAGGAAGCCGCGCGCATCCATGGCCGCCACATGGCTGAAGTCGGCCTCGACATAGCGCTGGATGAAGCTGTCGGCGACCATGCGCTGGGCACGCGGCGACTGGAACAGCGGGGTGATGTCGCGAAATACCACGCCGGGCTTGGGGAAGTCCGGCACCGGGCGGATCAGCGACTTGATGTCGAATTCGTCGAAGATCATCGCAGCCCCTCAGTCCGGCATGTTGCCGCCGGCCAGGGCGCACAGCTCGATGGGGTCGAGGATGTGCACTTCCTTGCCTTCGGCCTCGATCAGGCCGTTCTGCTGGAAGCGGGTGAACACGCGCGACACGGTCTCCACGGCCAGCCCCAGGTAGTTGCCCACCTCGTTGCGCGACATGGCCAGGCGGAACTGGTTGGCGGAGAAGCCGCGGGCGCGGAAGCGCGCGGAGAGGTTGACCAGGAAGGTGGCGATGCGTTCGTCGGCGGTCTTCTTCGACAGCAGCAGCATCATCTGCTGGTCGTCGCGGATCTCCCGGCTCATCACCCGCATCAGCTGGCGGCGCAGCTGCGGCAGTTGCACGGACAGTTCGTCCAGGCGCTCGAAGGGGATCTCGCACACCGAGGTGGTTTCCAGCGCCTGCGCCGACACCGGGTAGAGTTCGCTGTCCACGCCGGACAGGCCGACCAGCTCGCTGGGCAGGTGGAAGCCGGTGATCTGCTCCTCGCCGGCATCGCTCAGGGTGAAGGTCTTCAGCGCGCCAGCGCGTACGGCGAACACCGCGTCGAAGGCATCGCCCTGGCGGAACAGGAATTCGCCTTTCTTCAGCGGTCGGCCGCGCTTGACGATGCGGTCCAGCGCGTCCATGTCCTCCAGGTTCAGCGACAGCGGCAGGCACAGCGCCGCCAGGCTGCAGTCCTTGCAATGGGCCTGGTGCGAGCTGTGCACCTTGATGGTTTCTGACATCGAGAAGTCCCTGAATGGAGAACACACACGAAAACGAAGGTTAACCCATGGGCCACCGCCCAGGCCAGGGCGACGATGGTGGAACAGGACTGACCGTTCGCTCAAGTTATTTCCTGGGCGCCCGATAGCCAGGGCAGGGATGCGTCCGGGAGAACAGTATGTTGAGGATAGATGCGCACGGGCTCGGCGAGCGCCTGGTGCTCGGCGTGCAGCGCCAGGTGGCGCGCGCCGCGGGCGAGACGGCGGGCGAGCAGGAGCTGCGCGACGGCCTGCGGGTGAGCCTGTCCGAACTCGGGCGGGTGCGCGCCAGCGCGCAGCACAAGGATATCGACGAGGCCGACCTGCCGGACAACATCAAGGAAATCCTCAAGCTGATCCGTGCCCTGCGCCAGCAGATCGCCGAGAAGCAGGCCGAGCTGCAGGCGCTGATGGCGCAGAGCGGGATGGACCCGCAACTCAAGCAGATGCGCGTGGAGGCCCTGCGCGGCGAGCTGTCCTCGCTGCAGGGCGCCCTGAGCATGGCCCAGGCCAGCCTGGTGGAGGCGCTCAAGGACAAGCGCCTGAGCGACGACCAGCGCATGCAGGCGGCCAAGCTGGCGATGGCCTGATCAGATCACCCGCGAGAAGCGCTGCTGGTTCTGCTGCTCCAGGTAGTGGTCGAACAGCATGCACAACGAGCGCACCAGCAGGCGCCCGGCCGGGCGCACCTCGATGCCCTGTTCGCTCAGGTCGATCAGGCCGTCGCGGGCCAGCTGCTGCAGCTGTGGCCAGATGGCGGCGAAGTAGCTGCGAAAGTCGATGGCGAAGCGCTGCTCGATAGTGCGGAAGTCCAGCTGGAACTGACAGATCAGCGCCTGGATCACGGCGCGGCGGATGCGGTCGTCCGCGTTGCAGTGCAGGCCGCGCTGGGTGGCCAGCTGGCCGTTGGCCAGGCTCTGCTGGTAGTTGGCCAGGTCGCTGCTGTTCTGGCAGTAGAGGTCGCCGACCTGGCTGATGGCCGATACGCCGAGGCCGATCAGGTCGCAATGACCATGGGTGGTGTAGCCCTGGAAGTTGCGTTGCAGGGTGCCGTCTTCCTGGGCCATGGCCAGCTCGTCGTCGGGCAGGGCGAAGTGGTCCATGCCGATGTAGCGGTAGCCGGCGGCGGTGAGCTGCTCGATGCTGCGCTGCAGCATCTCCAGCTTCTGCGCCGGGCTGGGCAGCTCGTCTTCTTGGATTCTTCTCTGCGGCATGAAGCGCTCGGGCAGGTGCGCGTAGTTGAACACCGACAGGCGATCCGGCTGCAGGGCGATCACCTCGGCCACGGTGCGGGCGAAGCTGTCCGGGGTCTGCCTTGGCAGGCCGTAGATCAGGTCGATGTTCACCGAACGGAACTGCAGGGTATGCGCCGCCTCGACGATGGCGCGGGTCTGCTCGAGGGTCTGCAGGCGGTTGATGGCGCGCTGCACCTCCGGGTCGAGGTCCTGTACGCCGAGGCTGACGCGGTTGAAACCCAGTTCGCGCAGCAGGCCCATGGTCGACCAGTCGGCCTCGCGCGGGTCGATCTCGATACCGTAGTCGCCGCTGTCGTCGTCCAGCAGGTTGAAGTGCCGGCGCAGGTGTTCCATCAGCCGGCGCAGCTCGTCGTGGCTGAGGAAGGTTGGGGTGCCGCCGCCGAAATGCAGCTGCTCGACCACCTGCCGGCGGTCCAGGTGGCGCGCGATCAGCTCGATCTCCTGCTCCAGGCGTTCCAGGTAGGGCAGGGCGCGGCCGCGATCCTTGGTGATCACCTTGTTGCAGGCGCAGTAGTAGCAGATGTTGGCGCAGAACGGCACGTGCACGTAGATCGACAGCGGGCGCATGGCCTTGCGGCTGTCGCGCAGGGCGTGCAGCAGGTCGAAGGAGCCGACTTCGCCGTGGAACTGCACGGCGGTGGGGTAGGAGGTGTAGCGCGGGCCTGGCCGGTCGTGACGGCGGATCAGGTCGGCGTCCCAGCGGATGGCATCGAGCATGGAGATATCCCTGGATTGGCGATGCGGCCAGTCTAGGGATTGCGCCGCGGCGGCTCTTGATCTGAGTCAGGCTGCCGCATCTTCGCCAGGCGTTTGCTGCGGCGGGACGGTGCCTCCCGGAGTGGCGCGGCGGCTTTGCGGTCTAGTGGCCCATCAGCCAGTGCTGGTGCGGTCCGGGCAGGGTCCACAGGCCGAACAGGATCACCAGCAGGCCGCCGGCGATGCGCACGCCGCGCCGGCGCAGCAGGGCGGTCAGGCGCTCGGCGGCCATGCCGGTGGCCAGCAGCACCGGCCAGGTGCCCAGGCCGAAGGCCAGCATCAGCAGGGCGCTGTCGGCCGGCGAGCCCTGGCTGGAGGCCCACAGCAGGGTGCTGTAGACCAGGCCGCAGGGCAGCCAGCCCCAGATGGCGCCGAGCAGCAGGGCGCGCGGCAGGCTGCTGACCGGCATCAGGCGGCTGGCGATCGGTTGCAGGTGGCGCCACAGGTGGCGTCCCAGGCTTTCGATGCGGGTCAGGCCGCTCCACCAGCCGGCCAGGTACAGGCCCATGGCGATCAGCAGCAGGCCGGCGAGCACGCGCAGGAGCATGGCCGCCGGGCTGCTGGCCACGGCCCAGCCGGCCAGGCCGAGCAGCAGGCCGGCGCTGGCGTAGCTGAGGATGCGCCCGAGGTTGTAGGCCAGCAGCAGGCGCAGGCGGCGCGCACGCTGCTCGGGCGGGATGGCCAGGGTCAGCGCCCCCATCAGCCCGCCGCACATGCCCAGGCAGTGGCCGCCGCCGAGCAGACCGAGGATCAGCGCGGAAACCAGCAGCGGCGCCAGATCAGCCACGCGGCTCGTCCTTCGCGTCGTTGTCCTTGTCCGCCCTGTCGGCTTCGGCAACGCCGGCCTTGTGCTGCGGGTCTTCGTCGTCGAACAGGATGCTGTGGGCCGGGCTGTCGAGGTCGTCGTACTGGCCATTGTCTACTGCCCAGAAGAACAGCCAGATGGCGAAGCCGACCAGGGCCACGGCAATCGGGATCAGAAAATAGATAGCGGACATGCTGGCTCCGGGGCCTGGCGCCACTCGCCGTCGATGGCAGAGGGCGTGCTTTCTACAGGGGTTTGATGCGGGCCAGGCGCAGGGCGTTGAGCACCACCAGCAGCGAACTGGCCGACATGCCGAGCGCCGCCCACAGCGGGGTGACCCAGCCGAGGGCGGCGAACGGCAGCACCAGGCCATTGTACAGGGTCGCCCAGACCAGGTTCTCGACGATGATGCGCCGCGTGCGCCGGGCCAGGGCGAAGGCCTGCACCAGGCTACCCAGGCGGTTGGACAGCAGCACGGCGTCGGCGCTGGTCTTGGCCAGGTCGGTGGCGCTGCCCATGGCCACGCTGATGTCGGCGCCGGCCAGCACCGGCACGTCGTTGACCCCGTCGCCGAGCATCAGCACGCGGCGGCCCTGCTGGTGCAGCTCCCTGAGCACGGCCAGCTTGGCATCCGGGGTGAGGCCGCCGCGGGCGTCCTCGATGCCCAGCTGGCGCGCCACCTCGCCGACCATCGGCGAGCTGTCGCCGGACAGCAGGATGATGTTCCAGCCCTGGGCGCGGCAGGCGGCGATCAGCTCGGGAGCGTCCTCGCGCAGACGGTCACCGAGGACGAACCATGCCAGCGGGCCGCGCTCGTCGCCGAGCAACAGCCACTGGCCGTGCTCGCCGGGAATGCTCGGCGCCTCGCGACCGGCCAGGGCGGCGACATAGCCGGCCTGGCCGATGCGCAGGCGGCGGCCGTCGACCACGCCCTCCAGGCCCTGGCCCGGCTCGCTGGCCAGCTGCTCGGCGCCCTTGCTGCTATGGCCGAAGGCGCGGGCGATGGGGTGTTCGGAGCCGTGTTCCAGCGCTGCGGCCAGGGCCAGGCAGGCATCGGCGTCCAGCTCGCGCAGGGTCTCGATGCGCTCCAGGGTCAGGCGGCCTTCGCTCAAGGTGCCGGTCTTGTCGAAGATCACCGTGTCGATCTGCTTGAGGCCCTCCAGCACGTGGCCGCGGGTCAGGAGCAGGCCGAGCTTGTGCAGGCTGCCGGTGGCGGTGGTCAGCGCCGTCGGGGTGGCCAGCGACAGGGCGCAGGGGCAGGTGGCGACCAGCATGGCCAGGACGATCCAGAAGGCGCGTTCGCTGTCGAGCTGCCACCAGACCAGGCCGACCACGGCGGCGAGGGCCAGGACGATCAGCAGGAACCACTGCGCCACGCGGTCGGCCAGCTCGGCCATCGGCGGTTTGTCGGCCTGGGCGCGCTCCAGCAGGCGGACGATGGCGGACAGCCGGGTATCCTCGCCCAGCGCCTCGACCTGCATGGTCAGCGGGCCCTCGACGTTGAGGGTGCCGGCAGTCACGGCGTCGCCTTCAGCACGCGGCTGCGGCAGGTATTCGCCGGTGAGCAGCGACTCGTCGACGCTCGACTGACCGGCAACGATGCGGCCGTCGGCCGGCAGCTGGGCGCCGGGCGGCACCAGTACGCGGTCGCCGACCGCCAGCTCGCGAAGCAGCACGCGCTGGCTCTGGCCATTGGCATCCAGGCGCAAGCAGGACGGCGGCAGCAGGCTGACCAGCTGCGCGGTGGCCGCCGCTGTGCGCTCGCGGGCGCGGCGCTCCAGGTAGCGGCCGGCGAGGAGGAACAGGGCGAACATGCCGACCGCGTCGAAATACAGCTCGCCGACCCCGGTGACGGTGGACCAGATGCCGGCCACGTAGGCGCCACCGATGGCCAGCGACACCGACACGTCCATGGTCAGGTGGCGGGTGCGCAGGTCGCGCAGGGCGCCACGGAAGAACTGGCCGCAGCAGTAGAAGACGATGGGCGTGGTGAGGAACAGGCTGGTCCAGCGCAGGATCTTGTCCAGCTCCGGCGACAGGTCGACGTTGAACTCCGGCCAGGTGGCCATGGCCGCCATCATCACCTGCA
>Ga0247725_1001639_pt1 | contig 10913 bp, 11 predicted proteins | sample OKSTACKMCFT3sol_FD_183021 | JGI IMG/M metagenome (GOLD analysis project Ga0247725, IMG submission 183021) | Subsurface sediment microbial communities from gas well in Oklahoma, United States - OK STACK MC-FT3-sol | ecosystem: Environmental > Terrestrial > Deep subsurface > Rock core/Sediment... | reverse complement strand
GGCCGCACCGGCTTCAGCAGGCTCTTCAGCCGCTGTTCCCGCGAGACGGGACGGAAAATCATCAGCGGCGCGGTCGCGCGGTCGCGCGGCGTCTGTTCGGTGTCGGTGGGACGCATGGTTCAGCCGGCTTCCTTAAGATCAACTTCGATGCCCTGCTCGCGGACCTTGCGATAGAGGGTCGAGCGGCCGATGCCGAGGCGACGGGCCACCTCGCTCATGTGGCCGGCATAGACGTCGATGGCGTGCTGGATCAGATCGCGCTCGATCTCTTCGAGCGTTCGCAGGTGACCCCGGTCGTCGAGGATGCGCACCGGCGCTTCCGCTGCGGGCGCCGACATGGCGGCGTGGGCGGCCTGCAGCATGGCGGCAGCCGTGGGCGGCGGAGTCGGGGCGGACGCCTCGAGCGGCGCGGCCAGGCCCGAGATGGCCGGGAAATCGTAGGGCTGCAGATAGGGCGCGTCGGCCAGGACGATGGCGCGATAGACCGCGTTCTCCAGCTGGCGGACGTTGCCGGGCCAGTCGAAGGCGGTCAGCAGCTGCATCGTCTCCGGCGCGGCGCCGATGACGCGCTTGCCTTCCTCGACGTTGAAACGGCGGATGAAGGCCTCGACCAGGGCCGGGATGTCCTCGCGGCGTTCGCGCAGGGACGGGGCCTCGATCGGGAAGACGTTCAGGCGGTAGTAGAGGTCCTCGCGGAAACGGCCGGCCGAGACGGCTTGGGCCAAGTCGCGATTGGTCGCCGAGACGATGCGGACGTCGACCTTGATCGAGCGCTTGGAGCCGATCGGGTCGATCTCGCCCTCCTGCAGGGCGCGCAGCAGCTTGACCTGCACGTCGAGCGGCAGCTCGCCGACCTCGTCGAGGAACAGGGTGCCGCCGTCGGCTTCCTTGAACTTGCCCAGATGCTTGTCGGTGGCGCCGGTGAAGGATCCCTTCTCGTGGCCGAACAGGATCGACTCCACGAGGTTCTCGGGGATGGCGCCGCAGTTGACGGCCACGAAGGGCTTGCCGGCGCGGTCGGACGAGCCGTGCACGGCGCGGGCGATCAGCTCCTTGCCGACACCGCTTTCGCCCGTGATCAGCACGGGAATGGCGCTCTTGGCCGCGCGCTCGCCCATGCGCTTGACCATGCTCATGACCGGCGAGGCGCCGATCAGGTCCGAGAAGGTGGTCTTGCCCACGGCGCGCTTGGTCAGGCGCTCGACCTCGCCCTTCAGGTCGCCCATCGACAGGACGTTGCGGATCGAGACGGTGATGCGTTCCGGGCTGGCCGGCTTGATGAAGAAGTCGCTGGCCCCGGCCTGCATGGCCTTGACCACGGTGTCGACACCGCCGCTGGCGGTCAGCACGATGACGGGCTGGGCGAAGCCGCGCGCGCGCATCTCGGCCAGGGCGTCCTGGCCCGACAGGCCGGGCATGACGAGGTCGAGCAGGATCACATCCGCCGGCGCGCCCGAGGTCAGGTGCGCGATGGCAGCGTCGCCGCTGTCGGCGTGCGAGACGGCGAAACCTTCGCGCTCGAGCACCGCCTGGATCAATCGACGTTGGGTCGGGTCGTCATCGACGACCAGCACCGTCTTGGTCATTGGGCACATCCACCAGAACCGGCCACGCCCACATGGAGCGAGGCTCTTGTTGGTTCAGAGTGATACACTCGCGGGGTAAACGCCGGCTTTCGCAGAGGTGTCGCGAACCTTAAGGTTTAGGCTTAACAACACCTTACGGCGAAGGCGGCGATCAATGGCGGCCCAGGTGATCTGACGCATTGCGCGGGCGGGGCGCGCAGGCCTATCTCCTTGGGCATGAACGCGCCCTTCAAGCCCGACGCCCCGCCCGAATGGAACCTGGCCGATCTCTATGTCGGCCGCGACGATCCCCGCATCGAGACCGACCTTTCCGCCGCCAAGGCGGCCAATGACGAGCTGGCCTCGCTGGAGGGCATGTTCCTGGAGGCTCGCAAGGAGCCCCAGCGCCTGGGCGTGCTGCTGGATCGCGGCATCACGCTCTATGAGCAGGCGACCAACGGCCTGTGGGGCGTCGGCGCCTATGCCGCCCTCGCGGCGTCGGTCGCGCGGGACGATCCGGCCTGGGCCAAGTTCGAGGCGGACCTGCGGGCCCGCTCGTCGCAGATCGCCGCCGAGAGCCTGTTCTTCACGCTGGAGCTGAACCAGCTGGAGGACGGCGAGATCGCCAAGGCGCTGGAGGCTCATCCCGAGGCCGCCCGCTGGGCGCCGTGGCTGCGCCGTGTGCGCCTGTCGCGGCCGCACGAGCTGTCGCCGGAGCTGGAGCGCTTCATCGTCGACAAGGCCCCAGCCGTCGCCAACTGGGTGCGGCTGTGGGACGAGACCCTGGCTAAACTCACAGCGAATGTCGGCGACGAGAGTCTGACCCTGGCCGAGGCGCTGAACCGCCTGTCCGACCCCGACGTCGCGCGCCGCAAGGCCGCCGCCGACGGCCTGGCGAAAGCGCTGGAGGAGCGCGCCTCGACCCAGGCGCTCGTGCTGAACACCCTGGCCTTCGAAAAGCAGGTCGAGGACCGCTGGCGTCATTACGAGACGCCCGCCCAGTCGCGGCACCTGGCCAACGAGGTCGACGCCGACGCGGTCGACGCCCTGGAACAGGCGGTGGTCGAGGCCTATCCGCGCCTGTCGCACCGCTATTACGCCTTGAAGGCCAAGGTCATGGGGCTCCCGGCTCTCGACTACTGGGACCGCAACGCGCCGCTGACCGCCGCCGCCCCGCGCAACTACGCCTGGGAGGAGGCCAAGGGCATGGTGCTGGAGAGCTTCCAGGACCTGGCGCCCCAGTTCGCCGACGCCGCCCGGGTCTTCTTCGACAAGCCGTGGATCGACGCCAAGCCCCGTCCGGGCAAGCAGTCAGGCGCCTTCGCTCATCCGGTGACGGCCGACCGCCATCCGTTCGTGTTCATGAACTATATGGGCGAGCGGCGCGACGTGCTGACCCTGGCCCACGAGCTGGGCCACGCGGTGCACCAGACCCTGTGCCAGCCGCTGGGCACCCTGCTGGCCGACACGCCGCTGACCCTGGCCGAGACGGCCTCCATCTTCGGTGAAGGCCTGGTGTTCGACCGCCTGCTGGCGGAAGCCTCGCCCGAGGACCGCAAGGGCCTGCTGGCGGGCAAGATCGAGGATGGCCTCAACACCGTCGTCCGCCAGATCGCCTTCCACCGCTTCGAGCGCCGCTTCCACGAGGCGCGGCTGGAGGGCGAGCTGTCGTCCGACCAGATCGGGGCCCTGTGGCTGGACGTGATGGGTGAAAGCCTGGGACCGGCCGTGAAGCTGAACGCCGGCTACGAGCATTACTGGGCCTATGTCAGCCACTTCTGCCACGCGCCGTTCTACGTCTACGCCTATGCGTTCGGGGACCTCCTGGTGCGCGGCCTGATGGAGAAGCGGCGCGAGGATCCGGTCGCCTTCGCGCCGCTCTACGAGGAGATGCTCGCGGCGGGGGGCGCGCGCACCTATGTAGAGGCCTTGAAGCCGTTCGGCCTGAACCCTCGCGAGAAGGCGTTCTGGGCGGCGGGCTGCGCCCAGCTGGAACGGCTGGTGGATGAGTTCGAAGCCTTGGTGTGAGCGTCCTTCTGCCCCTGTGGGAGAAGGTGGCCGCCGCAGGCGGTCGGATGAGGGGTTTCTCCGACTGTCCGCGCGACCCCTCATCCGTCGCTTCGCGACACCTTCTCCCGCAAGGGGAGAAGGGATTGGAGCGTTGATCTGATGGTGCAAGACCCCGAACGTGACCGTCTCTCCGGCCGCCTCTCTCGCTTCGCCAAGGTGGGCGCGGGCCTCTCTGGCGCCGCCGTCAGCTACGGCGCCAACCGGATGTTCGGCGGCGACGAGGCCGACGCCCGCAACGCCAAGGCGCTGAAGGCGGCGCTGGGCGGGCTGAAGGGGCCGCTGATGAAGGCGGCGCAGATGTTCGCCACCGTGCCCGACCTCCTGCCGCCCGAATTCGCCAAGGAGCTGGCCGAGTTGCAGACCAACGCGCCAGCCATGGGCTGGCCGTTCGTGCGCCGGCGCATGGCGGCCGAGCTGGGCGCCGACTGGCAGGGCAAGTTCGCGAGCTTCGAGCACGAGGCCGCCGCGGCCGCTTCGCTGGGCCAGGTGCACCGCGCCACGAGCCACGACGGTCGGGCCCTGGCCGTGAAGCTACAGTATCCGGACATGCAGAGCGCGGTCGAAAGCGACCTGGGCCAGCTGCGCGCCCTGATCAATCTCTTCAAGCGGATGGACGGCTCGATCGACCCGTCCGAAATGATCGTCGAGATCGGCGACCGGCTGCGCGAGGAGCTGGACTACGCCCGCGAGGCCAAGCTGATGGCGCTTTACGGGACCTTCTTCGCCGGCCGCGAGGACATCCGCACGCCGACGCCGGTTCCGGAGTTGTCCACGGGCCGCCTGCTGTCGATGACCTGGTTGGACGGGCAGGGGCTGCTGACCTTCAAGACCGCGCCGCAGGAGGTCCGCGACCGCATCGCCGCCCTGCTGTTCGAGGCCTGGTGGAGCCCGATGACGCATCTGGGCATCATTCACGGCGACCCGCATCTGGGGAACTACACCTTCGGGGGCCCAGAGGGGGGAAAGCTCGCGGCGCACCTGAACCTGCTGGATTTCGGCTGCATCCGCATTTTTCCGCCGAAGTTCGTGGCCGGGGTGGTGCGGCTCTATCGCGCCCTGTCCAACGACGATCGCGCCGAGCAGATGGAGGCCTATCGCACCTGGGGCTTCCAGGGGCTGACCGACGAGCTGGTCGACACCTTGAACGTCTGGGCTCGCTTCATCTACGGCCCGTTGCTGGACGACCGGGTCCGCACCGTCGCCGACGACGTCCCGCCCGGCGAGTACGGCCGTCGCGAGGCCTTCAAGGTGCGCCAGGCCCTGAAGGCGGTCGGCGGCGTCACCATTCCCCGCGAGTTCGTGTTCATGGACCGCGCCGCCATCGGCCTCGGCGCGGCCTTCCTGCACCTGGGCGCCAGCCACAACTGGCGCCGGATGTTCGAGGCCTCGCTGGAAGGTTTCTCGGAAGAGGCCGTGGCCGAGCGGCAGGCCAAGGCGCTGGCGGCGGTGGGGATCTAGAAATCCGATCTTCCCGGCGAATGCCGGGGCCCAGATCTCAAAGCGCCTGATCTAATGGGAGGCGCGCCGCGTCCTTAGAGCCCACTTCAACACTCTTCCATCTGGGCCCCGGCATTCGCCGGGGAAATCGGAATAGTGGGTTACTCATACTCCTTCAGCAACGCCTCCAGCCGCCGCTGTTCGGGCTTCATGACCCCGAAATACCGCGCCGTGTTCCAGGTGACGCTGGCGCCGAGGGCCAGGCCGAAGACCAGCAGCATCTGCCAGGCGTCGCGTTCCGTCGCCTTGCCGACCTGGTGCAACTGCGTGATGCTGAACAGCATTGGGACAAGGAAGACCGGCAGCATCACCAGGAAGACCTTCATATTGGTCCGCGCCCGCCGGTTGGCGGAGAGCATGGCCGCGAGGGTGTCGCGCATCGATCCCTGGTCCTGACTCCGCCGGTGGCGCAGCAGCACGCCGGCGACGAGAATCGCTCCCAGGACCAGCCAGCAAACGCCCAGCATCACGAGGGCGCCCCACTCGCGGGCTGGATCCAGGCGCCCCTGGGCGATCGCCCGGACCGCGATGGCGGTGAAGATCGACATGGCGATCATCGGGATGGCGAACAGCAGGATCTCGCCGCGGCGACGAGCCTTCAGAGACTTCATAACTTCCTCCATCAGATAGGCCTGGGCGCGGGCGTCAAGCGTGTTGGCGGGCGAGCGCCAGGCGGCTTCGAGACGGTCAAACTCCATGGTCGGCCTCCTCCACGAGGCTGGCGACGCGCTGGCGGATCCGGGTCAGCCGCGCCCCGACATTGGTTTCCGAAAGGCCGTGCAGGCGGGCGATCTCGGCATAGGGCAGGCCGTCCAGCGACAGCAGAATCAGCGAGCGTTCGATCGGCGGCAGACGGCGGATCGCCGCGTAGAGTGTCTCCAGCAACGCGCCCTGCGGATCGGTCCCGGCCTCGCGCGTCAGCAGCTCGGCCTCGATCGCCACGCCGCGGGTCCGTCGGCGAGCCTCGCCGCGGCGCCAGGTGAGGGCGGCGTTGTGGGCCACGCGGTGGGCGAAGGTGCTCGCGGCGCTTTCGGCCCGGAACCTTGGCCGCGCCTTCCACAAGGCCAGCGACATCTCCTGCAGCAGGTCGTGCTGATCCGCCGGTTCGGCGAAGGCCCGCGCCGTCCGGTGCAGCATCGGCAGATGCGGCGCCAGCCAGTCGGCGAAGTCCCTGTCGACGTCTCTGGCGATGTCCCGGCCCATCGATCCCCCGTTTCGAAGAGGTTAGACACCGGCCGGACCCCCGTCCTTACGGAAGGCTTTCCTTTTTTCAAACGCTTGTTAGCCTGACCGCATGTCCGATGATCTGACAGACGCCCAGACAGCGGCGATCCCCGAAGGCTTTTCCCAGTTGAACTGGTCGCGTGGCTTTGGCCGGCAGATCGGCCCGCTGTTCGAGCATCGCGAGGGACCCGGCCAGGCCCGGCTGGCCTTCCGCGTCGAAGAGCACCACACCAACGGGCTGGGCAATTGCCACGGCGGCATGCTGATGAGCTTCGCCGACATGGCGTGGGGGCGGATCATCTCTCTGCAGAAGTCCTACAGCTGGGTCACCGTGCGGCTGATGTGCGACTTCCTGTCGGGCGCCAAGCTGGGCGACTGGGTGGAAGGCGAGGGCGAGCTGATCGCCGAGGAGGACCTGGTCTTCACCGTGCGCGGCCGCATCTGGTGCGGCGACCGGACCCTGATCACCGGCGCCGGGATCTTCAAGGCTTTGAGCCCGCGCAAGCCGCGCCCGGGCGAGTTGAACTACAAGGAAGAGGCGTAAGGCATGGCCGACGACCAGTCCGCCCCCGCCTCGCTGCTCGCGCCGTTCCACGGCGAGCCCCCGCCCGCGCCGGCCTGGTTCGACGCGACGATCGCCCACGCCCCCCAGCGCTCGACCATCGCCGTCGAAGGCGCGAACATCGAACTCCTGACCTGGGGCGAGGTCGGCAAGCCGGGCCTGCTGTTCCTGCACGGCAATGGCGCCCACGCCGACTGGTGGAGCTTCATCGCGCCCTTCTTCGCCAAAGAGTGGCGGGTCGCGGCGATCTCATGGTCGGGCATGGGCGGCAGCGACTGGCGCCCCGCCTACAGCGCTGAGCTGTTCGCGGCCGAGATCTTCGCGGCCGTTGAGGCGGCGGGCCTGGAGGCGGGCGGGGTCAAGCCGATCGTGGTCGGCCACTCGTTCGGCGGCTTCCCGACCCTCTATTGCGCCGCGCGCCACCCCGAGCGCTTGCGCGGGGCGATCATGGTCGACAGCAGCATCCAGCCGCCGGAAAAGCGCTGGAAGGGTCCGCCGCCGCGCTCGGGTCACGGCCTGCCGTCCTATCCGACCCTGGAAGCAGCGCTGACCCGCTTCCGTCTGGCGCCGCCGCAGCCCTGCGAGAACCTCTACATCGCCGACTTCATCGCCCGCCGCTCACTGAAACAGGTCGACGGCGCCTGGACCTGGAAGTTCGATCCGGACCTCTGGCACAATTTCCGCATGCCCGATCTGGGGGCTCTGCTGCCCCAGATCGCTTGTCCGGCCGCCTTGATGTGGGGCGAACGCTCGAACCTGATGCATGCCGAGACCGTCGACTATATGCTCGCGCAGATGCCTAAGGACGTGCTGCTCTTGCCTATTCCCGACGCCGACCACCACGTGATGATCGACCAGCCCCTGGCCTTCGTGACCGGGTTGCGAGGATTGCTGGCGGCCTGGGCCTGACGGCCGTGACCGGACCCGTCCTCGTCTATGCGCCCGATCGTGGGATCGGCGACCTGATGTGGCACCTGCCGACCATCCGCGCGATCGCGGCGACCACGCCCGAGGGGCGGGTGGTCCTGGTCGCCCGGCCCTCCAGCCGAGCGGCCGAGGTGCTGAGGGTCGAGCCGAGCGTCGCGCGGGTGCTCTATGCGCCGCACTATAAGGACCGCTTGAAGGGCGTTCGCGAAACCCTCGACTTCCATCGTCTGTGCAAGGTCGAGAAGCCGCGCGCGGTCTGGATCCTCGAGAAGATCGACCGCCCCGCCATCGCCGCCTTCCTGGCTGGCGTGCCCGAGCGGCGTGGCTTCGGCTTGGGCCATGGCCAGGAGCGATTCCTGAACAAGGGGCCCTTCCTGGCCAAGGCCATGCGTCCGGCGCACCGGCTCGACAAGCTGGCCGCCTTCGAAGCGGCCCACGGCCTGGCGGTCGAGAGCCGCGAGCCCGCCCTCAAGCTCGATCCCGCCGCGGTCGCCGCGGTGAAGGCTCGATACGCCGCTCATCCTGGGCCTTGGCTGTGCCTGGGCATCGGCGCCAGCGAACCCGCGCGCACCTGGCCGGCCGAGCGCTTCGCGCAGACAGCCGCGCGCCTGTCGGACCTGTTTGGAACCGTGTTCTGGGTCGGAGGTCCTCACGAGGCGCAAGCGGCCAAGGCCGCGATCGGCGCGCTGCCCGGCAATGTCGTCGCCTGCGACCTGCCGCTGGACCAGTCGGCGGCCCTGATCGCCTTGTCGGCGGGGTTCCTCGGCAACGACTCCGGCGCGCTGAACGTCGCCGCCGCGGTCGGCACGCCCTGCATAGGCTTGATGGGTACGGCGCCGGTGCCGGCCTATTCGCGCTGGCTGACTCGCCTCGATGGGGGCGAGGGACGAATCGCGGATATCACTGTCGATCAGGCCGTAGAGGCGGTGCGTGCGCGTTTCGCGGCCGAGGCCTGGGGCAATTCGGACGCTTGAGCCCCGGCGGCCCGCGTTGTATCGGGCGAGGGCGTAATTCTTTTCCACTGAGGACGACACATGGCCGGCGACTATCACCGCGGTGAAATGGATATCTCGGAACAGGCGGCGACCTACGCCGCGTTCGGCAAGATGACGAAGTGGGGCTCGCTGGCCGTCTCCGTCCTGCTGCTGTTCATCACCCTGCTGTTCTGCACGCCGGCCGGTTTCGTTGGTAGCGCTATCGCTTCGATCGTGCTGCTGGCCCTGGGCGTTGTTCTGCTTCGCGAAAAGCCCGCTCCGGCCCACTGACACCGGTGGACATCGGCATATTTTTTCCCTGACCTGCACGTCATGCCTCGACAAGAGGCAAGACTATCCCCTACAGAGCGCCTCATCCTGATGAGGTAACAGCGCTCTGGGAGGGGTATGCCGATGGCCGTCATCGCCGTCACGAAAGAAACCCGCGCGAACGAGACGCGGGTCGCGGCCACGCCTGAAACCGTCAAGAAGCTCGGCGCGGCCGGCTTCTCGGTGGTCGTGCAGGCAGGCGCGGGGACGGCCGCGTCCTATCCGGACGCCGACTACGAAGCGGCTGGCGCCAAGATCGCCAAGACCGCCAAGGACGCGATCAAGGACGCTGATGTCCTGTTCAAGGTCCGCGCGCCGGAAGCCGCCGAGATCGCGGCCCTGAAGAGCGGCGCGATCGTCGCCGCCGCGCTCAATCCCTACCAGGACAAGGAGACGCTGGACGCCCTGGCCAAGGCCGGCGCGACCGCGATCGCCATGGAGTTCATCCCGCGCATCACCCGCGCCCAGGTGATGGACATGCTGTCCAGCCAAGCCAACCTCGCCGGCTATCGCGCCGTGATCGAGGGCGCCGAGGCCTATGGCAAGGCCCTGCCGATGATGATGACCGCCGCCGGCACCGTCGCCGCGGCCAAGGTGTTCATCATGGGCGTGGGCGTCGCCGGCCTGCAGGCCATCGCCACGGCTCGTCGCCTGGGCGCGGTGGTGACCGCCACCGACGTGCGTCCGGCCACCAAGGAGCAGGTCGAGTCGCTGGGCGCCAAGTTCCTGGCCGTCGAGGATGAGGAGTTCAAGAACGCCCAGACGGCCGGCGGCTACGCCAAGGAGATGTCCAAGGAATACCAGGCCAAGCAGGCCGAGCTGGTCTCCAGCCATATCGCCAAGCAGGACATCGTCATCACCACGGCCCTGATTCCCGGCCGTCCGGCGCCGAAGCTGGTCACCGCCGCCCAGGTGGCGTCGATGAAGCCTGGCTCGATCCTGGTCGACCTGGCCATCGAGCAGGGCGGTAACGTCGAGGGCGCCAAGCTGAACGAGACGGTCGTCACCCCGAACGGCGTGAAGATCCTCGGTCACGCCAACCTGCCCGGCCGCATCGCCGCCGACGCCAGCGCGCTCTATTCGCGGAACCTCGTGGCCCTGTCGGCTCTGTTCACGAACAAGGAGGGCGCCTTCGCCCCCGACTTCGAGGACGAAATCCTGAAGGCCGCCGTCGTCACCCAGGGCGGCGCGATCGTCCATCCGAACCTGAAGACCGCCTAACAACGCCATCGAAAGGGAGGCTCCCATGGAAGCCGTCGACCCCACCGTGTTCCGTCTGGCGATCTTCGTGCTCGCCATCTTCGTCGGCTACTACGTCGTCTGGAGCGTGACGCCCGCGCTGCACACGCCGCTGATGGCCGTGACCAACGCCATCTCGTCGGTGATCATCGTCGGCGCCCTGCTGGCCGCCGCCGCCCATGGCGCCGCGGGTGAAGCCGCCGCCGGCTCGGTCTGGATCTCCAAGGGCGCAGGCGCGATCGCCGCGGCCTTCGCGGCGGTCAACATCTTCGGCGGCTTCCTGGTCACCCAGCGCATGCTGGCGATGTACAAGAAGAAGCAGAAGTAAGCGGCAGAGAGAGGGGGAGAACCATCATGAACGCCAATCTCGCCGCCATCCTGTACCTCGTTTCCGGGGTGCTCTTCATCCTGGCGCTGCGCGGGCTGTCCAGCCCGGAGACCAGCCGCAAGGGCAACACCTACGGCATGGTCGGCATGGCCATCGCCGTGGCCACCGTGCTGTCGACCCTGTGGTCGCAAGGCGCG
>Ga0247725_1001637_pt1 | contig 10918 bp, 11 predicted proteins | sample OKSTACKMCFT3sol_FD_183021 | JGI IMG/M metagenome (GOLD analysis project Ga0247725, IMG submission 183021) | Subsurface sediment microbial communities from gas well in Oklahoma, United States - OK STACK MC-FT3-sol | ecosystem: Environmental > Terrestrial > Deep subsurface > Rock core/Sediment... | reverse complement strand
GCACGGACCGCGTCGACACCGGCCTTGTGGCCGGCGACGCCGGGGAGCAGGCGCTTCTTGGCCCAGCGATTGTTGCCATCCATGATGATCGCCACATGCCGCGGGACCGCTGGAGAAACGCCTTTCTTTTCCATTTCAGAACGCCGTCAGACCGCCATCAGGTCGGCTTCTTTGGCCTCCAGGGCCTTGTCGATCTCGCCAACGTACTTGTCGGTGAGCTTCTGGACCTCATCAGCAGCACGACGCTCTTCGTCTTCGCTGATTTCCTTTTCCTTCACCAGGTCCTTCAGCTGGGCGAGCGCATCACGACGGATGTTGCGCACGGCCACGCGGGAGTTCTCGGCTTCGGCACGGGCCTGCTTGGTGTAGCCCTTGCGGGTTTCCTCGGTCAGGGCCGGCATGGGAACGCGGATGGTGGTACCGGCGGTGGCCGGGTTCAGGCCCAGGTCGGAGGTCATGATGGCCTTCTCGACCGCCTGGATCATGCTCTTGTCGAACACGGTCAGGGCCAGGGTGCGGGAGTCCTCGGCCACCACGTTGGCGACCTGGCGCAGAGGAGTATCGGCGCCGTAGTAGGAGACCATCACGCTGTCCAGGATGCTCGGGTGAGCGCGGCCGGTGCGGATTTTGGCGAAGGCGTGATCCAGGGCCTCCAGGGTTTTCTTCATGCGCTCCTGCGCGTCCTTCTTGATCTCGTTGATCATTGTTCGCCCTCCTCGATCAGGGTTCCTTCGGCGCCACCCACCACGATGTTCAGCAGGGCACCGGGCTTGTTCATGTTGAAGACCCGCAGCGGCATCTGCTGGTCACGGCACAGGCAGATGGCGGTCAGGTCCATCACCCCCAGCTTGCGATCCAGCACCTCGTCGTAGGTCAGGCGCTCGAACTTCTCGGCATTGGGGTCCTTGAAGGGATCGGCAGTGTACACGCCATCCACCTTGGTCGCCTTCAGCACGACGTCGGCGTCGATCTCGATGGCCCGCAGGCAGGCAGCCGAGTCGGTGGTGAAGAAGGGGTTGCCGGTGCCGGCGGAGAAGATCACCACTTCGCCACTCTTGAGGTGGCGCATCGCCTTGCGGCGGTCGTAATGATCGGTCACGCCGACCATGGAGATGGCCGACATCACCAGCGCGGGAATGTTGGAGCGCTCCAGGGCATCGCGCATGGCCAGGCCGTTCATCACGGTGGCGAGCATGCCCATGTGGTCGCCGGTCACCCGGTCCATGCCGGCCGCACTCAGGGCCGCACCACGGAACAGGTTGCCGCCACCGATCACCAGGCCGACCTGTACACCGATGCCGACCAGTTGACCGATCTCCAGCGCCATGCGGTCCAGGACCTTCGGATCGATGCCGAACTCCTCGGACCCCATCAGCGCTTCGCCGCTGAGTTTGAGCAGAATGCGTTTATAGCGAGGTTGACGACCACTCACCTGCTGAGCCATTACGAGTCTCTCCTGCGGCGTTTTTCGAATTCATGGGCCAGAGGCCCGATACGCGGGGCATGGCGCTGGCCATGCCGATGGCGAACGCCAGGCGCACGCCACGGAACCTGCCCCAAATGGGTTCCCCAGTTTGACGAAGAGGCCGCGCGCGTGAGCGGGCAGCCTCTTGCGGGGCGACAGCCGAGGCCGTCTTATTGCTGGGTGGCAGCGACCTGGGCAGCTACTTCGGCAGCGAAGTCCACTTCCACCTTCTCGATGCCCTCGCCCACTTCGAAGCGAACAAAGGAAACGATTTCGGCACCGGCTTTCTTGGCCAGCTCACCAACCTTGACTTCCGGATCCTTGACGAACGGCTGCTCGACCAGGCTGGCTTCGGCCAGGAACTTGGAGATACGGCCTTTGACCATGTTCTCCACGATGTTCTCCGGCTTGCCGGCGATCTTGTCGGCGTTCAGGGCCAGGAAGATTTCCTTTTCCTTGGCGATGGCTTCTTCGGAAACCTCGGAAGCGTTCAGGAACTGCGGGTTGCTGGCAGCGACGTGCATGGCGATGTCTTTGGCCAGCTCGACGTTGCCGCCCTTCAGGTTCACCAGAACACCGATGCGGTGGCCGTGCAGGTAGGCACCTACTACGTCACCCTCGACACGGGCCAGACGACGGATGTTGACGTTCTCGCCGGTCTTGGCAACCAGGGCCAGGCGGGCCTCTTCGCGGGAGGCGACCAGCGGAGCAGCGTCGGTCAGCTTCTCGTTGTAGGCCTGCTCGACGGAGGCGGCAACGAAGGCCTTGAAGTCGTCCTGCAGAGCCAGGAAGTCGGTCTGGGAGTTGACTTCGATGATGACGGCAGCCTTGTTGTCGTCGGCAACCTTGACCGCGATGGAGCCTTCGGCAGCGATGTTGCCGGACTTCTTGGCGGCCTTGATGGCGCCAGCGGCGCGCATGTCGTCGATGGCCTTCTCGATGTCGCCGTCAGCGGCGGTCAGGGCCTTCTTGCAATCCATCATGCCCAGGCCGGTACGCTCGCGCAGTTCTTTCACCAGGGCTGCAGTAATCTCTGCCATGTCGCAATCCTCTTGAATAGGTTTTCAACCATTCAGCCCGGCAACCCGGGCAAACAATTCTGTGAGGTGGCAAAAAGGGGGCCTAGCCCCCTTCCTGCGCACCGGGTAACGCTGGAGCGCTCCGAAATCAGCCTTCGGCTGCCTCGGAAGCGGCTTCCTCGACGAACTCGTCCGGACCGCCAGCGGCGTTCTGACGGCCGCGGATGACGGCGTCGGCCATGGCAGCCAGGTACAGCTGAACGGCGCGGATGGCGTCGTCGTTACCGGGGATGACGTAGTCAACGCCTTCCGGGCTGCTGTTGGTATCGACAACGCCGATGACCGGGATGCCCAGCTTGTTGGCTTCGGTGATGGCGATACGCTCGTGGTCGACATCGATCACGAACAGAGCATCCGGCAGACCGCCCATGTCCTTGATACCACCCAGGCTACGCTCGAGCTTCTCGAGGTCGCGGGTGCGCATCAGGGCTTCTTTCTTGGTCAGCTTGGCGAAGGTGCCGTCCTGGGCCTGGGTTTCCAGGTCGCGCAGGCGCTTGATGGACTGACGGATGGTCTTGTAGTTGGTCAGCATGCCGCCCAGCCAGCGGTGATCGACGTACGGGGAGCCGCAACGAGCAGCTTCTTCGCGGACGATCTTGCCAGCGGAACGCTTGGTGCCGACGAACAGGATCTTGTTCTTGCCTGCAGCCAGCTTCTCAACGAAGGACAGGGCCTCGTTGAACATCGGCAGGGTTTTTTCCAGGTTGATGATGTGGATCTTGTTGCGCGCACCGAAAATGTACTTGCCCATTTTCGGGTTCCAGTAACGGGTCTGGTGGCCGAAGTGCACACCGGCCTTCAGCATGTCGCGCATGTTGACTTGGGACATCTCAATTCCTCGATAAGTCGGGTTAGGCCTCCACGTATCCCGATATCCAACCCTTGCGGGCACCCAGGAGACCGTGTCGATACGTGTGTGGGTTTGAGCCTTGCGGGCACCACTGCCCGTAAAGCGGCGCGTTTTATAGCATAAAAAGTGGCGGCAAGCTACATGAAACCGGCAAGCCGGACAGGGCGCGCCGCGCCCTCGCGGCTTCTGGCTTGCCGCTCGAAGCTGATAAGATTGCCGCCTTCATACGGATACGCCTGAGAACCGCCATGACCGTCACCATCAAGACCGCCGACGAAATCGAGAAAATGCGCGTGGCAGGCCGCCTGGCCGCCGAAGTGCTGGAGATGATCGGCGAGCACGTCAAGCCCGGGGTGACCACCGAAGAGCTCGACCGCATCTGCCACGACTACATCGTCAACGTCCAGAAGGCGATTCCCGCCCCGCTGAACTACAAGGGCTTCCCCAAGTCCATCTGCACCTCCATCAACCACGTCGTCTGCCACGGCATCCCCAACGAGAAGCCGCTGAAGGATGGCGACACCCTGAACATCGACGTGACCGTCATCAAGGACGGCTACCACGGCGACACCAGCCGCATGTTCCACGTCGGCAAGGTGCCGGTCTGGGCCGAGCGCCTGTCCCAGGTGACCCAGGAGTGCATGTACAAGGCCATCGAACTGGTCAAGCCGGGCTGCCGCCTGGGCGACATCGGCGAGGTGATCCAGAAGCATGCCGAGAAGAACGGCTTCTCGGTGGTCCGCGAGTTCTGCGGCCATGGCATCGGCGCCGTGTTCCACGAAGAGCCCCAGGTCCTGCACTACGGCCGTGCCGGCACCGGCATGGAGCTGAAGGAAGGCATGACCTTCACCATCGAGCCGATGATCAACCAGGGCCGCCCCGAGACCAAGGTGCTGGGCGACGGCTGGACCGCCATCACCAAGGACCGCAAGCTCTCCGCCCAGTGGGAGCACACCATCCTGGTGACCGCCGACGGCTACGAGATCCTCACCCTGCGCAGCGACGACACCCTGCCGCGCACCGCCCCCTGATCGTCCCCTCTATATAAGGAAGGCCGTAGATGCCGCAGGTTGATCCCGAGCTTTTCGACCGCGGCCAGTTCCAGGCCGAACTGGCGCTGAAGTCCAGCCCCATCGCCGCGTTCAAGAAGGCCATCCGCCAGGCCAAGGATGTACTCGACGCCCGTTTCGCCAACGGCCGGGACATCCGCCGCCTGGTCGAGGACCGCGCCTGGTTCGTCGACCAGATCCTGCGTGAGGCCTGGGCCCGCTTCGACTGGAGCGAAGACGCCGACATCGCCCTGCTGGCGGTCGGTGGCTACGGCCGGGGCGAACTGCACCCCTACTCCGACATCGACCTGCTGATCCTGCTGGACAGCGCCGACCACGAGACCTTCCGCGAACCGATCGAAGGCTTCCTCACCCTGCTCTGGGACATAGGCCTGGAAGTCGGCCAGAGCGTGCGCTCCGTCGACGAATGCGCCGAAGAGGCCCGCGCCGACCTCACCGTCGTCACCAACCTGATGGAAAGCCGCACCATCGCCGGGCCGGAATCCCTGCGCCGGCGCATGCAGGAGGTCACCAGCCCGGAACGGATGTGGCCCAGCAAGGACTTCTTCCTCGCCAAGCGCCAAGAGCAGAAGGCCCGCCACGCCAAGTACAACGACACCGAGTACAACCTCGAGCCCAACGTGAAGGGCTCCCCCGGCGGCCTGCGCGACATCCAGACCATCCTCTGGGTCGCCCGCCGCCAGTTCGGCAGCCTCAACCTGCACGCACTGGTCAAGGAAGGGTTCCTCGTGGAGAGCGAATGCAGCATGCTCGCCTCCAGCCAGGAGTTCCTCTGGAAGGTCCGCTACGCCCTGCACATGCTCGCCGGCCGCGCCGAAGACCGCCTGCTGTTCGACCACCAGCGCAAGCTCGCCGGGCTGCTCGGCTTCCACGGTAGCGACGCCAAGCAGGCCATCGAACACTTCATGCAGAAGTACTACCGCGTGGTCATGGCCGTCGCCGAACTCAGCGACCTGATCAACCAGCACTTCGAAGAGGTCATCCTGCGCAGCGGCGAGAACGCAGTCGCCCAGCCGCTCAACAGCCGCTTCCAGCTGCGTGACGGCTACATCGAGGTGGCCCACCCCAACGTCTTCAAGCGCACCCCCTTCGCCCTCATGGAGATCTTCGTGCTGATGGCCCAGCACCCGGAGATCAAGGGCGTGCGCGCCGACACCATCCGCCTCTTGCGTGACAGCCGCCACCTGATCGACGACGACTTCCGCAGCGACATCCGCAACACCAGCCTGTTCATCGAGCTGTGCAAGTCACCCCAGGGCATCCACCGCAACCTGCGCCGCATGAACCGCTACGGCATCCTCGGGCGCTACCTGCCCGAGTTCGGCCACATCATCGGGCAGATGCAGCACGACCTCTTCCACATCTATACGGTCGACGCCCACACCCTCAACCTCATCAAGCACCTGCGCAAGCTCAAGTGGCCGGAGCTGGCGGAGAAATTCCCCCTCGCCAGCAAGGTCATCGACAAGCTGCCCAAGCCCGAGCTGATCTACATCGCCGGGCTCTACCACGACATCGGCAAGGGCCGCGGTGGCGACCACTCAGAACTGGGCGCCATCGACGCCGAGGCCTTCTGCGCCCGCCACCAACTGCCGGCCTGGGACTCGCGCCTGGTGGCCTGGCTGGTGCAGAACCACCTGGTGATGTCCACCACCGCCCAGCGCAAGGACCTCTCCGACCCGCAGGTGATCCTCGACTTCGCCCGCCTGGTGGGCGACCAGACGCACCTCGACTACCTCTACGTGCTCACCGTGGCCGACATCAACGCCACCAACCCGAGCCTGTGGAACTCCTGGCGCGCCAGCCTGCTGCGCCAGCTCTACACCGAGACCAAGCGCGCCCTGCGCCGCGGCCTGGAGAACCCCCTGGACCGCGAAGAGCAGATCCGCCAGACCCAGGTCGCCGCCATCGACATCCTCGTGCGCAACGGCATCGACCAGGACGACGCCGAACAGCTCTGGGCCCAGCTCGGCGACGACTACTTCCTGCGCCACACCGCCAACGACGTGGCCTGGCACACCGAAGCCATCCTCCAGCACCCGGACGGCAACGACCCGCTGGTGCTGATCAAGGAAACCGCCCAGCGCGAGTTCGAAGGCGCCACCCAGATCTTCATCTACGCCCCCGACCAGCACGACTTCTTCGCCGTGACCGTTGCCGCGATGAGCCAGCTCAACCTGAACATCCACGACGCGCGGATCATCACCTCCACCAGCCAGTTCACCCTCGACACCTACATCGTGCTGGACACCGCCGGCGGCTCCATCGGCAACGACCCGGCACGCATCCAGGAAATCCGCGAGGGCCTGATCGACGCGCTGAAGAACCCCGACGAGTACCCGGCCATCATCCAGCGCCGCGTCCCGCGCCAGCTCAAGCACTTCGCCTTCCCGCCGGAGGTCACCATCTCCAACGACGCCCAGCGTCCGGTGACCGTGCTGGAAGTGATCGCCCCCGACCGCCCCGGCCTGCTGGCGCGCATCGGGCGCATCTTCCTCGACTTCGACCTGTCGCTGCAGAACGCCAAGATCGCCACCCTCGGCGAACGGGTGGAGGACGTCTTCTTCATCACCGATGCCGACAACCAGCCGCTGTCCGACCCCGAGCTCTGCCAGCGCCTGCAGGCGGCCATCGTCTCCCAGCTCTCCGAGGCCAGTGGCCAGAACGCCCAGCTCGGCCGCATCAGCATCTGACGCGCCCGACCGCACCACCAGGAACCGCACATGAACGACGCCCTGAACCAGCTGCAGCCCTACCCCTTCGAAAAACTCCGCGCCCTGCTCGCCGGCGCCCAGCCCCCGGCCGACCGCGCGCCCATCGCCCTCTCCATCGGCGAACCCAAGCACCGCTCCCCGGACTTCGTCGCCAAGGCCCTGGCCGACAACCTCGACCAGCTCGCCGTCTACCCCACCACCCTGGGCATCCCCGCCCTGCGCGAAGCCATCGCCGCCTGGTGCGAGCGCCGCTTCAAGGTGCCTGCCGGCTGGCTCGATGCCACGCGCCACGTGCTGCCGGTCAACGGCACCCGCGAAGCGCTGTTCGCCTTCACCCAGGCCGTGGTCAACCGCGCCGACAACGGCCTGGTGGTCAGCCCGAACCCCTTCTATCAGATCTACGAAGGCGCAGCCCTGCTGGCCGGAGCCGAACCCCACTACCTGCCCTGCGAGGCGGAAAACGGCTTCAACCCCGACTTCGACGCCGTGCCGGTCGAGGTGTGGAAACGCTGCCAGATCCTCTTCCTCTGCTCCCCGGGCAACCCCACCGGCGCCCTGGTACCGGTGGAGCAATTGAAGAAGCTGATCGCCCTGGCCGACGAGCATGACTTCGTCATCGCCGCCGACGAGTGCTACAGCGAGCTGTACTTCGACGAAGCCAACCCGCCGGCCGGCCTGCTCACCGCCTGCGCCGAGCTGGGCCGCAGCGACTTCGCACGCTGCGTGGTGTTTCACAGCCTGTCCAAGCGCTCCAACCTGCCGGGCCTGCGCTCCGGCTTCGTCGCCGGTGACGCCGCCATCCTCAAGGCCTTCCTGCTGTACCGCACCTACCACGGTTGCGCCATGCCCGTGCAGACCCAGCTGGCCAGCGTCGCCGCCTGGAACGACGAGGCCCACGTACGCGCCAACCGCGACCTGTACCGCGAGAAGTACGACGCCGTGCTCGACATCCTCGGCGGCGTGCTCGACGTGCAGCGCCCGGACGGCGGCTTCTACCTCTGGGCCAAGACCCCGGTGGACGACACGACCTTCACCCGCGAACTCTTCGCCCGCGAGCACGTCACCGTGGTGCCCGGCTCCTACCTCTCCCGCGAAGTGAATGGCATCAACCCGGGCGCCGGCCGCGTGCGCATGGCCCTGGTCGCCCCGCTGGCCGAGTGCGTCGAAGCCGCCGAACGCATCCGCCGCTTCGTCCGCAGCCTCTGACCGGACTGCCCGGTCATCAACCGGGCCAATGTCACAAAGCGGGACATCCGGGCTTGCCTCCAGGCGCCCGGCCCTCGACTATCCGAGCGTTCATCCAGGGACGGATGGGCAAGCAGCCCCGGCAGATGCCGGGTGCAGCCACCATGGAACGGGAGTCAGCATGAAAGTCTTCGAAGTCACCATCACCGTCGGCGGCGCGGTCGGCCACATCATCATCGGCGGCGGCATCTTCAACGCCAAGGTGCGCGACACCAGCAACAACCGCACCTCGCTCTACACCATCTACATGGCCGGCATCGGCGTCGGCCTGCCCGCCTTCCGCGCCACCTCCAGCACCTTCCGTTTCACCGATGACGACAGCAAGTCCTCCGACAGCTTCGAGGGCTACGGCTACATGGGCGGCGTCTCCGTGGAGGCCGGTGCCGGCGTCAAGATCGGCGGCGGCATCAAGATCCCCAACGGCCCGCTGATCCCCACCACCGTTTCCACCGACTACGGCGGCGTTGACATCAGCGTGTCCCACAACGTCACCCGCTGGGCGCTGTGAAGGAGGCTGCATGGACCTCGCACTCAGACTGATCATCGCCGCGCTGTTCCTGGCCCTGGCGCTCTACCTGCTGCTGCGCCCGGCCCAGGCCGGCGCCGCGCTGGCGCGGTTCTACGGGCGCTACCCGCTGGTGCGCCTGGCACCGACCGAGCAGCTCGCCTCGCGCCCCGCCCTGCTGCGCCTGCTGGGGCTGGGTATGGCTGTGCTGGGCGCCGCTGCCCTGCTCCTGTAGCACGCTCCCACGCGGCGCCGGGCGTGGCATAATCGCCGACCGACGCCGCGCGGCCCCTCGCCGCGCGCCCCATGGCCCACCGCGAACCGAGCTGCTCAATGACCATTACCCTCTATGGCATCAAGGCCTGCGACACCATGAAGAAAGCCCGCACCTGGCTCGACGAGCAGGGCGTGAGCTACGCCTTCCACGACTACAAGACCGCCGCCATCGACCGCGCCAGCCTGAAGAAATGGTGCGACGAACACGGCTGGGAGACCGTGCTGAACCGCGCCGGTACCACCTTCCGCAAGCTCGACGATGTGCAGAAGGCCGACCTCGACCAGGCCAAGGCCATCGACCTGATGCTGGCCCAGCCCTCGATGATCAAGCGCCCGGTGCTCGACCTCGGTGACCGCACCCTGGTCGGCTTCAAGCCGGACCTCTACGCCGCCGCGCTCAAGTAACCCCGAACACCGAACGGACGTCCGACAGCCAGGCACGCGACCGGCAGCGGGCGTCCGAACCACCCTTTCAGAACGAGGAATGTCCATGTCCCACGCACTCTTCAGCATCGCCTTCGGCGTTGGCACCCAGAACCGCCAGGGCAACTGGCTGGAAGTCTTCTACGCACAGCCGCTGCTCAAGCCCACCGAAGCACTGGTCGCCGCCGTGGCCCCGCTGCTCGGCTACACCGGCGGCAACCAGGCCATCACCCTCAGCAACACCCAGGCCGCTGACCTGGCCAGCGCCCTGAAAGAGATCGACGCCACCCAGGCCGCCCTGCTGACCCGCCTGGCCGAGAGCCACAAGCCGCTGGTCGCCACCTTGCTGGCCGAAGATGCCGCGCTGACCTCCACCCCCGAGGCCTACCTCAAGCTGCACCTGCTCTCCCACCGCCTGGTCAAGCCCCACGGCCTGAACCTCACCGGTATCTTCCCGCTGCTGCCCAACGTGGCCTGGACCAGCGAAGGCGCCGTAGACCTGGCCGAACTGGCCGAGCGCCAGCTGGAAGCCCGCCTGAAGGGCAACCTGCTGGAAGTCTTCTCCGTGGACAAGTTCCCGAAAATGACCGACTACGTCGTCCCCGCCGGCGTGCGCATCGCCGACAGCGCCCGCGTACGCCTGGGCGCCTACATCGGTGAAGGCACCACCGTGATGCACGAAGGCTTCGTCAACTTCAACGGCGGCACCGAAGGCCCAGGCATGATCGAAGGCCGCGTCTCCGCAGGCGTCTTCGTCGGCAAAGGCTCCGACTTGGGCGGCGGCTGCTCCACCATGGGCACCCTCTCCGGTGGCGGCAACATCGTCATCTCCGTGGGTGAAGGCTGCCTGATCGGCGCCAACGCCGGCATCGGCATCCCGCTGGGCGACCGCAACATCGTCGAAGCCGGCCTGTACATCACCGCCGGCACCAAGGTCGCCCTGCTGGACGACCAGAACGCCCTGGTGAAAGTGGTCAAGGCCCGCGACCTGGCCGGCCAGCCCGACCTGCTGTTCCGTCGCAACTCGCAGAACGGTGCCGTCGAGTGCAAGACCAACAAGACAGCCATTGAGCTGAACGAAGCCCTCCACGCCCACAACTAAGCTGCACAGGGAAGCCGGCGTCGGACGCTCCACAGCCTCCGGCACCGGCTTTTCACTTCCCGCCGTCCGGCTTCAGGCCCATCGTCATGCTCCCATCTCCCTGGCGCTCCGACTTCCCCGCCCTCTCGGCCCTCGACGCCGAGGGCCAGACCTACCTGGACAGCGCCGCCACCTCGCAGAAGCCCCAGG
>Ga0247725_1001636_pt1 | contig 10920 bp, 8 predicted proteins | sample OKSTACKMCFT3sol_FD_183021 | JGI IMG/M metagenome (GOLD analysis project Ga0247725, IMG submission 183021) | Subsurface sediment microbial communities from gas well in Oklahoma, United States - OK STACK MC-FT3-sol | ecosystem: Environmental > Terrestrial > Deep subsurface > Rock core/Sediment... | reverse complement strand
TCGTCGGAGCGGATCAGGCCGGCGCCGTAGGCGGGCAGGGCGAGGAGGAAGGGCGTGGGGCTGACGGCATCCCAGCGGCGCGCCCATTCCAGGGCCTGGCGCTCGTCGAACAGGCCCTTCTCCGGCGCGCTGACACCGTGCACCTGGAGGACGCTGCCGTCGACCTGGGCGAGCACGTCCGGCAGGCGCGGGCTCGACAGCCAGGCGGGCAGGGCGGTGATGCCGAGCTGCATGCCGGTGGGCAGGCTGGCGCGCAACTCGCCGAGGAAGCGGGCGTAGTCCGCCAGGCGCGCGCTGGCACAGTCGTGGTCGATTTCCACGGCCACCGGGGTGAGCCCGGTGCGTTGCCAGTCCGCCAGCAGGCTGCCGATCTCGTCCCGTGCGCGCTGGCTGTCCAGTTGCGGCAACTGGCCGTCCAGGCGTACCACGGCGACCCAGGGGCGGCCGTCCTGGCGCAGCAGCTCGGTGTCGATGCGGGCCCGCGACCAGCCGGCTCCCGGGTGGGCCTGCAGGGCCAGTACGCGCAAAGTGGAGAAGGTGGCGTGGCTGGCGCGCAAGGCCTCGGCGTGAGCCGGGGTCCATTGGCGTTGCCAGACGTAGAGCTGCTGGTCGAGCGGCGGCGAGTGTCCGTCCCGGCAGGCGGCCAGCATCAGCAAGGCTGCGAAGAGTGCCGCGATCCTGCGGCGGAGGGGGCCGGTCATGGACGGTCATCGATGGGGCAGGCGGGCCTGCTGGCCCGGTCGCGGCGGATTAGACTCCCAATCCCCGGCGCCGGCAAGGGGCGCCCGCCAACCCGTTCACATCCCCGGCGACCGCTCGCCGGATGGTTGGCCGTTCGGTTTGACAGCCGCTTTCCTGTCACCAAAGCTGCATGAGCTATTCACCTTCTGATTACCTGTGGAGTGCAGCTAATGGACAACCGACTGCTGGTCAAAGGTCTGATTGCGGGATTGCTCTGTGTTGGCAGCGTGGCGGCTCATGCCGATGCTGCCGGCGGCAACGGATGCGGCTGGGGCAACATGCTCTTCGAAGGGCAGCGCGGCATGGCCCCCCACTTCCTCGCCACCACCACCAACGGCACCTCGGGCAACGCCACCTTCGGCATGACCTCCGGGACCAACGGGTGCGACACCAGCGTCAAGCTGGGCTACGGCGGCCGCTCGATGCTGGCCATGAACGGCATGCTCGACAACATCGCCGAGGACATGGCCCAGGGCCAGGGCGAGGCGCTGGATGCCTACGCCACCCTGCTGGGCGTGGAGAAGGCCGACCGTGCCCACTTCGCCAAGATCACCCAGGAGAACTTCGCGCAGATCTTCTCCGCCCCCGACGTGACCGGCGAGCAGGTGCTGGCCAACACTCTCGACGTGATGAGCCGCGACCAGCAGCTGGCGCGCTACGCCAAGCAACCGGCCTGATCGGCAGGTGCAACGAAGAAGCCGGGCGATGCCCGGCTTTTTCATGCCTGCGGGATACGTGAGGGGGGGGCTTGTGCGGCGCGCGCCGGCGTGACGGGCGGCGTTTCGGGTGTCCTCAGACCCTTCCTGCGATTTTCTGCGTGAGGAAGGAAATTCAGCGAAGGTGTCTTCCGGCGCGGTTGTCGGAAGGCTCTAGACCAATGTCTAGACCTCAATCGGGAAGGATGGGGCTAAGCTTGTGCGGCAGCTCGTCTGTCCATCCATTGGGAGTCTCCTATGAACAATAACAACAGCGTCGCGCGCCACCTGCCCTGGGCAGTGCTGGCCGTCATCGGCGCCAGTGCCTTGGGCGTGGTCGCGTTGCGCCGCGGCGAGGCCATCAACGCCTTGTGGATCGTGGTGGCAGCCGTGGCGCTCTACCTGATCGCCTACCGCTACTACAGCCTGTTCATCGCCAGCAAGGTGATGCAGCTCGATCCGACCCGCGCCACTCCGGCGCTGATCAACAACGACGGCCTGGACTACGTCCCGACCAACAAGCACATCCTCTTCGGCCACCACTTCGCCGCCATCGCCGGCGCCGGCCCGCTGGTGGGCCCGGTGCTCGCCGCACAGATGGGCTACCTGCCCGGCACGCTCTGGCTGATCGCCGGGGTGGTGCTGGCCGGTGCGGTGCAGGACTTCATGGTCCTGTTCATCTCCACCCGCCGCAACGGCCGCTCCCTGGGTGAGCTGGTGCGCGAGGAAATGGGCCAGGTGCCCGGCACCATCGCGCTGTTCGGCGCCTTCCTGATCATGATCATCATCCTCGCGGTGCTCTCGCTGATCGTGGTGAAGGCCCTGGCCGAGAGCCCCTGGGGCATGTTCACGGTGATGGCGACCATTCCCATCGCGGTGTTCATGGGCGTGTACATGCGCTACATCCGCCCGGGCCGCATCGGTGAGATCTCGCTGATCGGCGTGGTCCTGCTGCTGGCCTCCATCTGGCTGGGCGGCCAGGTCGCCGCGGACCCGGTCTGGGGGCCGGCGTTCACCTTCACCGGGATCCAGATCACCTGGATGCTGATCGGCTATGGCTTCGTCGCCGCCGTGCTGCCGGTGTGGCTGATCCTCGCCCCGCGCGACTACCTGTCCACCTTCCTCAAGATCGGCACCATCATCGCCCTGGCCATCGGCATCCTGGTGACCATGCCGATGCTGAAGATGCCGGCCCTGACCCAGTTCATCGACGGCACCGGCCCGGTGTGGAAGGGCAACCTGTTCCCCTTCCTGTTCATCACCATCGCCTGTGGTGCGGTGTCCGGCTTCCACGCGCTGATCAGCTCCGGCACCACGCCCAAGCTGCTGGCCAGCGAGACCCACGCCCGCTACATCGGCTACGGCGGCATGCTGATGGAGTCCTTCGTCGCCATCATGGCCATGGTCGCCGCTTCGGTGATCGAGCCGGGCGTGTACTTCGCCATGAACAGCCCGCCGGCCGTGGTCGGCACCGACGTCGCCGCCGTGGCGGCCACCGTCAGCAGCTGGGGTTTCACCATCACCCCCGAGCAGTTGGAAGCCACCGCCCGTGACATCGGCGAGCACACCATCCTGGCCCGTGCCGGTGGTGCGCCGACCCTGGCCGTGGGCATCGCGCAGATCCTCCACCAGGTGCTGCCGGGCGAGAACACCATGGCGTTCTGGTACCACTTCGCGATCCTCTTCGAGGCGCTGTTCATCCTCACTGCCGTGGACGCCGGCACCCGTGCCGGGCGCTTCATGCTGCAGGACCTGCTGGGCAACTTCGTCCCGGCGCTGAAGAAGACCGACTCCTGGTTCGCCAACGTGCTCGCCACCGCCGGTTGCGTGGCCCTCTGGGGCTGGCTGCTGTACCAGGGCGTGATCGACCCGCTGGGCGGCATCAACACCCTGTGGCCGCTGTTCGGCATCTCCAACCAAATGCTCGCCGGCATCGCCCTGATGCTGGGCTGCGTGGTGCTGATCAAGATGAAGCGCCAGCGCTACGTGTGGGTGACGCTGATCCCGGCCACCTGGCTGCTGATCTGCACCACCACCGCCGGCCTGATCAAGCTGCTGGACCCGAACCCTGCCGTCGGCTTCCTGGCCCTGGCCAAGAAGTACAGCGACGCCGCCGCCGCCGGCCAGGTGCTGGCACCGGCCAAGGACATGGCGCAGATGCAGCACGTCATCTTCAACGCCTACACCAACGCCACCCTGACCGTGCTGTTCCTGTTCGTGGTGCTCAGCGTGCTGTTCTATGCCTTCAAGGTCGGCCGTGCCGCCTGGAGCAAGCCCGAGCGCAGCGACAAGGAAACGCCGTTCCAGCCGATCCCGGACGCCTGAGGAGTGAACGCGCATGTTCAATGACCTGAGCCGCATGGGTAAGTACCTTGGGCAGGCCGCCCGGATGCTGGTGGGCATGCCCGACTACGACACCTACGTCGAGCACATGCGCAACAAGCACCCGGACCAGCCGGTGATGAGCTACGAGGCGTTCTTCCGGGAGCGCCAGGAAGCCCGTTACGGGGGCGGGAAGGGGCGGCCCATTCGCTGCTGCTGAAACCTGCCCCGCCAGGCTGCTGCGCTTGGCATCTTGGAGGCGGGCAGTGCTCGGAATCCTCATGTACTGGAGTACATTGCGGTTCCTGCGCGCTGGTCGCCACCAACCTGCCTGCGCTCGCGACGCCTGGCGAGACAGGTTGATAGTTACCCACGCGCCACGACTCGTCGTGGCGCTGTTCTTTCTGCTCCGCGCACCGCCGAAACACCCATGGCCTGCCTTCCGCGCAGGTCACCGCCACATTGAGGAATGCCCTGATGTCCGCACACCTCCCCATCCCCGTCACCGTGCTCACCGGCTTTCTCGGTGCCGGCAAGACCACGCTCCTGAAGCACATCCTCAAGGCCGAGCACGGCCTGAAGATCGCGGTGATCGAGAACGAATTCAGCGAGACGCCCATCGATGGCCAACTGCTGGGCGACGAGCCGGTGCAGGTGATGACCCTGGCCAACGGCTGCGTCTGCTGCTCCATCCACGTCGAGCTGGAAAAGGCCCTGTTCCTCCTGCTGGAGCGCCTGGATGCCGGCGAACTGGCCTTCGACCGCCTGGTGATCGAGTGCACCGGCCTGGCCGACCCGGCGCCCGTGGCGCAGACCTTCTTCGCCGATGAAGCCCTCTGCGAGCGCTACGTGCTGGACGGCATCATCACCCTGGTGGACGCCGTGAATGCCGAGCGCCACCTGGCCGAACCCATCGCCCAGGCCCAGGTGGGGTTCGCCGACCGCATCCTGGTGAGCAAGCGCGACCTGGTGGACGAAGCGCACTTCGAAGGCCTCAGCCAGCGTCTCTCGCGGATCAACCGCCGGGCGCCGGTGCGCGTCGTCGATCACGGCCGCATCGACCTGGCCGAACTGCTGGACGTGCGCGGCTTCAACCTCAACGCCGACATCGGCCCCGTGCTGACCTTGCGCCCCGTGCGCCCGGCCGCCACCCCGGACCGCATCGGCACCCTGGTGCTCAAGAGCGACAAGCCGCTGGACATGGAGCGCCTCAGCGCCTTCATGGAAGGCCTGCTGGAGCGCCACGGCAACGCCCTGCTGCGCTACAAGGGCGTGCTCGCAGTGGCCGGCGAAGCCCGTCGCCTGGTGTTCCAGGGCGTACTGCGCCTGTACGGCTTCGACTGGGATCGCGAATGGGAGGCGGACGAGCCGCGCGAGAGCGTGATGGTCTTCATCGGTGACAACCTCCCGGAAGACGAGATCCGCGCCGGATTCGAAGCCGCCGTCCACTGAGCGTCATCGGTGATTGGAATGCCGCTTGAAAGTAAATAGAATCACTCGCATTTGATTCTTTTCCTCTTTCGGCGTGCCCCGTATGACCGATGCCGTAGCGGCACCCGGCGACACCCCCGGTTCGCTCTACCGTGAGCACCGCAGCTGGCTCGAAGGCTGGCTGCGGCGCCGCCTGGGCAACGCCTGGGATGCCGCCGACCTGACCCAGGACACCTTCGTCCGCGTGCTGGCGGCCCACCAGCAGCGCACCTTGCCGACCCTGGCCGAGCCCCGCGCCTACCTGCTCACCATCGGCCGCCGCCTGCTGATCAATCACCACAAGCGCCGCAGTCTCGAACAGGCCTACCTGGACGCCCTGGCCTGCCTGCCCGAGGCCGAGGTGCCGTCGCCGGAGCAGCGCTGGCTGGTGCTGGAAACCCTGCACGCCCTCGATGAACTGCTGGACGGCCTGCCCCTGGCGGTGCGCCGGGCCTTCCTCTGGTCGCAGCTCGAAGGGCTGGACTACGCCCGTATCGCCGAGCGCCTGGCGGTGTCCGAGCGCACGGTGAAGCGCTACATGGCGCGTGCCTACGAGCACTGCCTGCTGGTGGAGCTGTGAGCGCCCACGCTGCGGAACCGGCGCGGCGCATCGCCCGCGAGGCCGCGCAATGGCTGGTGCTCCGGGACGCCGGCGGGCTGGGCCCGGAGCAAGCGGCTGCGCTGCAGCACTGGCGCGCCCTCAGCGAGGCCCACGAAGCCGCCTGGCAACGGGCCGAGGCGCTGCGCCAACGCTTCGCCGGGTTGCCCGCGCCCCTGGCCCTGGCCAGCCTGGACCGCCCCGACCTCGGCCGGCGCCGTGCGCTCAAGCAGGTGCTGGCCCTCGCCACCCTCGCCCCGGCAGCCTGGCTGGCCTACCGCCAGGCGCCCGTGGCCAGTTGGCGCGCGGACCTGCGCACCGCCACCGGTGAACGTCGCGACGTCGACCTGCCCGGTGGGGGCCGCCTGCACCTGAACACCGCCAGCGCGGTCAACCTCGGCTCCGGCGTCATCGAGCTGGTGGCCGGCGAGATCGCCGTGGAAACCCCCGGCCCGCTGCGGGTCGAGCGGGCCGAAGGCCGGCTGCTGACCGACGCTGCGCGCTTCTGCGTGCGGCAACTGGAGGTGGGCTGCCTGGTGTCGGTGGAAGCGGGCACGGTTCGCCTGCACCCTGCGACCGGGCAGGTGGTGGCGCTGTCTGCGGGCCAGCGTGCCGGCCTGCTCCCGACAGGCACCACGCCGGTGACGCGCTTCGACCCCGAGCAGCCCGACTGGCGCCAGGGGGTGCTGATCGTCGAGAACCGTCCCCTCGGCACCGTGCTGCGCGAGCTGGATCGCTACCGCCCCGGCCTGCTGCGCTGGGACGCGGCACTGGAGGCGCTGCCGGTGACCGGCACCTTCCGCCTCGACGACACCGACCGCGTGCTCGCACTGCTCGCCGCCACCCTGCCGCTGGAGGTGCACTACCGCACGCGCTACTGGGTCTCCCTGGTGCCGCGTACCCATGTCGGGTGAAGGCTGTCCCTTTTTTTCGCGTCGCTTGTCATCCCAGGAGACAACACGAAAAAGAGAGCCTTTCATGACCTCCCGTTCCCCATCCTTCCCCCTGGCCCGGCACCTGCTGCGGGCCAGCCTTCTCCTGGCCCTCGGCCTGCCCAGCGCCTGGGCCGATGACGGCGCCCGGCGCAGCTACCAGGTGCCTGCCGGCAGCCTGGCCAGTGCCCTGACCCGTTTTGCCGGCCAGGCCGGCGTGAGCCTGTCCGTGGACCCGGCCCTGGTGGACGGGCTCGACAGCCCCGGGCTGCAGGGTGAATACGGCATCGACGAGGGCTTCGATGCCCTGCTGCGGGGCTCGGGGCTGATGCTGCTGCCGGCCGGGGAGGGGGGCTACACCCTGCAACGCCTGCCGCCGCGTGCCGAGGGGGCCGAGGAGCTGCCGACCATCGCCGTCACCGGCGAAGGCGTCGGGATGGGCGGCGATGCCTACGCCGGCGGGCAGGTGTCGCGCCGCGGCAGCCTCGGGCTGCTGGGTGAGCGGGACTTCCTGGAAACGCCCCTGAGCCAGACCTCCTACACCAGCGAGATGGTGAAGAACCAGCAGGCCCGCACCCTGGCCGACCTGGTCGCCAGCGACCCCTCGGTGCGCAGCACCAACCCCTCGGCGGGGCGCTTCGAGCAGTTCTCCATCCGTGGCTACAGTCTCTACAACAGCGATGTCGCCTTCGGCGGCCTGTACGGCGTGCTGCCCACCTATTCCATCGACATGGAGATGGTCGAGCGAGTGGACGTGCTCAAGGGCCCGGGCGCCCTGCTCGGCGGGCTGGCACCCAACGGCAGCGTCGGCGGCTCGATCAACATCGAGCCCAAGCGCGCCGGGGCCGACCCGGTCACCGAATTCACCGCCATGCAGGCCTCCACCGGGCAACTGGGCGGTCACGTGGACATCGGCCGGCGCTTCGGCGAGGACCAGCGCTTCGGCCTGCGCTTCAACGGTGTGAAACAGTCCGGCGACACCGAATGGGACCACCAGCACCTGGACCGCGACTCCGCCGTGCTCGGGCTCGACCTGCGTGCCGAGCGCGTGCGCCTGTCCCTCGACCTCGGGCGGCAGACCCGTGACGTGGACGGCCCCATGGAGCGGGTCGGCCTGAACGCCGGGGTCAAGGTGCCCGACCCGAAGGACATCCACGACAACTTCGCCCAGCCCTGGACCTACTCCCGCGCCAAGGACACCTTCGGTGCCCTGCGTGGCGAGTACGACCTGGGGGACTCCACCCTGCTCTATGCCGCCGTCGGCGCGCGCAAGGGCGACTACGACTTCCTCCGCCATGCTGTGCAGGTCACCAACGACGCCGGGCGCTTCGTGGTCAGCCCCCGCGCCTTCCAGCGCGAGGAGGACGTGCGCACCGCCACCGTCGGCCTGCGTCACTGGTTCGCCACCGGCCCGGTCAGCCACACCCTGAACGCCAGCCTCAACCGCTACGAGATGACCTTCGACAACAGCGGCGCGCGCTACGCCAACGGCGTCAGCAACCTGTACAACCCGGTGACCCTGCCGGTGCCGGGCACGCCCACCGCCCCGGACAACCCCACCCACACCGAAAGCGTGCTCAGCAGCCTGGCCCTGGCCGACACCCTCGGCTTCGCCGACGACCAGGTGTTGCTGACCCTCGGTGCGCGCCTGCAGCGGGTGGAAGTGGACAGCTCCGAACCCGGCGAGCCCGACCAGCGCTACGACGAACGCGCCACCTCGCCGGCCCTGGGCGTGGTCTGGCGCACCACCGAGTCCCTGTCGCTCTACGCCAACTACATGGAGGGCCTGACCCAGGGCCAGACCGCGCCGGAGACCGCCAACAACGCCGGCCAGGTGTTCGCCCCCTACCGCAGCAAGCAGGTGGAGGCCGGCATCAAGTACGACATGGGCAACCTGACCAGCACCCTCAGCGTCTTCCGCATCGAGAAACCGGCCTACTACACCGAGAATGGCTTCCTGCGGCCCGACGGCGAACAGCGCAACCAGGGCGTGGAGCTGAACCTGTTCGGCGAACCGCTGGAGGGCGTGCGCATCCTCGGCGGCGCGATGCTGCTGGACGCCGAACTGACCCGCACCGCCAATGGCACCAACGACGGCAACCGCGCGGTCGGGGCGCCGATCCTCAATGCCAACCTGGGGTTCGAATGGGACCTGCCCCAGGTCCAGGGGCTGACCCTGACCGCACGGGCCATCCACACCGGCGCCCAGTACCTCGACCAGGCCAACACCCAGAAGGCCGATGCCTGGCAGCGCTATGACCTGGGCGCGCGCTACGCCTTCAGCGTCGGCGAGACGGACGTCACCCTGCGCGCCAGCGTGGAGAACGTCATGGACAAGGCCTACTGGGCCTCCGCCAACGTCCCCGACGGCACCGCCACCGGCTTGACCCTCTCCACGCCGCGCACCTGGCTGATGTCGGCGACGTTCGGTTTCTGAGGAGCGTTCCCGGGCTGAAGCCCGGGCTACGGCATGGCGTGCAGGGTGGGCTTCAGCCCACCATCGGAGCTGCCGGCAACACCTCTGGTGGATGGAAAAAGCGCCATCCACCCTGCGCCTGAGGTGCTTTCCCGGGCTGACGACCGGGCTACGGCATGGCGTGTAGGGTGGGCTTCAGCCCACCATTGGAGCTGCCGGCAACACCCCGGTGGATGGAAAAAGCGCCATCCACCCTGCGCCTTGTAGGGGCGAATTCATTCGCCAAGGGCTGCATAGCGGCCCCAGGGCGTGTACGACAGGCACAAAAAAGCCCGGCATGTGCCGGGCTTTTTCGTTCACCGTTCAGGCAATCAGTTGCCGTACACCGGGAACTTGGCGCAGATGGCCTTGACCTGCTCGCGCACGCGGTCGACCACGGACTCGTCGCCCATGTTCTCCAGGATGTCGCAGATCCAGCCGGCCAGTTCGCGGCACTCGGCTTCCTTGAAACCACGGGTGGTCACGGCGGGGGTGCCGATGCGCAGGCCGGAGGTGACGAAGGGGGAGCGCGGGTCGTTGGGCACGCTGTTCTTGTTCACGGTGATGAAGGCGCGACCCAGGGCGGCGTCGGCGTCCTTACCGGTGATGTCCTGCTTGATCAGCGACAGCAGGAACAGGTGGTTCTGGGTGCCACCGGAGACCACGTCGAAGCCGCGTTCGATGAACACGCCAGCCATGGTCTGGGCGTTCTTCAGGACCTGCTGCTGGTAGGCCTTGAACTCGGGCTGCAGGGCTTCCTTGAAGCACACGGCCTTGGCGGCGATCACGTGTTCCAGCGGGCCACCCTGGGCGCCGGGGAAGACGGCGGAGTTCAGCTTCTTCTCGATCTCTTCGTTCTTGCGAGCGAGGATCAGGCCGCCGCGCGGGCCGCGCAGGGTCTTGTGGGTGGTGGTGGTGACCACATCGGCGAACGGCACCGGGTTCGGGTACACACCGGCGGCGACCAGGCCGGCCACGTGGGCCATGTCGACGAACAGGTAGGCACCGACCTTGTCGGCGATGGCGCGGAAGCGGGCGAAGTCCAGCACCTGGGAGTAGGCGGAGAAGCCGGCGACGATCATCTTCGGCTTGTGCTCGACGGCCAGGCGCTCGACTTCGTCGTAGTCGATCAGGCCGGCGTCGGTGATGCCGTACTGCACGGCGTTGTACAGCTTGCCGGAGGAGGAGACGGAGGCGCCGTGGGTCAGGTGGCCGCCGTGGGCCAGGCTCATGCCGAGGATGGTGTCACCGGCCGACAGCAGGGCCAGGTAGACGGCGGCGTTGGCCTGGGAACCGGCGTGGGGCTGGACGTTGGCGTAGTCGGCGCCGAACAGCTCCTTGGCTCTGTCAATCGCAAGCTGCTCGACCACGTCGACGTGCTCGCAACCGCCGTAGTAGCGCTTGCCCGGGTAACCCTCGGCGTACTTGTTGGTCAGCACGCTACCCTGGGCTTCCATCACCGCCGGGCTGGTGTAGTTCTCCGAGGCGATGAGTTCGATGTGCTCTTCCTGGCGCTGGGCTTCCTGCTCCATCGCGGCGAAGAGTTCGGCATCGTAGCGGGCGAGGGTCAAATCACGGCTGAACATGGCGGTCCTCTCAGGGATCGGTACGTGGAAAGGCGCGCATTCTAACCCATAGGTCGCTGGCTGACACATGAAGGTCGGTCATGCGACAGACAAGTGGCGCTCACGCGGATTCCTCTTCTGC
>Ga0247725_1001635_pt1 | contig 10934 bp, 13 predicted proteins | sample OKSTACKMCFT3sol_FD_183021 | JGI IMG/M metagenome (GOLD analysis project Ga0247725, IMG submission 183021) | Subsurface sediment microbial communities from gas well in Oklahoma, United States - OK STACK MC-FT3-sol | ecosystem: Environmental > Terrestrial > Deep subsurface > Rock core/Sediment... | reverse complement strand
GCGGATTCCTTTCTGCTGAAATGTTTCGGTCTAGACAACCTTATTTCAGCAGCATCCGCCGCCTTCTTCAACTACCCCTCATCCACAACATTCCGTTATACCTCGAGCCCATGGTGGGCGATTACTGCCAGCAGTTGGGGTTTCCAGAGGATGCGCCCGGATTTACCCAAGGCTTGCGTGATTGGTTGACGGAGACTGCGGTCGAGGTGGATAGCGGATTTCCAGAGAACAAAGCATTGGGGATTGATGAATTCGGCCTCCCGGTACTCAAACGGAGTGGCCCGCGGGAACCGAAGGCATCCGCCCGTGCCCTGGAAGCGGCTCTGCTGCAACGACTGCCCGAGCGCAATGTCATTGACGTACTGTGCAACGTTGCTCACTGGACCAGTTGGAACCGGCACTTCGGGCCACTATCTGGCTCCGATCCAAAGATCGAGAATCCCGGTGAGCGCTACATCCTCACCACGTTTACGTATGGCTGCAATCTCGGGCCGGCCCAGGCGTCACGTCATCTGCGCGGAGCGGTGACACCGCACATGCTGTCGTTCATCAACCGACGGCATTCCAATGCCAACAAGTTGAATGCGGCACTAAAAGACATCATCAACCGCTACCACCTCTTTGATCTGCCCAAGGTCTGGGGGGAAGGCAAATCAGCAGCCGCCGACGGCACCAAATTCGATATGTTCGACCAGAACCTGCTGGCGGAGTACCACATCCGCTACGGCGGCTATGGCGGGATCGCCTACCACCACGTGGCCGATAACTACGTCGCACTGTTCAGCCACTTCATTCCCTGTGGGGTTTGGGAGGCGGTCTATATCATTGAGGGATTGCTCCAGAACAAATCGGACATCCAGCCAGATACCGTCCATGCCGATACCCAGGGGCAATCTGCACCGGTTTTCGCGCTTGCTTACCTGCTGGGTATCAAGCTGATGCCGCGCATCCGCAACTGGCACGATCTGGTATTTTTCAGGCCGACCAAGGAAACCAGCTATCAGCACCTCGACATGCTGTTCAAGGATGTCATTGACTGGGAATTGATCGAAACCCACTGGAAAGACCTGTTGAGGGTCGTATTGTCGATCAAGGCCGGCAAGATTTCGTCGTCGACCTTGTTGCGCAAGTTGGGTAACTACAGCCGCAAGAACCGGCTCTACCAGGCTTTCCGGGAACTGGGACGGGTAGTGCGAACGGCCTTCCTGCTGAGCTATATCTCCGACATGGAGCTACGCGAACAGATCACAGCGACGACCAACAAGGTAGAAGCCTACAACGGCTTCTCCAAATGGCTGTTCTTCGGTGGGGAAGGGATCATCGCGGACAACGACCCCGAGGAGCAAGAGAAGGTCATCAAGTACAACGACCTGGTGGCCAATGCTGTGATTTTCCACAACGTGGTAGATCAGACCCGTATCTTGCGTGAATTGAAACAGGAGGGATTCCCGGTAAATCGGGAAGATGTCGCCACGCTCAGTCCTTATGTGACAAGCCATATCAAGCGCTTCGGGGATTACATTATCGATCTTGATGTGGTCCCTGAACCGATAGATTCGTCATTGCCGATCTGACGGTCTCTGACGCGCAGCGAGGGTTTTCTGCGTTAAGTCCTATTTTTACATGTATGTCGGCTGTACCCGACATTCAGATTACGGTCCTGCGTTGAGCAGGCGACTGCACGCGTGGCTACCCTGGCGTCCGACGTAGTCTGAAAAGACAATGTGAAAAACAGAGACGATAGCCATATCGCTCTTCAACATCGGGCAATGGGTGGCTGGACACGCCCCTCCCCCATTGTGGGTGCCGAAGATGCCCGGCCCTGCTGGCAAATCAGTCACTAGACCCGATCGCTTCCAGCGATACTTCTACAACCGCCAGCGCCGCCATCAGCGTCCTTGCTAGGCAGCAACAGCCAACCTGAGCAGCCTCTCAGCCTGCTTTAAGTTCAATCCTGCCTGATCAAAAGTAATTCGTCTTCGATCCACCGACGCAACAATGCACCTGCGACAGTTGGCACGGAAATCTCCGGAAACTGCATTTCCAGTTCGCTGCACAGATACGAAAAACTGCGGCTTTGTTGAATAAACTGGATAGCCATGGCTTCCATTTTGCAGATGCTTCGGAAATGGGGCTGCAGCCCGTATCGCCAGATCAGTACGCTGCCGGGTTCAGAGAGCGGCGCTGCGTCAGGAGGTGGCTGACTTTGGTCCAATGCGTGCCAAATAGCCACGGTGTTCATGCGGACGGTCAAGCATTTCGCTGTGGGCACCAACGAAAAGCATATCGTCTCCCAGGCCTCTGCAGGAATGAGCGCGAGCTCTGGCATGCTCAGGGGCTTGGCGTCTGGCCCGTCGAAAGCCCACCGCAGGGTGTAGTCCAACTCGGCCATTTCGCCGACATCGGGGTCTGCCGCAAAGTGTGCGGTCAGCCAAGGTGCAAATTGGCTGCCATACCATCGCAAGTTGCCGTGATTGGAGGGATGGGCTGCAATGAAGGCACGCGCAGCTTGCTCGAATACCGCATCACCAAGGTAGAGCAGCGTGTGGGCAAAGGTGTCCTGCAATGCGTCGATCAACCTAACTTCATAAGCATTGCGGTAGATCGCGATGCGCCGGGCGGCCTGCGCGTCGCCGCCGCAGTTGATGTGTCCGTTCAGTCCATGCCCGGATGCCTCGGTCTCTAACAGCGCGCCAAGGAAGCGACTCTGCAGGGTTTCGAGGTCGATGGTGTTGTCGTTCATGCGCGAAGTTCCGCGGCAGATTGTTCGTCAGTGACCTCGTCGGCAATGCGGCGTGCAACATCGAGTTCGGCGATCAATTCGCTCAATGGCGGAATATGGTCGTCCCGCTCGATCATGGTTGCCACGGCCCCGAAGCGCAGGCAGGCGTGCCGATACAAATCCCAGACCGAAGCGGCGACCGGATGGTCATGCGTGTCGACAATCACGTCACCCTGATCATGATGGCCGGCCAAATGCAGCTGTTGCACGCGACATGCAGGAAGCCGGTTCAGGTAAGCGACGGAATCGAACCCGTGGTTGCGAGAGCTGACATAGATATTATTGATGTCGACCAGGAGCAGGCAATCGGCGCGTTCGCACACTTCGCGCACGAACTCGCACTCGGAAATGCGTGAGGAGCTGAACTCGACGTAGCTGGAAACGTTCTCCAGAAGGATGCGCCGCCCTAACACGTCCTGAACCCGTAAGACATTCCGAACGACGACATCCAGGGCTTCTTCCGTGTACGGCAATGGCAAGAGGTCGTGCGACTCCCGGCCATGTACTCCTGTCCAGCAAAGATGGTCCGATATCCATAGCGGTTCTACTCGATCGGCCAGCGCCTTCAAGTCGCGCAGGTACCCTTCATCAGGCCCGGCAATCGATCCGATGGACATGGAGACGCCATGCATTGCCATCGGATACTCCGCGCGTATGTCATCCAGCATCTGCATTGGTTTTCCACCTGCGACCATGTAGTTCTCGCTGATGATTTCCAGCCAGTCGACATTCTTGCGTTCGCTGAGAAAATCATTGTAATGCGGCGTACGCAGCCCAAGTCCAAAACCGGGTGACAGTTGTCCAAGCATCGTTTTCCTGATAAAGAGCGATCACGACAGTCGCCGCTGGGGAATTGTCGTGATCCGGTAATGCGTTATTTGCTGGCGACGTCACCGATGACGCCTTTGGCGCTGAAGCAGGCATCTGCTTTCATGGCCTTGAATCCATGGCCCTTACACGCATTCTGGCCTTTGCAAGCATTTTCCGCAGTCTTGCAATCGCTGTTTCCTTTGCACTCATGCACGCCGTAGCAGTGGACCTTGTCGCTCGCAGCAATGGCGGCTCCAGTGCTGCCGGCAGGCGGATTGGCGGCGAATGCGGCAGCAGATACAGCAAACAGAGCCGCGGCAGCAGCCAGCGAGGAAGCGGTAGTGTTTTTCATTTTGAATCCTTTATCAAACTTCGTTAATAAGACGCATCGCGCTGCGCGCATGCAGCAGATTGTCAAGCCATGAAACTACGTTTTATTGACAACCATTCTCTTATTCGCTGCGGGTCGATCGGCGGTTACATCGTTCGTCAAATTCACGCTACCAGCGTAAAAGATAGTGACCTGCAAACGCCCCCGCCAGGGCTGTCGTTGCCATGCCCAGGCTGTACCATACCGCGATGAAAGGCGGAGCGAGCTCTGGACAGTGCAGCGCATAGATCGCCGCACTGACAGCACCCGCGAGAAGTCCTGCCACCGCGCCAGTCACCATAGGCCGGGTTGGAGCCAGCTCCTTCAACACCCGAAAGAGCGCCACAAGCAGCGGGACCGAAAGCAAGGGTACGCAGATGAGGCAGAGGTACCAGGTGTCGCCCCACAGCAGGCCGCTTCGCTCTCCCGCTGTTGCGCTAGCGTAGGAAGCGAGGCCCAAGACGCTGACCAGCGCGATCGGCAATCCGAGCAACGATAGCGCGCGAGCACTTGACAGCCCTGGAATCGCCAAACGGCGCACGGCGTAGAACGCGATGACTGCAAGGCTGCCCGGCAAGAATACTTTTACCCAGAACATGGAAAGCGCGGCAGCTTCGACCAGGTCCTTGCGTACGCCCAGGAGCAATGCCATGCCAAGGGCGGCGCCAGCAATACCCCACGCTATGGCAGCGGTAATTCTGGCGCTCGGATGAATCGGCTCCGGTGCGGTCATACCCCGCGCCAGCATGTCCACCAAGTCGTCTGTTTTCATAAATTCCCTCTCATTTTTGCGGCAAGAGCCTTCAGGCCGCGATGCACGCCTACCTTTACGGAAGACTCGGACAGTCCGGTTCGTTGCGCGGCTTCGACGACCGACAGGCCTTCCAGCTTGACGTACTGGATCGGCAAGCGTTGTTTGTCGGGTAGCATCAGAAGCAGCTTGGTGATGTCCCTGCATGCTGTGCTGTCCTCGGTTGCGAGCTCCGGAAACTCCAAATCGTTATCAATCGAGTCGTGCAGCGAATCGCGGATGGCATGCCGGCGCATCATGTCGACCATCTTGTAGCGTGCAATGGCATATACCCATGCCGTCACTGGCTGGTCGACGAGGTAGGTATGCCGGTTGTTGTGCACGGCAAGAAGCGCCTCCTGAACAAGATCCTCCACGTCATTCGGCATGCGTATCAGTCGTTTGCGGAAATAGGCGCGAAGCCTGGGTGCCAGTGTCTTGAGAAAGTCATGATAAGCCTGGGCATCACCCGCCAAACCTTGCACGAATAGTTCCTTCAGCCGGGCCTCCTGCGGAATCGCCGATTCGTTTTCATCTGGTCTAGGACGTACAAGCCGCATCATGCATTTTCCTTTGTGGCGCCACCGGCTGGAATCAACCGCGATCTGCATTCACCACGCCAATCCGTGTACTAATTCGTACAGCTCGTCTTGCCGGTTACACCGTCATGACAAAAAAAATTAAATTCGGTCCGCTGTAACCAGGTCGCACGCCCACTCGTATTACCTTTCAGATCTGCACCGAAGCTTACGCTCAAATCCCAACCACCTCATCACTACACAAGGAGTCATCAACATGGAATCCCGTTACCTCTCTGCCCTGGCACTCACTGTCGCTGCGCTCGCTTCCAATTCCGCCAGCGCGACGGATGCCAAGGCAACAGACAAGAAAGCAGCCAAAGAGCGTTGCTATGGCGTGTCAATGGCAGGTGAGAACGACTGTGCTGCAGGACCCGGTACCAGTTGTGCCGGTTCGGCAAAGAAAGATTATCAGGGCGATGCATGGAAATATGTACCGTCAGGTAGTTGTGTCCAGATCAAGACACCGAATGGCAAGGGGTCGCTGACGCCAATCAAGTCGTAATACAGGAAACTCGAATCATGGCCGCCACCCTGACAATTGGAACCAGCCTCAAGCCGCAGCATTATGAAGATGCTTATCAGGTCAAGGCGCGAGGGCTGTGGTTCGAGGTGCATCCCGAGAATTACTTTGTCGATGGTGGGCCGCGATTGGCCTGGCTGCAGGCTATTCGCGAGCGGCATCCGATTGCCTTGCATGGAGTAGGACAGTCGTTTGCCAGCATTGCCGCGCCTGATGCGAGCTATCTTGCGCGGCTGGCCCGTCTGGTGGAGTTCATCGAACCGGCGATTGTCTCTGAGCATCTGGCTTGGTCTTCTTTCGACGGCAACTACTATCCCGATCTGTTCCCCTTCCCGAGAACGAATGCAGCGCTGACCCGGCTAGCCGCCAACATCAGCCAAACCCAGGATCGCCTTGGACGCGCGATCTGTATTGAAAATCCGACGCACTACGTAACTATCGACGGCCACGAATGGAGCGAGGTCGATTTCCTCGTTGCGCTGGCCAACCGTACCGGCTGCAAGCTGCTGGTCGATGTCAACAACGTTTTCATCAGTGCCAACAATCTGGGGTACTCGGCAGATGCGTGGATCGACGCGATCCCGTCTGATCTCGTGATGGAAATTCACCTGGCCGGCCATACACCCGATCCGGTGCTCGGCACCCGCTTGCTGGTGGATACACATGATGCTCCGATTGCAGGCGACGTCTGGCGTCTCTTTGATCGGCTGGTGAAGCGAACCGGGCCACGACCGACGCTGATCGAGCGTGACGGCAATATTCCAAGCTTCAGTGAATTGCTGGCCGAGCGCATGGCGGCTTTGGCCGTCATCAATCGCAGTGGGGTCGCCACATGAGCCACCTTTCTGAACTCGATGCTTTTCATGCAGACTTCTGTCGAGCGGTTGCAGGAGACGATTCGTTGTCTTCCGCTGTCGTAACACATATGGCGCGACAACCTGGTTTTGCCGTCTATCGCAATACCGTGATGCACGCTTGCATTGATGCGCTACAGGCGAACTTTCCAACGATCGTCCGTTTGGTAGGCGAGCAGTTTTTCCGTGCGGCGGCCGGGCAGTATGTGGCAATGCGCAAACCGCGAACCCCCTGCATGCTCAGCTACGGCGCAAGCTTCCCCGGCTTCCTGCGCTCCTTCGGCCCGGCGGCCGAACTACCTTACCTGGCCGACGTCGCGACCTTGGACTGGCACTGGATTGAGGTTCACGGCGCCGCCGACTGTTCCCCTTTGTCGGCCGCTGCATTGGCCGGCCTGTCGCCTGCTCGCCTCGCCGACATCGTGCTGCGCCCGGTTGCGGCAGCACGATGGAACTGGTTCGATGCCCAGCCCGCTTGCCGCATTTGGAAGTGCAATCGCCTCGCCCTCCCATTTAATGAAGATTTGCCATGGTGCGGCGACGGCATGCTGCTGGTGCGCCGCGATGCCAACGTCACCTGGCACGAACTCGACCGCCCGAGCTGCCTGTTCCTCGATAACTGCGCGGCCGGAATGTCCCTGGACGCTGCGATTGGCGCTCTCATGTCAATCCATCCGGATACTGCTGTCGATGCCTTGATCGCACCGCTGATCCAGGCCGGCGCTTTTTCGTTTGATTCCCTGTCTGTTTCCAAACCGTGAAAGAAAACATTACCATGGACCGCACTGCCAACACCCGCATTGCCCCGCGTGGCATCGTCGCAATGCATGAGCGATTCAGCCATGTTCTGTCTACCCGCATCAGCCACAGCGTACTGGCGCTCGTCTGCCGCTTTGGCATCGGCGCCGTCTTTTTCCTCTCCGGCCGTACCAAGGTTGACGGTCTGCTGACTGTCAATGAGACCGCGTATCTGCTCTTCGAGGAAGACTACCGATTGCCGCTCATCCCCGCCGACCTAGCTGCCCATATAGCCGCCTATGCCGAGCATGTCTTTCCGCTGCTTCTTTTCCTTGGCTTTGCAACCAGGTACTCGGCACTCGCACTGCTGGGAATGACGGTAGTCATTCAGCTCTTCGTTTATCCCGATGCCTGGCCGACACATCTGACTTGGGCTGCTGGTTTGTTGTACCTCGCTGGCCGTGGCGCCGGGATTTTTTCAGTAGATTCGGTACTGCGGCGACGGCTGCAGTGAGCAGCGCGCTACTTCCGCATACGCCATCCGTTTAAACGCTTCACGAATCTGTTCGCCCCCTTGGCTATGTCCGTAAAGGTGTCGTACGGTCGTAGCGAAGAAAATGGTAACGAGCTAGAGAACGGCTGCTGGTCGATTCCTGTTTCGGCTGGGATAGCGAATCGGATCTGCATTGCACAGCCTCTTTGTTATCTCTGCAATAGCCTTTCACGTTAGTCTAGGTGTCAAGTCCCGCCTGTTCATAAACCCGTTTGACAAATAATTCGGGGCGCTTTTTCTGCCATTCTTTGAGCGCCAGAATTGGTGTTTTGCTGCCGATGGCGCGTTGTGGAATGTGATGGTTGTAGAGCTTCAAGTAGTTCATCAAGGTCGCCTCCAGATCTGCCCTGCTGTCGAAACGGGTCTGCTGTAGCAGTTCGTTGATTCGTCCGTTGAAGCGCTCTACCATGCCATTCGTTTGCGGGTGCCGTGGCGGTGCCAGACGATGCTCTGCCGGCAGTGCAGCACAAGCCACATCGAAGGCATGGTTGCCGCTCGGTTTCTTGTCCTTGGTAGCGAAGCGGTCAGTGAACTGAGAGCCGTTATCTGTCAGTATCTTGCTGATCTTGATCGGTGAGGCAAGCTTGAGCCGACGCAGGAAATCGACGCTGCTCTTGTCCGTCATGTCATCGTAGATGTGCATGAAAACCCACCGCGTGGCCCGGTCGATGGCGACGAACAGATAGCGACGCGAGGTTTCGTCAGGCATCTGGGGCAAGTATTTGATATCGATGTGAACGAAGCCTGGTTCGTAATCCTTGAACGTCTTTTTCGGCGCGATCGTTTCGCCTTCAGCTTTCGGGATGACATCTTCAAGACGTGACATGCCCTCGCGCTTGAGAAGACGGGCAAGGCCGGAGCGAGAGACGTCAGGATTGATGTACTGCTTCGTGACGAAGAGAAGGTCATCTAATGGTAAATAAAGCGACTGGCGCAGTGCAAGCACGATCGCTTCCTGAGCTGCGCTCAGGGTGGTCTTGAGAACATGCGCACGGTGGGAACGGTCCTGTACATCATCACGCTTGAGCCACTTCTTGGCAGTAGCCCGGCTGACATTGAAGACCTTGGCCGCCTGGCGATCTGACAGGCCCGAATCCTTGATCTCTTGACGAATTTTCGGTGTAGTACGGGCTTGCGGGTGAATGCGTGAACTCATGCTGCAAACTGCTCCTGGTGCTGTGAAATGCCGGGATTGCTGAACCCAGCAATCAACTCGTTCAGCATAGCCTTTGCTCGAAACAATGGCCAGCTACGACGAGGAATATGATCGCACGGTACTAAACATCTAGGTTATTTTGAAGGCAAGGCGAATCGTCAATACTTGGCGCTGTACAGGTCGGAAAGGTCTTCAGGAGACGGTCGGAATGCATCAGCTTCCAACGTTAGAGACGGAAGCTGAATCTCGGGAAGTGGCAAATCTCTTTCAACGTTTCTGGAGGTGGCATTTTGCTTCAAGGATTTGTGAGGCAAAAATGCCACTCGAATACCGGAAACTCGTGCGCTTCATTGAGAGCCAGAATTTGGCCATGACAAAAATTTGTTGCAACGGACAATTGCCTAAGTCTACAGAGAGACGTTCTATACTCCGACCATGAGATTTTTTCTTTCGTTATTGCTTGCGCTTACGTTGAGTGTCAACGCTTTCGCTGCTGACACTTCCCAGACACGCATATGCTGCGCCAGCGATGAGTGCAATGTCGTTCAGTGCCTGGAAATGGGGTGTTTGCCGACTGCGAGTCCACTAGCATCGACTCGGCTTGTCGCCTTTATCGCGGAAGCCGGCACTCGGGACGTTCCCGTTGATGCCAAGGACTACTTGCCGAACCGGTACAAGGAAATCTGGACTCCGCCAGATTGAGATGCCTCTACCGTCATCTCTTTTTACTTACCAATGGAGTCTTAAGTGAAATCGAAAATCGTCAAAATCACCGCCGCCGTCGCTCTGATGGCAAGTTCCACACTCGCCTTTGCGGCCACTGGCGACTGCTGTGTCAGCATAGAGTGTTGCATCAACTTGCTTTCCTGCTGCTTCTAATCAGGAAGTGAGGTAAACGGGGCGGCCATACAATTGGCCGCCCCGTTTTATGCCAAGCCTCTAAAATCCGCTAACAAGTCACAACAACCTCACTCGCGACCGTACCCCTCGCCCACTGTGCGAGTGATACAGAACGGCATATAGGTAGCCGCGCCTCTCCATGCCAGATATGTTTCCGTCCTGTATAGCAGTGCCCATTCATTGCGCCTGGCTCGAATCGGTATGGGATGACATGCCCTTGAGACGGCACGGTGATGATGAGGCTTTTCAGGCCGCTTATGGCAGGATGCCGCCTTCGCCCACGAATCATAAAAGAGGAAACCAAGATTGGTGATCGTAGTGGCACGATCTCCGAGATTGTTGGCGGTGACACCAACATAACTGTTTGGGTCAATGTGCCCATTTCCGACGATTCTCATCCCTCCAGTCGCGGTCATCTGGACCTTGGGACCGGCGTCGAGCCATTTATAGACGTCCCAGCCCAAGACGAAGGTGGAGATGACTGCGGCGTAAACCGCTACACATAAGGTGATCAACTCGTTTGAAAAGTGAAACTGTTGCTGTTACACGAGATCAGCTACCCATTCATAGTGGGATAGACGCGCCAGTCTCACATTTACTTAAGCTTGGGAGTATCGGAATCAGTCTGGCACTGGTGGCCGCTTGTGTGAGCTCGACGGCGGAAAAGTTGAGGCTTGGTGCGCTGGGCTTACCTATGGCAGCGCATTTACCACTTGGTGCCCGATCTCGCGGATGGGGCTCGAAGCTGCCGCGAATCAGTCCTGCAACCTCCCGGTGAATGTCAAGGTAGTTGTCGCCTGAATCAAGCTGCGATTTGCTGAGTTTGCGCCTCCTTCAGAGCGGTGGAGACGACGTGATCGCGCTCCGGATTCAAGGTAAC
>Ga0247725_1001634_pt1 | contig 10938 bp, 18 predicted proteins | sample OKSTACKMCFT3sol_FD_183021 | JGI IMG/M metagenome (GOLD analysis project Ga0247725, IMG submission 183021) | Subsurface sediment microbial communities from gas well in Oklahoma, United States - OK STACK MC-FT3-sol | ecosystem: Environmental > Terrestrial > Deep subsurface > Rock core/Sediment... | reverse complement strand
GGCTGCCGGCCAGCGGCCGGCACTACCGTGCCCGTTTACCTGACGGGCCTGAGACTCTCCAGCAACACAGTTGCTACCAGGACGAACATCGGGGGTGGAATCTGACCACTCAGCGGGAGCGCGATTGCCACGCCGGCCAACAATTGGAGCCTCGAAAGAGGAAATTCTGCGGCATTTGGTCTGGCGCTCAGGTGCTTTGCATGGTGCTACTGATCATCGTCGGATCTTCCTTGCTTTTCGCCTTGGCCATGTCGGCCATCCCGTTCGTTGTTCGATAGGTAAAATCGGAAGGCGCTTGCCGATGTTCAACCCACCACCTGGAAACCGGCACCGAAGCACCGACACACTGAGTTCCATCATCGACGGAATCGGCGCGTATCGCACGCACGCGGGCAGTGCTCGCGGGCAGCACAAGCGAAGCTACAAGGTGGCTCCAAGGCATGCGCGTCTTGTGGTTCACTCCGCCCACTCGCTTTGCTTGTATGTGGTAGAGACATGGAGAGAGCGTAAGAAGGGCAGCGCCGGGAAGTCTATCGAGGAAAACCGGTCATAAGCAGTGATCGACACTATAATTGTCGCTCTTGATAATTGTCGCTCTTGTTGAGCGGCTCGGGGAGAGCAATGCGTTTGAATGGTGTAGGAATTTTGGTCCTCCTGGCTTCAGCCGTGGCAGGCTGCGGAGACCATCAAGGAGCGGCTCCAGTCGCTGCGCCCCAAAGCACAGCCAAGCCCGCTCAACCGCCTATCGTGCTCACCCAGGAAGCCTGGGCGGGGAAGGCGTTTGACGGCAAAGAGGTTCGTCTCAACACGCCTGAGCGCTTCTATCAAGAGATCATTCGTGTCCGCAACGGAGTGAGCAAGAACGAGTTCGAGACGACCGCGGCATACGAGAGGCGGAAAGCTGAGTTGACTCTTCCCACCGGCATCAGTCGCGATGCGGTTTACCTATTCGAGTCTGGTGGCCGCGTGAAGTATGACGCCGACCAAGGCGCGTATGTCCACGAGAAAACGTATTGCACCGACTACGAATTCTCAGAGCTGAAGAACGTCTTGGCATGTAGCATTGGCTCCGTTGAAGGGGAGCCGAAGGTCAACAAGAGGGATATCTACGGTCAAGTTCAGCTCTTCGAGAAGCGAACAGATACGCAGTATTCGATCCTGATGCTCATCTCGCAGGTACGCAAATTTGGCACGCGCATGTCGCAATACGCGAGCTATGAGTTGCCCGGAAAGTGTCCGGTTCCCGTGCAGGAGGCGAGGAACATAGGCCCGGTGGCCATCGCTTATGGCGTCATGTTCACTACGCCGGATTTCGCCAAGGCGACGATGGATCTGCATACGTATCCCGAGTATCGGAACGAATGGTATGTAGACCAAATCGGTGTCTTCGGGAAAGTTGTTTCGCTCGTTTGCTACACCGATGATCAAACGAAGCGCATCCTCTATCAGCGAAAGTTTTGACGGCAGCACACAGGGGATAATGTGGAAAAGAACAAGAAGAAAAAACGGCTGGGCGTGTGGAACCGACTTGCAATTGTAGGGGCGTTCCTGGCTATTTTTGTTTGGCCGGTTGCTCTTGCCTTCATGTCTGAGACGAAGAATTCGGAGTACCGAACGTCAGACATGCAGCGGTGCAAAGAGCGGCTGATTGGTTCGGGCGAGAGCACTCATTCGGAAGCGATACGCATCTGTGTCGATGAGAGCGTGAAGCAGCAAGACGATGATCTCGCGTATGTCTTCAAGGAGCAGTTGCCCAGTTGGATGATCCTCTACGCACTGGCTTACGCTTTCGCGTATCTGCTGATTTTGGCAATCGTCAAGACGTGTAAGTGGGTGGCTGCCGGTCGTAACCAGGAGAGCGAATCGTGAGCAAATGGATGTTGATGTTTGTCCTGGCGGCTTCGCCGTCGGCGGCTCATGCAGCTTCCGAGTCTAGCCAGCTGTCGTGCGGAGCGCTGACGGCAGATAAAGGGCAGAACGACGAAGAGAACATCAAGATTCTCGCACGTGCCATCCCCGAAGCGTCGGCTAAACATCTGACCGATGTCGCTCGGAAAGAGTGGTTGAAAAGAGGCGCAAACGACTATGCGGCGTTCTCCGCTTCACTCGACTACTACGCGCAAACCGCTTTGCCGCTTGCCCAGGAAGTCACTGCTCAGTTCGGTCTCATTGCTCAGCAGGAAGGTTCTTACGTCAACGCAGTGAGGGTCTACTGCAGAGACAACAAGATCAGCATCTCTGAGTTTTTCCGTCGCGCTTTTGATGCAGCGCTGGACGACAAGTTGAAGAAATTTACAGACGATAACGATTGACTAAAAGCGGGGGGATTACCGCACCTACGGCACGCTGGATATGGAACTAGGCACTTCCACGCAAGGCGGCCAACGCCAGGCCGTGGCTTATGACTACCGCGGCCCGAGGTTTGGCGTGCGCCTGGAGCATGAGCGCAAGCGGGACTATTGGCGCCTGCGCGCGCCCGGTGCGGTGGAGGTGGAGCAGCGCACCCGGGGTTCGGTATTCTGGCGGCCCACGCCCAGTGGTCCCTCCGAGCAGGGTTCTCCGACGTGCGCACACCACGCTTTCGCACCGCTTACGCCGATGCCGGGCTGAGCTGGCGTGGCAAAGAGCACACCGTGGCCGTCTCCGCCTTGCGGGATCTGGAGCGCAAGGAAACCCGGGTGGAGGCGGGCTACAGCTACGATTTCTGCCGGGGCAAGGGCGTGAGCGTTAGGGCCCGGCAAGCCCCCGATGCCACCGCCTGGGCCGTCCAAGGACGCGTCCGTCCCACACTGTTGGGAACCCCGGTGGGCCTGTCCGCTTCGGTGGGCGAGGGAGTGGCCGTCCAGACGGACAGGGCCAACGTCAACTGGACCACCCGGGGAGGGTGGGCCCAGATCAACGCCGAGCACGGGCCCAGCGGCACTTGGGCTTCCAGTTCGATGGCCAGTGCTGTCCACCTGGACCGCCAAGGCGTGACGTTCCTGGGGCCGGCCGAATCCTTCGCCGTCGTGGACGTGCCCCGCCAAGCCGGGGTCCCAGTGCGGGTGTGCGGCCGCTTGGTGGGGAAGACCAACGCCCAGGGCCGCCTGGCGATGGGCGAGGTGACCCCAATGGTGCCCACCGGGGTCCGGATGGGCGACCGGGCGCTGCCACTGGGAACCCCATACCGCCACCGCTGGCCGCCAGACTGGCATGCACTTCACCTTCCCGGTCCTGACCAAGACCGCACGCACGTTCCGCCTCACTGGCCCGGCCATCGAAGCGGGCACGGTGGCCAAGACGGCGACCGAGACGACCCAGGTGGGCTACGACGGGGTGTTCTATTTGGAGCAGCCGCGCCCCGGCCAGACGGTGGACGTGGAAGGGGTCTGCAAGGCCCTGCTGCCTGCGGACCTTGGGGCTGCGCAAACGGTGGCCGAGGTGGCTTGCCGATGATGGGGAGAGCCTTTGGAAACAAAGGCTTGCTATGTCGCAGGTGCTGCGAAAGTGGCCCTCTACCATGGGCTGAACGATACTTGGGGCCTGTCTTTTGAGAGTTGCCGGATGTCATTGCTTCAACGCCACGTGGACTGCTCCCATCCTCCCTTCCGTCGCGCCTGTCACGGCGGGGCTTCGTCGTGGAACTTGGTCGTATGAACGCGGTGAAAATCGAAGAGGCCATCTACGAGTTGGCCCAGGCTCCCTTTGATTCTGCAGAGTTCCCCTTCCAGGTTTTGGCGGCGTTTGGCAACAACGAGGTCACCCTCAAGCGCCTGAGAAAAGTTGGGTCCGGCGGAACGAATCTTTCCGACGTTTCAGGGGCCATTCTTCAACGCAACCACAAGCGTATCCAAGACGGGAGCATCACCGACTACGTCTACGACCCTGCCCAGGCCATGCTGGTTCGCCGGAGCTGATTGTGCTGACGAGTCCTCTCGATGATCAGGTGTTGGAGCGGTGCTTGGGCGCCGCTTACGTGCTGCTCCAAGAGAGCGGGCATACCGACGCGGCTGATCTTCTTCGCACCTCCACCGCATCGATCCAGCACGATACCTCTGACAACTGGAACGGGGGCACGAATTACTGGAACGTCCTGCTAGAAGCGCCGGCGCCGGAGTTTGCGCGCTTGCGGTCCAAGCTCAAGGACGTTTGCGAACAGATCACCGAGGCATTGACGGAAGCCATCCCCCCAAATGGCCACGACTTCTTTGCCGCCCGGTTGATTCCCATCGTGGGCCAGAACGAAGACTGGCGCTCCTCCTCTCCAGTTGTCATTCCCCGTGCCGTTCGTCGGAACATCTTTGATGGGCTCCGACTGGAGCAGGTGAACGTGTTCGGCGCGTTGGACGACACCGAGTTCCTGAGCCGCATCTACGAGCTGCGGCGGTTGCCATCCACCGATTCGCGCTACAAGGACGCCGCGGGGGACATCCACCAGCACCGGGTCAACAATTTTGACTGGGACGATTACTGGATCTTCGACGACGACCGATTCCCGTTGTTGGATGGTCCGGCCGATACCTTCCTGCGGTTCCTGGCGGAAATGGTCCACCCGGTGGTGAGGCCGGACCGGGAGGAGGCCGCCACCGTCGTTGAGCACCTCAACGACCAACTGCGGCAAGCGGGTTGGCACTTGGTCGAAGTCGAGCGGATCGCAGGAAGGGCCCGGTATGAACCCCGCCCGTTGACCTCCAACGGTCACCGATCCTTTGAGAGGGGAAGGTCTGCCGCCGATTCCTTGGACGCGGGCGCCATCGCCAAGCAGATACAGCGCATGGAATACGCGGTCGAGAAAGATCCCGAACTGGCCATCGGCAGCGCGAAGGAGCTGGTGGAATCGTGCTGCAAGACCATCCTGGGCAAGTTGGGGGTGGAGATAGGCAAGAGCGATGACATGAACGACTTGGCCAAAAAGCTGGCCAAGAGCTTGGACCTGGTGCCTGAAGGGATTGATGACCAAGCCAAGGGGGCCGAGTGCATCAAGCGCATCCTGAGCAACCTGAACCAAATCGCCGGTAACCTGGCCAACCTTCGCCGCCTCTACGGCACTGGCCATGGCAAGGACGGCAAGCACCGTGGGCTGCAGCCCCGGCATGCGCGCTTGGCGGTGGCGTCTGCCGTGGCGTTTGTGGATTTCGTCACCGAGACCTACCGGGACCGCACGCAATCACGGCCGGCCAAATCGGAGGTGGATGGGTGACACCTCGATCGGCAAGGAAGCCGAAGTCGGCGCAGCCTTCGGGCAAGAAGGGTCCTGTTGGGCGTTCTCCCAAGAAGCGGGTGTCAAAGAAGGGGCAGCCCAACGGACCGATTGTTCTGACCTCAGCCCAAGAGAGGTTCCTGGAAACGATCATCGTCGAGGGAATGACACGCATGCGGTGGTCCCGGGCCTACGCGGAGCGCCGTGCGCGCATTTTTCTCCGCAAAGCCAACTCACCGTCGAAACTGCGCATGGTGGCTGCCAAGCTCGGCATGCTCGACGAAGCGCCGCCTGCAACGAAACCGAAGCCGCTTGAGAAGAAAGTGCCGGGGAAGACAAAGCTTTCGAAGAATCGGCTCAAGCCCTCGACCAAAATGACCAAGGCTGAGATAGCCAAGCTGCCGCCCGTTGATGCCAGGCCAGCGCCCAAGACGGCGCTGCAACGTCTAGAGCGTGCGCTGGGTCCGGACGATGGGAGGCGGCGGCGAGGTGGCAGCCCCGTGGTGCAAGGCGGCAGTCCGGGGCTAGGGAGGCGCCGATGAACGCTACTTTCAACCAAATTCTGATCGTGGATTCTCTCCCGGAAGGCCAACTCAACACCGCAGCCCGCCTGTTCGCGGATGCCCAAGACTGGGCGCGGGTGATCGGCGACGTTCCTCACATCGCCAGCGTTCGTGTTCCTTCCAGCGGGGCTTTTCTCGATCTGTTGGCCCAGCTTGCTCAGCAAGCATCCAAGGAGCCCTACGTGCCGTTGCTTCACATCGAGTGCCACGGTGGAGAGGGAGGGCTGGAGTTCGCTGACGGGTCTTGGTTGACGTGGGATGACATGAGGCCGGCGTTCGTTACTCTCAACGTGGCCACGCGCTTGAACCTCATCACGGTGGTGGCCGCGTGCCATGGCGGGGCCATCGCCAGTTTTGTTCGTGCCGAGCATCGGGCGCCGTTCTGGGCATTCTTGGCTCCCAAACGGCAGATATCGGCCGGGGAGCTGGAAACGGCGCTGTCTGCGTTCTATCACGCCCTGCTGATGACCCGGTCGTCGGAGCGGGCCATGGGCGCCCTTAGGGCAACGCAAGCTGGCGACGAGTTCTGGCAGTTAAGCGCGCAGACCATCTACCGCTTGATCATCGAAGGCTACGCGGAACGCCACCTGACGGACGAGGCCGTGGGACAGCAGGCCAAACGTCTCCAGGCCCGCGCTGCGGAACATGGCGCTGTTTGGTCGGAGGCGCAAATCGAGGCCATGATCCGTGACCCAGGAATTTTTGAAGGGTTTCGCAGGGAATTTTTCATGATCGATTTGTATCCGGAACACGAGGAGCGTTTCCCGCCTATCGCGCCCTAGTCATTCGGGCATCCCGCGACCTGGTCAACCAAGCGCGGACGGCGGCGAGACGTCAACGCCTGAGCGTGGCGGAGCTCATCCGGCGGCTAGTTATGATTCACGCGCTCTAAGCCACGCAATGTCACCGCGTCAGCTGCGGGCTTTGGGGGCGGGACGGGTAGTTCTCCTGACAAGATTTTTAGTCCAAATAGCTTGTAGCAACAAAGATCGAAAATGGTTTAACGTGTCAAAGCCGCCTAGTTCGGCGGTCTACAGGGGACGCATATGCAAAGGAAGAGCATGTGGTTGGCTGGCGCTCTGCTAGCCGTTTGTGGCCAGGCTTGGGCGGGTCAGGGAGAGGTGTGCTTGGCAGACAGCCAGAACACACCTGCTGGCATCATGAAGCCTTTCGAGGACGCCACGGTGTTCCGCTGCAAGACGACCGGGGCGGTGACCGTCGCCCAACTCTACGCGAAGGGATGGCGAGTGGTTTCTGTGTTTCCCCAAAGCTCATTGGATCCAGCGAAGCCCGGTGTGGTCAGTGTGGTGTGGACCATTGTGGCTGAAAAGGACGCGCGCTGACTTCGGGTTGTCCCCTTAGGGACTCAACGGACGTGCATCAATACCAAGAAGTGTCCCAGGAAGATCCGTGGGGCTGCGCAGCCGCCTGCGTGGCCTCCCTCATGGCCGTTCCGTATGCGCGAGCGAAAAGATGGCTGGAGAGGGAGAAGGGGCTGTCGGTGTCGGCGAAGCCCTATGGGTTTGAAATCGACGAGATAGTCAACGCCCTCTTTAAAAGAGGATTAAAGCGAATTGCCGACTGGAACCCTTCTGTGCCACTTCCTGATGGCACCATCGTGTGCATCTACAGCAGAGTTCGCTACCGCGATTTTCATTACGTCCTCAAGGTTCCAGGGGGATACATGGACCCTTGGTTTGACCTGAGAGAAGGCGTGATGGTCGGCAAGGTGCGTGCATCCTTGCCGAAGGGAACGAAGATCTACGTGGCGCTCCTGCCGGCCCCTTAATCCGTGGCTGGCTCAAGGACGCTCGACATCTAGAGCCGACGCTCAGGATGGAAGACTTCAGGGGGATCGGCTATAACCTTTGGATTCTCTTGTGGAGTCCTCTCTTGGCCCTGACCACCCTGAAATCCCTCAACGCCGAAATCAAACAACTCGAAGCCCAAAAGAGGCTGGTGGAGAAGCGCGACGGTGAGGTGCCCAAAGCCCTGGCGGTCCTCCAGAAGTATGCGAAGGTCCTCAGCCCGGCCCAGCGGCGGCAGGTGGCCAGGCTCATCGGGGAGACGATCGACGCCAAGCCGGCGCGTGCCGCCAAGGCTGCCGCGGATCCCCTCAAGGGACGCAAGCTCGGCAAGGTGGCTCCAAAGTATCGCCTTCCTACCGGTGAGACGTGGGCAGGTCGCGGCTTGGCCCCCAAGGCCTTCACCGCATGGGCCAAGTCTGCCGAGGGCAAGGCGTGGGCCCAGGCCAACCCCGGAGCGAAGTTCCCCCCGGCCGGTGGCACGGTGAAGAAGGCACACGCCAAGGCGGCCAAGAAGGCGGGCAAGCTGGTGAAGAAGGCTGCCCGAAAGGCTGTCAAGAAACCTGCGAAGAAGGCCGTCGCCAAGAAGGCCGGCAAGAAGTCCTGATCATGCGCGGCCTGTTCCCCAAGAAGAAGAGCCGGCTCTCGCCCCAAGGCAAGGCCATTGCGGCCGCCCACGCACTCCTGGACACCATGGAGGGCCGTCTTGACGAAAAGGCGGCCGGGCGCTGGTTGCGAGAAGAAGTCGGGCTTCAGTGGTCGATGCTGACCTGTCTCCAATACCTTTCTGGAAAGGAAGCCCTGGGCGCGCTAAAGGCGCTGCCGAACGATTGGTCGGAGCGCGGTCGCACCAAGCAGCACCTCCAAGCCGCTTCCATCCTGGCCGCCCATGCCGTCGCAAACATGAGGCAAGACGGGAGAATGCTGTGCGCCAGTGATTTTGCTCACGAGCTTAAAGGCAAAACCGTGGAGCAGTGGCTGGCTGAGAAATCCGACGCGGTCCGGGAAGAAGTCTGACACCGGATTTCCATGACCCCCGATGGTGGCCCGAAGAGCTTTGGCTACCATGGGTGTGCCGTCCAGGCCATCTCCCCCGGCAACGTGGCACGGGGCGAGAATCCCCATTCAAGCGCCGACGACCGAGGCCCTCGCAAGGGGCTTTGTTTCAGCGGTGTGTCGGCCGGCTTGTTTGGGAGGTGCTGCAGGGCCCAGGTCGCGTCGGCGTCTTCGGATCATGCTTCGCTGAGCCCTGGATCTATTGCAGCGAGTGGCGGGTCTTGCATGCCGTCGCGTGCTCGGCCAGGTGAGCCGGGTTGGGGTGATCCCCTTTAGACACCGGCAGACGAAGCGGCCGGCCTTGAAGAGAAGCGTAGTCGGTGGCCAGGAGAGCCGGAGCGAGAGCCACCGTGTTCTCGGCCGTGATCCAAAGCAGTTGGCAATCGAACAAGGTGTGGAGATCGGCACGAAAGAGCAGGCCGTTGTCCATGCGGTTGGTGTGTTCGCCCCTGTAGGGCAGCACGTGCGCGGCTTCCAGCACCTCCAGGGCAGAGCACCCCGTGATGGCGCATTGGCGATCGTAGGCGTCAAGTAGACGGGCGCGAAACAAGGGGTGGCCGCGGCGCTGGGCCACCGCTCGCATCGCCCACACCCGGGCATCGTGGGTGCTGTCCAGCGGAGCGTTGAACGCATCGGCTTGCGCCTCCGCCTCGATCCTGGCTTGCTCGTCTATTGCCAAGGGGACCGATTGCCATTTTCGCTCGCCGATCGGTAGCAGGTCCCAGTGCCCGTGCTGGGCTGGGTTGAACAGCACGTAGTGGGTGCGCCGCGGTGGGCCGGCGTCCGCGAGCTTGAACAACAAGTCGTGGGGGTGGCCTTGGTCGCTTCGCCAGTTCTCGCGGGCGTAGTTGTAGTGAACCCGGCTGGCGCTGTTCACCGTGAACAACTCCAGATCGGCCCGTGCATTGCCAAGTGGATCGTTGGGAAACCGCTCGCGGTCCCAGGCTTCCACCTCCGCCAGGGTTGCACGGCCCAGATCGGCGATGGCCTCGGCCGCGCGCCAATACTTCGCTCCTGCGGGGGTGGTGGCCGTCTCGCCGACGTGGTCGAACGATAGCAAGAAATGGTCGCCGTCCAGCAGCTCCACATGGCCCACCCAGTCGGGGCGTGCCTTGAACGTGTTGCGCGGGGCCTTGTTTGGATTCCGTTCGCGCTCGGCGCGGTTGTGTTGGGTCGCGACCACGGCCCGCAAGCGCAACCCTTCGCGGTAGGCCACGCCCAGGTGCTCCTTGAGCAAGTTCTTGCCCGCGCCATTCCACCGCGCGAGCGAATCATCGTAGATCCACCGTCCTTCGCGCTCGACGATTTTGTGTTGCCAGAGGCTCACCACTACCTCTCGCGGATCAGCGGTGACCGCGGAAACCGCCCACGCACGATTGACCAGTTGGGCGCCGTAGCTCTGAAACTCCCGTTCGATACCCATGTGCTCCCCCTTATGTGAAGCAAGTATCGCAATGTGCCGTAGCGTCTTCCAGCGGCGACGCCGGGCTCACCGACACCGAGCTGGGGCCCCATGAGGCAGCCCTCACGATCGGCGAAGACCACGATCTGGACCGCGTTGATCGCGCGTGGTTCACCTGAGGGGACATTGAGCCCCTTCGTTTCACTCCCTCAAAACCGGGCTTTTCTCCCGGTTCTTGTCTTTAGTCAAAGCGATCCCCTTGCGGGTTTTTCGTGCAGGCGTATCCCAAACGTATGACGTTCGCGATGCGTGCTTCCGACACCGATCAACGAAACGCAAAGGGGGGAGAGATGTTCATTGGATTCAGACTGACGAAGCGGCTTGTCGTCAACGTCGTGGTTGCCCTGGTGCTGGCGCGATTGCTTTTCATGGGCATGGACGGCTTGGACCGGTTTTCCGACACGTGGAACCGCACCTTTGGGGCGAGCATGCCCAACGCCAGCGGGTTGCGCGGGGCCGTCAACGGCGCGCGCCAAGTGCCCCCTTTGGGCCTGGACGAGTATGCGCGCCAAACCGAACGGGACGCGGCCCAAAGCACCTCGCTGATGGACGTGTTTGCCAGCGTGTTCGGGCGCGTGAAAAACGAGGAAGTGATGCTGCCCTCGACCATCAACTCCGCTGGAGGGGAGGGCTCGATCTATGACCGCTACGACCATTGACCTGGAGTGGCTATCCGTCCTCTCCGGTTGGTCCTTGCTCAACGACAGCGCGGCGCTGCTGCGCACCCCCGGCCAACGCTGGGCGGGCTTGGAGGGATTGCTCATCGGCTACGGCCTCATCGCTGGACAGTGGTTCGTCCTGGCCACCATGGCCGGAGCGCTGGCATGACCACCGTGGGCGCGGTGCTGGCCGCCATGTTGGCTGCAGCGTTCC
>Ga0247725_1001633_pt1 | contig 10946 bp, 5 predicted proteins | sample OKSTACKMCFT3sol_FD_183021 | JGI IMG/M metagenome (GOLD analysis project Ga0247725, IMG submission 183021) | Subsurface sediment microbial communities from gas well in Oklahoma, United States - OK STACK MC-FT3-sol | ecosystem: Environmental > Terrestrial > Deep subsurface > Rock core/Sediment... | reverse complement strand
CCTACTGGCAGGATATCGCCCGTCTGGCGGCTGATTCGGGTGTGACCCTGGCTCTGGAGATGCACGGTGGTTTTCTGGTGCATTCGCCGGGGACTCTGCTGCGGTTGCGCGCTGCCTGTGGCCCGGCCATTGCCGCCAATCTGGATCCGAGCCATTTCTGGTGGCAGGGGATGGATCCGGTGCAGGCCATTTCCTTGCTCGGGGACGCACTGGCCCATGTGCATCTCAAAGATTGGTGCGCCGATCCGCAGCAACAGGCGATGTGGGGGTTACTGGATCCGCGGGATGAGCGCGAAGGGCCACGCAGTTGGCGCTATTGTTTGCCGGGGCAGGGACATGATGCCGCCTTCTGGTCTCGCTTTTTATCAACCCTGCAGCAGTCGGGGTATCAGGGCATGCTGAGTCTGGAATACGAGTCGGATGATGCCATCCCCGCCGCCGAGGTCGTCGCGCCGACACTGCGCTGGTTGCAGGATCTGTTGTTGGCTGCGCCTGAGGCATAAGGAATTTTTTCTGGTTGTACCTGCGGCTTGATTCCGATCCATTTTTCTTCTGTTCTTTGTCGATCCCGATGCTAGGATAAGCGCCTTTCGGGCCTGCATGTGGCGGGCCCAGGATGATTACGGGAGCAGGGATGAGAGCTGGATATCTGTTACTGGCAAGCCTTCTGACATTGCCGGTCCAGGCGAAGAGTGCCTTCGAAACCTATGGTGACATCGGTCAATATGCCTTGCCGGCATTGGCGGCAGGCTTCTCCTGGTATCAGGGCGATACCGAAGGGCTACAGCAGTTTGGTTATGCTCTGGGCTCCACCGTGGTGACGGTGGAAGTGCTGAAACACTCGGTGGATGCCACCCGGCCCAATGGCGAGGAGCAGAGCTTCCCATCCGGCCATAGCGCCCTGGCATTCAGTGGCGCTGGCTACCTGCAGATGCGATATGGCTGGCAATATGGGGTTCCGGCTTATCTGGCTGCTGGTGCGGTCGGTTGGTCGCGGGTCAGTGCCCATGAGCACTACTGGCGTGATGTGATTGCCGGAGCGGCCATTGCCGTTGGTTTTGACTATTTATTTACCACACCGAGTGGTCAGCAGTTCTCTTTGTATCCCGCCATCCTTGACGATGAAGCGCAGGGCGTGGCATTCAACTATCAGTTTTAACTGCATAAAACGAGGCTTTTTAAGCCTCGTTATTCATTCTGTCTATTGTTCCATCCCTCGTTTCAATCCCTGACTTTGATTCGCGATCGTCCCCTGTTTTTGCGCCAGTTTTTTGCGGCCACCAATCCTATTACTTATTGTCTCCATTGGATTTTTTCATCTACATCTCACCACGGACAATGCTTGAAAGCGCTACCGATCGCAAATTGTAAGCGGTTACTAAGCCGGCGATCACAGAACTGTTGATAGATAAGAAAATAAGCAGGCAATAGGTTTAGCCTTTCTGGCGCACATGCGTGTGCACTCATCACATAAAAAAAATAACAAGGCGAAGCAGGACTCTGCTTCAGCTCACTCCGGTTCAACAACAACAAGGAAATGTCATGAAAAAATGGATGATGCCAGCGGGTGCCTGCCTGCTCGTTGGCGTGAGTCTGCCAGCCATGGCGGACTATTACTTCCGGGGTACGGCGAACGGTTGGGCTGCGACCGCCATGACCGCTGTGACCGCGACCCAATACGAAACCTGCCAGAGTTTCACCTCGGGGGATGCCACCGGTGGCCCGCGCTTCAAGATCGACCGCTACGGCGACTGGAGTGTTTCCTATCCGGCGACTGACTATGTGGTCAACGCCAACACCAGCTACAAGATCGCGTTCAACACCAGCACCAATGCGGTGACAGCCACGGCGGTCAGCAGCTGCAGCAGCACTCCGGTCAGCCAATGGTTCTTCCGCGGCACCTCGAACAGCTGGGCTGCCACGGCGATGACCTTGCAAGCCGATGGCCAGTATTGCAGTGACCAGACCTTTGGTGCCGCCAGTACCAGCCCACGCTTCAAGATTGACCGGTATGGCGACTGGAAAGAAGCCTATCCGGCAGCCGATTATGTGGTCGCGGCGAATACCAGCTACAAAGTCTGTATCAATCCGACCAGCAAGGTCGTGACCGCCACCGCCAGCCAGGTTGCCGATACCCAGGCTCCCGTTGCCGCCACCACTCCGGCCGCCGGTAGCTATGTCGGGGCGCAATCCATCAAGCTGACGGTCAGTGACAATCAGGATACGGCTGCCAAGGTTTACTACACCCTGGATGGCACCACACCGACGACAGCGTCCAAGCTCTATGCCGGTGAAACCATTCTTTCGCCTGCGACGGGCACACTGACCATCAAGACGTTGAGCGTGGATGCCTCCGGCAACCAGCAGCAACAGAGCTTTGCCTTTACCCTGACGGCGACTCCAGTCGACAACTGGTACTTCCGCGGTACCCCGAATGGTTGGGCTACCACGGCCATGACGCTGGGTACCGATGGACTTTACTGTACGACCCAGCAGTTTGGCGCCGCCAGCACCAATCCGCGCTTCAAGATCGACCATAAGGGCGACTGGACCGAAGCCTATCCGGCTGCGGACTATGTAGTCTCGGCTGATACCAGCTACAAGGTCTGCTTCAACGCCACCAGCAAGCAGGTGACGGCGACCGCGCAAGGCGTTGTGGATACCCAGGCGCCGGTGGTGAATGCCGATCCGGCTGCCGGTTCCTACACCACGACCCAGTTCGTGAAACTGACGGTGACCGACAATACCGATGCCGCTCCCAAGGTCTATTTCACCCTGGATGGCACTGAGCCGACGACTAGCTCGACCCTCTACAGCGGTCAGACCTTCACCGCCGAGGATAAGGTGGCTGGCTCTGCCGCCGATCTGACGGTGAAGACGCTGGCCGTGGATGCGACGGGGAATCAGGGTAAGAGCACCTTCACCTACACGGTAGGGGCTCAGGTTTCCAGCGGTGATTTCCGTGGTGAGACCATCTACTTTGTACTGACGGCGCGCTTCAATGATGGCGACCCCAGCAACAACTACTACAACCGCGATCGCTATAAGGCGGGAGATCCGCACTGGCGCGGTGACTTCAAGGGCTTGATTGCCCAGCTGGATTACATCAAGGATCTGGGCTTCACCGCGATTTGGGTGACGCCGCCGGTGGAGAACCGCTCCGGTCTGGATTACCACGGCTACCATGCCTATGACTGGTACAAGGTGGATCCTCGCCTGGAATCAACCGATGCGACTTACCAGGATTTCATCAACGCGGCCCACGCCAAGGGGATGAAGGTGATCCAGGATGTGGTCATCAACCACTCCAGCCAATACGGTATTCGCGATGAGGTGTGGATCGACCATCTGCCGATTAAGTACTACGTCCCGACCGGTTCGACTCAGGGCCTGGTCAACAACGGTCCTTATCAGGGCAACCTGGGGGATTACAAGTCGGCCAACCGCGATGACAACGACAATGCCGTGGCTCCGTCCTGGTTCCAGGCGCTGCACAACAGCGATCCGCAAGGTGTGACACCGTTTGTCGATCCCAAGACCGGCACCACACTGCCGAAAGCAGGCTTCGACGCCAACCGCTTCTTCGGCATCGATGCGGCGGGGCTGGATCCGGCCTGGTATCACCTGGATGGCTTCATGTCCGGTGGCGATTGGGAAAATCCGAAGTCTCTGCAACGCAAGCATATGGCGGGTGACTGCGTCGATCTGGCTACCGAAAACCAGAACGTCAAAGATTACCTCAATGGTGCTATCCACAAGTATCTGGATATGGGTGTCGATGCCATCCGTCTGGATACCGCCAAGCATATCGAGCGCAATGAGCTACTGACCTATACCCAGAACTGGCAGGCTTATAAGCCAGGCTTGTTCGTGTTCGGCGAAGTACTGGTCAAGGGTGCCGGGTTTGGTTCCGAGATCACCAACGATAACGCATCCGCCGAGATCCGTCCCTGGTGGTTCACCCGGACCGGTAGCAGCAAGTCCCAGCCCAGCGGCGACTCCAAGCTCTCGGTGTTTGACTTCCCGCTGTTCTCCACCTTCCGTGACAACGTCACCAAGGGCTCGCTCGGCGGCGTCAAGGGCGTACTGGACTATGACTGGACCTATGCCGATCCGACCCAACTGGTAACCTTCTTCCAGAACCATGATGTGGGGCCGGATAACGACTTCAAATATCGTTATGGCGGTGAGCCAGCCAATGCGGCACTGGCCTACAACCTGTTGTGGACGGTGCGCGGTATTCCTTCCCTCTACTACGGCGAGGAAGTGATGTTCCAGGCGGGCTTGCCCCAGGATATCAGTGGCAACAGCGACACTGTGGATCAAACCGGCCGCGCCTATTTCGGCGACAAGCTGGCCAATCGGGCCACGCTGCAAGCCCATCCGCTCTATCAACACATCAAGCGTCTGAACCAGATCCGCAAGGCTGTACCGGCTCTGCAGAAGGGGACCATGCTGAATGTCAACGAGTGGGGCAATGGCATGAGCTTCGTCCGTGATGCGGGCACCAGCTATGCGGTCGTCGGTCTGGCCACGGGCTCCAGCCAGAGCATCACGGTTTCCGGCGTCAAGAACGGTACCTACCGTGATGCAGTGACCGGTCGTGAAGTCACGGTGGGCAACGGTAGCCTGACCTTCACCGTCAACCCGTATTCCATCGGTGCTTATGTGCTGAATGGTCCGGGTAAAGTCGGTGCCGATGGCAACTGGTTGAAGTAACCGCAGCGGCCTACTGGCCGAGTAAAAGATGTTCGGCCTGGAGTATGGCCGAACCCACAAGCCGGATGCTGAGGTGTCCGGCTTAATTCCACCCGGGCTTGATGAGACCCATGGTCACTCTTGCTGTTGTCTTCACTGTGGGGCCTGCCGGTTGTAGTGACTTCGCAACCTGTCAGGTGGGTCTGCCGCGATGCAGGCCGATGCCGAGTAAGGGACTGGCCCGATATGACAAGGAAAGCGTTTAATAATGCAAAACATGAAGGTAGCGCAACCGCAATGGTGGGGGCTTAAAGCCTCGGCCGTCGCCCTGGGCGTGCTGATGGGTATGGCGGCGACTCCCGCTCAGGCCACCGTATCAGCCACCCATATCTATCACAATCACATGCCCAATTTCTGGCCCTACTATGACGTCAGCAAGTATGACAGTCAGGCGGTCGGATCTGCTGTCCGTTACATGTATGACGGACAGGTCAAACAGCTCAAGGCCAGCCCGCCTGCTGGCTACAGTTTCTATATTCCGAAGACCACGACGCCGATGCCGCATGACGATCTGGAGTCCTACTATGCGCACCATGCGAAGAAGGGCGCCTATCTGAGCTGGCCGATGGAAACCGCCGCCAGCAACAGTGGCAGCCACCCCATGAGCCAGACCCACGTCACCATGTCGGCGGCAGTGATCAATAACGTGCAGAGCTTCGCCGAGCTCGGCAACCAGGATGGCTACCCCTCCGGCTGGGGTAACTACTGGCGCTCTACCCAGCAGACCTACAAGACCAGCAATGGCTTCAAGGCGCTGGATACCATCCACTTCACCGGTCACCACAGCATGGGGCCGCTGGTGGGTAACGATTATTTCCTCAAGGATCTGATCTATCAAAACGTCACCCTGGCGCAGCCTTATTTCATCGGCAGTGGTTTCACCTCGTCCAAGGGCTTCTTCCCGACAGAGCTGGGGTTCTCCGAGCGCCTGATCCCGGTGTTGAACAAGCTGGGCATCACTTGGTCAGTACTGGGCAACGTTCATTACTCCCGAACGTTGAAGGACTATCCGTATCTGAATGATCCGGGTGTCGATACCGTGATTTCACCGCCAAACCGCGCCGATCTGCAGAACGAAAGTAATGTCGGATCCTGGGTGTCGCTGGCGATGTTCAACGAGAAGCAAGTTACCCAGAACAAGTTCCCGTTTGCCTCGATCCCGCACTGGGTGCAATACGTCAACCCGGAAACCGGTGCTGTGTCCAAGGTCGCCGGTATTCCGGTTGAACAGGCCAGCTCCTGGGAAGAGGGTTATCAGGGTTCGGTGACGGCTGCGGCTATCAAGCCTTATGAGTCGGCTGCTGCGGCTATGGGACGAACCCAGTATTTTGTCATCGCCCATGACGGCGATAACAGCTCCGGTCGTGCCGGTGATGGCGGTACCTGGAAGAACTCCGGCTACGTCACCTACTCGGATTCGGGTGTGGTGGGCCAAGGGGTTGAGGAGTATTTGAAGGCTAATCCGATCCCGGCTGCCGATGTGGTGCATGTGCAGGATGGTTCCTGGATTGACACGCGGGATTCGTCTGCCGATCCGACCTGGTATCACTGGCATCTGCCGATGGGGGTGTGGAATGGTCAGTTAGCGGCCTTCAATACCGCTCACGGTACCAGATATACCTCGCAATATGCCGCCAACGGCGATCTGCGTCAGCATCTGCCGTCTCTGGAATATGGTTATCACTACCTGGAGCGCAACTTTGCCCTGCTGCAGGCGGCCGAGAACTATGCCAAGACTGCCGAGCAAATCTGGCTGGATACCCATCCGACCTACTGGTCACCGACCACGGCGCTGGATAAGCAGGTCACCTATCCGGGCAACCAGTTGAACCCCTGGATGCTCTCTTATCCGGTGAAGGGTGATGCCAGTAAGGACTATGCCGGTGGCGCCAATCCGGCCGAACTGGGCTGGTACTTCCTGATGGCCAGTATCGACTCCGGCTTCGGTTACTATGATGAAAACGTCGATGATGGCGTCAAACCCACCATCTCGTTCAATCAGTCACTGCATTTTACCGAGCCCTATGTCGCGGCCAATCTGGCCAAGGACAAGACGGGTCCTTCGGTCTGGTGGCCCCAGCGTTATCCGTACAACCCGGGTAGTGCCAATGCCTCCAAGGCGGAAGGTTGGGCCAAGATGTACATGGACAACGAGTTTGCCATCTACACCTATGCCTATGACGTCAGCGATGTTGCCGACATCCAGGTCAAGGTTCGCGTGCACACCGCCAAGAGTGCCGATCCCAAAGACAAGACCTATCAGTTGTATGATCCAATGGCCCATGCCGGGGAAGACAATGTCAATCCGGCCAACGTGGGGGATTGGGTCAGCTACAGCATGAAGGAGCGGGATCTCTCCGCCGACATCAATGGTGTCAGCTGGCAGCCTTCCAGCACGGCCGCCTTCCAGGTGGTTCCGGCCAAGAAGATCGGTAACCTCTATTACACCTATCTGAATGCCTACCGCGATCAACTGCTCGACTATTACATCGAGGCGACCGATGCCAAGGGCAACGTCACCAAGAGCGATATCCAGCAGGTCTATGTCGGCGCCGGTCGCTACAAGATGGAGGGCACCAAGAAGGTTGAGGATATCAACGGCCCCATCGCCGGTGAACATGCTTTCTTTAGCGACAAGGCACCGAGCAAGAAGGTGACCGTCTATGTCGAGGGCAGTGAAGATAACCTCACAGGCCTCAGCGTCGATACCAAGGAAGATGGCAGCACTAGTTGGGAGAATCAGTCGGTCGCTCCGCTCAGTGGCAGTGCCCGTTACTTCCGTCTGAGTGATACCTATAGCGGCGATGTGAATGGTCTCTATGTCCGTTATCTGGAGCCGTTAGACAGCAACTACAAACCGAGCGCGAGCGGTGTGTTGTTGACCGAGGGGACCTACACCATCAATGACGATGGTTCGGTCACTTCCGGTAAACCGGCGGATCTGGTGCTCAACACCACCATCTACTACAAGAACACCAGCTGGACCAAGGCCTGCATGCACTACCGTGTCGATGCCGGAACCTGGACCACGTCTCCGGGTGCTGTGATGAACAGTCTCGGCGACGGTTGGTATTCTTACACCGTGGATCTGAGCACCGGGACACAGCTGGAGTTTGTACCCAACAACTGCAGCGGCACCTGGGATAACAATGGCGGCTCCAACTACAAGACAGCGGCCGGAGTCTGGTCACTGAGCAGTGGTGTGATCAGCGAAGGAGCGCCGAATGTAAATAAGTCACCACTTGCCGTGATTACCCCGGCGAGCCAGACGGTTACCGCAGGCACTGTGGTCACCCTGAGTGGCTCGGGCTCCAGCGACCCGGATGGTTCGATTGCCAGCTACAAGTGGAGTACCGGGGCGACAACGGCGTCCATTAACCTGACGGTCAACGCCACCCAGACCGTGACCCTGACGGTCACTGACAATCAGGGCGCGACCACCTCGGCATCGGTAACCTTGACGGTTCCGGTTAACCAGGCACCGGTGGCCAGCATTACTCCGGCCAGCCAAACCGTGGACAAGGGCACTGTGGTGACGCTGAGCGCCGCTGGCTCTACCGATAGCGATGGTTCTATTGCCAGCTATCTGTGGAGCACGGGTGCAACCACCCCCAGCATTGCGGTCACGGTCAACCAGACTCAGACCATCAGTGTGACGGTAACCGACAACCAGGGGGCAACCAATACCGCGCAAGTAACCTTGACCCTCAAGGATACGACCCCGGTCCATAACTTTGCCCAGCTCTACTTCCGTGGAACCCCGAATGCCTGGGTGGCGACGCCGATGACGCTGGTGGCCGCCAATACCTGGCGCACCAGCGTGGTCCTGGATGGTCAAGCCAATCAGCGCTTCAAGTTTGACGTGAAAGGGGACTGGTCGCAGAACTATGGCGATACCAACAAGGATGGCAAACTGGATCTGACCGGCAGTGATATCTACACCACGCTGGTGGGGACCTGTGTTGTCGAAGTCAACGATGCAACCCTGGCTTATCAGGTGACTTGCCCGGTGACGCCGAAACCTCCGGTTGCCGTGGTCACGCCCACCAGTACCACGGTCAGCACCGGGAGCAGTGTAACCTTCAGTGCAGCCGGCTCCACCGACAGCGATGGCACCATCCAGAGCTATAGCTGGAACACCGGCGAAACCACCAGTTCCTTGACGCGGACCTTCACGGCAGCCGGTACCTATACCGTGACCGTCACGGTCACGGATAATGACGGCCAGACCAGTACCGCCAGCTCAGTGGTGACGGTGCAGGATGTGGTGAATTTCAAGAAGAACCTGGCTCAGCTCTACTTCCGTGGCACGCCCAATAGCTGGGGCAAGAGTGCCATGACGCTGGTGGCCGACAACACCTGGCAGGTCAATATCAGCTTCAGCGGAGCAGGGGATGCCAATGGTGCCCAGCGCTTCAAGCTGGACGTGAATGGCGATTGGGCCACCAACTATGGTGACAACAATGCCGATGGCGTGGCTGAGAAAACCGGCAAGGATATTGTAACGAGCGTAGTCGGCACCTATAAGGTCACCTTCAACGACAGTACCCTGAAGTACAGCATCTCCACGCAATAAACGTTCGACCTGATATCAGCCTGTTTCAGGTTGCAAGCCAAAAGCCCCCGCCATCACTGGCGGGGGCTTTTTCGTTTCGGATTATGGTGGCGGCGGCTGGTGGTGACTGGATTAGCGCACCATTGGGGATGCGGAGTCGGGGCCTATGTAGCGTTGAATGATCTGTTGAATGACCTGTTCCTGCTCCATCTGCAGTAGGGCAGCGTCCAGTTGCTGCGTCAGTTGGTCATCGCTGCTGTGCAGTTTCAGGGCCAAGGGGGCCGTGCTCAATTGCAGCCCTTGCTGATATTGATGAGCCAGCTGGGGATTTTGTTGCACCAGATGGTTGAACAGCACGTCGTCCATCACAATGGCATCCAGCCGATGGCGTTGCAGCAGTTTGAGCAGCGTTTCTTCATCGGCATATTCATGTTTGCGCAATTGACCGGAGACAAACAGCGACTCGAGCTTGGGATAGGCGTACCCCAGGATCAGGCCAATATCCAGATCCTTGAGTTCATCGACACGCTGAGCCTTGACCGCATGATCACGGGCAAAATAGAGATACTCACGGATTTCCATATAGCGCCGGGTAAAGCGGATCGGCGTCGGTGTCAGTTGCGGATTCCACAGCGGCGAGTCGGCGATGTTGATATCCAGTTGCCGGGTATCGAACAACTGATTCAGTCGTTTGGCCGGGTAGAGTTCGAGTTGGAGTTGATTCTGGGTTCGTTGGGCCAATTCCCGGGCAATATCCACGGCAATGCCCTGGAGTTGGTGCTGCTGGTCGTAAAATGCGAACGGCCGCCAAGGGGCGGTACCGGCATGCAACGTCTCGGCGTGTGCGAGCCCCGAGCTTAACAGGCATATCCAGATCCAGGACGGTAACAGCTTCATCGGGGCTTACTCCGCATGAGGAGAGGGGTCGGGTCTGCGCTGAGCCCGCCAGGGCGATGCTGCAAGTATAATCCAGCCTGGAGCAACCGCATGACGCAGAACCTTCCTAGAATTTGCGGTTAATCAGCTCGCTGAGCACCATATGGGTTTTGACCATGGTGATATTCGGCAGGTTTTCGATCTCGCGGCGCAAGGATTCCAGCCGCGCCATGTCCGCCACTTCGACATAGACCAGCATATCGGTCTCGCCACTGATGCTGTGACACAGCTGCACTTCCGGTAGCAGCCGCAACTGTTCGGCATATTGTTCACAACGCGCCACCTTGTAAAACAGCTCGAAATAGGCGCGGATCGGCGCTTGTTGCGCGCTGCCCAGCCGGGCGTGATAGCCGCTAATGATCTGCTGCTCTTCCAGCCGTTTCAGGCGCTCGGTCACGGCTGAGCGGGAGAGGCTGACCTCCCGCGCCAACTGGCTGATGCTCATGCGCCCATCATCTTGCAGCAGGGCCATGATCTTCTGATCGTACTTATCCAACAACCGCTCTCCCGGGTGTGAGCCTGCCGCGCCGCGCACTCAACATGACGGCCAAAACCGTCATTTTGACCGTCATCGCCGACAATTTGCGCCGTTACAGGGCAAGCTGGCGGCGTTAACATAGCAGAAAGTAAGGTGAACGGACTATGGATATGCCGAGATTAAAGAAGGAGTTAGGGCTGTGGCAGGGAATTGGCTTGC
>Ga0247725_1001632_pt1 | contig 10963 bp, 9 predicted proteins | sample OKSTACKMCFT3sol_FD_183021 | JGI IMG/M metagenome (GOLD analysis project Ga0247725, IMG submission 183021) | Subsurface sediment microbial communities from gas well in Oklahoma, United States - OK STACK MC-FT3-sol | ecosystem: Environmental > Terrestrial > Deep subsurface > Rock core/Sediment... | reverse complement strand
CCAAGCGGTTACTCTTGTGGCAGGGACAAGACAGGGAAAGTGTGCCGATGCGTACGGCGACGCGACTGCAGGCCGGCTTCGTGCTGGCGCTCTTCATGCTCAGCCTCAACCTGCTGCTGCCGATGCTCGGCGCGCGCTGGATAGAGGCTACCCACCTGCGCTACGAGCACGACGAGGACCTGATAGAGCGCAGCGAGCTGCTGTTGTCCGCCCTGCTGGAGGGCGAGACCGGCCAGCGCGGCTTCGTCATCACCGGTCGCGAGGACTTCCTCTCGCCGCTCTACCAGGGCTTCGCCGAGGTCGACAAACTGATGCGGACGCTGCAGGCCAACCTGAGCGGCGACGACGAACTGCTTGGCGCCCTGGCGGCGCTGAAGCCGGTGATCGCCGAGCAGCGCAGCTATTTCGACAGTGTCGTTCGCCTGCGGCGCGAGCAGGGCCTGCAGGCCGCCAGCGAGCTGGTCAGCCTGGGCAAGGGCCGGCAGCTGATGGACAGCCTGCGCACCCGGATCGGCGAGATGCAGGGGGTGCTCGAGGGGCGCCTGCTGCTGCTCGAACAGCGCCGCGCCTGGCAACAGCAGGTGGTGCTGGCGCTGTTGGTGCTGATCGGCCTGCTGGACCTGGCGGTGATCGGCCTGCTGTTCCACTTCACCTTCCGCATCCTCAAGGAGGGGCGTGCGGCGCGGCACAGCCTGCGCGGCCTCAGCGAGCAGCTGTCCAGCGGCCTGCAGCGCCTGGAGCTGCGCAATCGCGAGATCTCCCTGCTCAGCCGCATGGCCGGCGCGCTGCACTCGATCAACCGTTTCGACGAGTGCTACAGCATCATCGGCCGCTTCGCCGGCCAGCTGTTCCCGTGCAACGCCGGCAGCCTGACCCTCTACCATCCCTCGCGCGACGTGCTGGAGGACGTCGCCCACTGGGGCGAGTGGCCGGACGGGCTGGACCTGTTCGAGCCGCATTCCTGCTGGGCCATCCGCCGCGGCCAGAGTCACCAGGTGCTGGACCCGGCCAAGGACCTGCTGTGCCCGCACCTGCAGGGCACCGAACTGGCGGGGCGGGGCTATGTCTGCGTGCCGCTGATGGCGCAGGGCGAGCCGCTCGGGGTGCTGACCCTGAGCGGGCTGCAGGAGCCGGACCTGGAGCTGGCCGAGGCCTTCGCCGAGCAGATCTCGCTGGGCGTCTCCAACCTGACGCTGCGCGAGAGCCTGCGCCAGCAGTCGCTGATGGACGCGCTGACCGGCCTGCACAACCGCCGCTTCCTCGACGAGACCCTGCGCCGCGAGCTGCTGCGGGCGGCGCGCAAGCAGTCGTCGGTGGCCGTGGTGCTGCTCGACGTCGACCACTTCAAGCGCTTCAACGACACCTTCGGCCACGAGGCCGGCGACCTGGTGCTGCGCCACCTGGCCATGGAGATGAAACGCAATGTGCGCACCAGCGACCTGGCCTGCCGCTACGGTGGCGAAGAGTTCTGCCTGGTGATGCCGGAGATCGGTCGCGAGGACGCCGTCGAACGCTGCGAATCCCTGCGCCTGGCGGTCAGCCGCCTGCAGGTACGCTACGGCGGCCAGCCGCTGGGGCCGATCAACATCTCCCTCGGCCTGGCCTGGTTTCCCCAGGACGGCGAGCAGATGGACGCGCTGCTGCACGCCGCCGACCTGGCCCTGTACCAGGCCAAGCGCGGCGGCCGCAACCGCCTGTGCATCTACCGCCCGGAGATGGACGGAGCGGAAGAGGCGCCCTCCGCCTGAGCCGGGCGGGCGAGCAGCGCCAGGGCCGAGGCGGCGATGCCCAGCTGGCCCAGCCAGTAGCTGAGGATGATGGCGTAGCGCGCGCCATCGAAGGGGGCGACGAAGCGGTTGATGCCGATCAGGCTGTCCGACAGCACGAACAGCGCCGCGCCGCCGGCCGCCAGCCAGGCCGAGCGCGGCGCTACCACGCCGACCCTGGCCAGGGCGCGCCAGAGCATGGCGCCGATGGCCAGGCTGTACAGCGCCACGGGCGCCAGCAGGGGGCCGAGCCCGGCGCGGCTGAGCACGAAAAACATTCCGCCGGCCGCCGTCGCCGCGATCACCAGGTCGAGGGGCGCCAGGCGGCGGGTATCGCCCAGGTAGGCCGCCAGGTAGGCCAGGTGCGCGAGCAGGAAGGCGCCCAGGCCGAACACGAAGAGGTCGGCCGGCCATTCCAGCAGCAGGTCACCGAGCAGCGACAGGCCCAGGCCGATGGCGATCCAGCGCCGGTAGGCGCCGGCCGGTGCGGCGCGCAGCCAGAGCAGCAGGCACAGCACCGGCACGGGCTTGCTGAGCAGGGTCAGCCACTTGAGGTCGAGATGCAGGCCGAGCAGGAACAGGGCGGCGCCGGCGAGGGCGACGAGCAGGAGCAATGGGCGCATGGCGGGTTCTCTGGTGGTTTGCGCCCATTATGGTCGCCGCCCCGGGCCAGGCCAGTGCGGCGGGTGACAGCGCGACGAGCTTATCGCGTCAGCGCACGCTGATCGGGCAGTCGATGGTCTTGGCCGGCGCCACCTCGACCTCCCAGGGGCGCTGGTAGTGCATCAGCAGGCGGCCATTGCCGGCCTGGTAGGCCTGGTAGCGCCAGGTCGACCGGCCGGCACTGCCGACGATGCCGGCGTCCTCCGGGGTGATGTAGACCTCCGGGCTCAGGCTGCGCAGCACGCCCGGCGCGGCATCGACCACCACCCAGCGGAAGCCGGTGGTGGGGTTGCTCGGCAGGCTGATGGTCAGCGACTGGCCGCTGTGCAGCTGCATCGGGCACTTGCCCAGCTGCTTCTCTTCCACGGCGACGCCGGACTTGGGCTGCGAGCCGCAGGCGGCGAGCAGGGCCAGGGTGCAGGGCAGCAGCAGGCGCAGGGCAGGTTTCATGGCGGACTCCGGTCGGGCGAAAACCGCCACAGCATAGCCGCTGCGCACGGGCGCGGGCGAGCGCAGTGCATCCGCGCCCGTGTGGCTCAGTCGAACAGCACCCGGGCCACCTCGGCGTAGCGCCTGGCGAAGTGCACGGTCAGCCCCTCGCGCAGGTAGTCCGGCAGTTCGAGGAAGTCGCCGCGGTTGGCCTCCGGCAGGATCAGCTCGTGGATCTTCTGCCGGCGCGCAGCGATCACCTTCTCGCGCACGCCGCCGATGGCCAGCACCTGGCCGGTCAGGGTCAGCTCGCCGGTCATCGCCACACCCTTCTTCGGCGCCTGGTTGCGCGCCAGGGAGAGCAGGGCGCTGGCCATGCTGATGCCGGCGCTGGGGCCGTCCTTGGGCGTGGCGCCTTCCGGCACGTGCAGGTGGATGAAGGCCTGGTCGAAGAAGTTCGCATCGCCACCGTACTTCTTCAGGTTGGCGGTCACGTAGCTGTAGGCGATCTCCGCCGACTCCTTCATCACTTCGCCGAGCTGGCCGGTGAGCTTGAAGCCACGGTTGAGGGTGTGGATGCGCGTGGCCTCGATCGGCAGGGTGGCGCCGCCCAGGCTGGTCCAGGCCAGGCCGGTGATCACCCCGGTGCCTTCGATGACCTGCTCGCCGCGGAACAGCGGCATGCCGAGGTAGCCTTCCAGGTCCCTGGGGCCGATCCGGACCTTGCTGCCCGGCTCGTCGAGCAGTTTGACCACCGCCTTGCGTACCAGTTTGCCCAGCTGTTTCTCCAGCTGGCGCACGCCGGCCTCGCGGGCGTAGCCCTCGATCACCGCGCGCAGCGCGGCATCGCTGATGGCGAGCTGGGCCTTCTTCACGCCCGCCTTGGCCAGCTGGCGCGGCCACAGGTGCTGCTTGGCGATGGCCAGCTTCTCCTCGGCGATGTAGCCGGACAGGCGGATCACCTCCATGCGGTCGAGCAGCGGGCCGGGGATGGAGTCCAGGGTGTTGGCGGTGCAGACGAACAGCACCTTGGACAGGTCCAGGCGCAGGTCCAGGTAGTGGTCGAGGAATTCGACGTTCTGCTCCGGGTCGAGGGTCTCCAGCAGCGCCGAGGCCGGGTCGCCCTGGTAGCTGGCACCCATCTTGTCGATCTCGTCGAGCATGATCACCGGGTTCATCACCTCGACTTCCTTGAGCGCCTGCACCAGCTTGCCGGGCATGGCGCCGATGTAGGTACGGCGGTGGCCCTTGATCTCCGCCTCGTCGCGCATGCCGCCGACGCTGAAGCGGTAGAAGGGCCGCCCCAGGGATTCGGCGATGGACCTGCCGATGCTGGTCTTGCCCACGCCGGGCGGACCGACCAGCAGCACGATGCTGCCGGCGATCTCGCCCCTGAAGGCGCCGACGGCGAGGAACTCGGTGATGCGCGCCTTGATGTCGTCCATGCCGGCGTGGTGCTTGTCCAATACCCGGCGCGCGTGCGCGAGGTCGAGCTTGTCCGCGCCGAGCACGCCCCAGGGCACGCTGGTGGCCCAGTCCAGGTAGTTGCGCGTCACCGCGTATTCCGGCGAGCCGGTCTCGAGGATGGCCAGCTTGCCGAGCTCCTCGTCGATGCGCTTCTGCGCCTGTGCTGGCAGGCTCTTGCCGGCCAGGCGGGCGCGAAACTCGTCGGCGTCGGCGCTGCGGTCGTCCTTGGTGAGGCCCAGCTCCTGCTGGATCACCTTGAGCTGTTCCTTGAGGAAGAACTGGCGCTGGTGCTCGCCGATCTTGCGGTTGACCTCGGCGGACAGCTCGTTCTGCAGGCGCGCCACCTCCACTTCCTTGCGCAGCAGCGGCAGCACCTTCTCCATGCGCCGCAGGATCGGCACGCAGTCCAGCACTTCCTGCAGCTCGGCGGCCGGCGCGGTGGTCAGCGCGGCGGCGAAGTCGGTGAGTGGCGACGGGTCGTTGGGGCTGAAGCGGTTGAGGTAGTTCTTCAGCTCCTCGCTGTACAGCGGGTTGAGCGGCAGCAGCTCCTTGATCGCGTTGATCAGCGCCATGGCATAGGCCTTGACCTCGTCACGCGGATCCAGCGGACTCTGCGGATAGTCCACTTCGGCCAGGTAGGGCGGGCGATGGCGCTTGAGCCAGCCGCGCACGCGTACCCGGCCCAGGCCTTGGGCGACGAACTGCAGCTTGCCATCGGCACGGCTGGCGTGGTGCACGCGCACCAGGGTGCCGTGCTCGGGCAGGCTGGCGGTGTCGAAATGGCGCGGGTCGGTCACCGGCTGGTCGACGTAGAACAGCGCCAGGCACTTGTGCTCGGTGTTGGCCACCAGCTCCAGGGTCTCGGCCCAGTGCTCCTCGTTGACGATGACCGGCAGCACCTGCGCCGGAAAGAACGGGCGGTTGTGGATGGGAATCACGTACAGCTTGTCCGGCAGCGTCTGGCCGGGCAGGGCCAGGCTGGTGGTCTTGGCTTCGATGATTTCCGGCGTGTTGTCCTGATCGTTCATGGCGCACCCTCGGTTATGGGGTGCTAGATGGGGCGAGGCGCCGGCGATTTCAACCGTGGCCCAGGCGGGTGCCCTGCAGCAGGCGCTCGATCGGCGGAGTGAGCAGAGCGAAGCAGTCGGCCGGGCCCAGGCTGGGCTGGCGCGCCTCGATCAGGTCGCTGCGCAGGCGCGCCAGCAGGGCGTGCAGCTGCTGGTCGGCGTTGCCGGCGGCAATGCGTCGACACAGTTCGCGCATCTGCTCCTGCAGCACCGGCGGGCACTGGCCGTAGTTGGCGGCGCGCACGGCCAGGCCGCGCAGGCGGGCCAGGTCCTCGAGGTTGCGACAGGTGCTGGCGAGGCCGCGCACGGCGCCGTGCGCGCGTGCGGTCAGGCGATCTTCCAGGGTGCCGATCACCTGCAGCAGTGCCTCTATCACCTGGCAATGGGCCCCGAAGTTGGCCGGGCGCATGCGCAGCAGCGGCCATTCGCGGTGCAGCGGGGCCAGCTCCAGGCTTTCGCCAGGCCAGTTCAGCCAGAGCTGGTCGAGCTGGCGGGCCAGGGCGTTGCGCTGGCTGACCGTGACGATGTCCTGTTGGGCGCCCAGGCCACGGTGTTTCTGCAAGGCGCGTAGCAGCTCCAGGCTGCGCTGCAGGCACTGGCCTTCGAGCTGATCGAGGGTGGCGCGATGCATCTGCGCGGCGCGACGGGTCAACAGTTGGCCCAGGGCCAGCAGGCCGAGGCCCAGGGCAAGGGCGAAAAGCAGTTCGGGGCTCATCTGGCGTGCTCGTGGTGCATGGGTGGGTGAGTGGCTGGGTCGGCGGCGGCCAGTAGGCGCTGACGCAGGGTGCCGAGCTGCTCGTCGATCAGCGGGGTGAGCAACTCGAAACACTCCTGCGGCGCGATGGCCACCCGCAGTGGCTCGATCAGTTGCCGTTGCAGGCGCTCCAGGGCCTGGGCCAGGGCGCTGTGCGGCGCAGCCTGGCGCTGCAGGCGCAGGCTCAGGTAGCGCAGCTGCACCTGCAGCGGCAGCGGGCAGCGCGGCGCGCCGGCCCCGCGTACCGCCAGGCCGCGCAGGCGCGCCAGCTCCTCCAGCTCGCGGCAGCGGCGGGCGATCTCGATGTCCTCGCCCTGGCGCAGTTCGAACAGCTGCATGGCGGTCAGCAGCTGTTCGATCAGCCGGCAATGGCCGTCGAAGTCGTCGGCCTGGCTGCGCAACCGCTGCCAGGCCGGGTGCAGCTCCTCCAGCTCGCCGGCGGCGGGCGGCAGCTCGCGCCACAGCCTGTCCAGTTCGTCGGCCAGCAGTCGGCACTGGGCGCGCGCGGCGGCGCTGTCCTGGCCGCCCAGGCCGCGATGCTTCTGCAGGCGCTGGAGCATTTCCAGGCTGTGCATCAGGGCCTGCAGCAGCGCGCGGCCATGTTGGCGGCTGCGGCGCAGGGCGTGGCGGCGGTAGAGCAGGGCCAGCAGCAGGAGCGTGGCGAGGCTGGCGCCGAGCAGGGTGGCGAGGTTCATGAGCTGGTCCTGCGCGTCAGGTACAGGGTCAGGGCGTGCAGTTCGCGGTTCTGCGCGCTCTGCTGGCCGAGGGCGGCGCCTATCTCGTGCAGCTGCTGGTTGAGCGCCTGGTTGGCCTGGGTGTGTTCGTCCAGGGCCTGGCGCATGGCGCCGAAAGCCTCTAGGTGGGAGGCGCTGAAGTCGGCCTGCTGGTGCAGGCGCGCGGCCAGCTCCAGGTTGCATGCGCAGCCCTGGCCGAGCAGCTCGCGGTGCTCGTCGACCTCGCTGCGCACGTGGTTCATCGACTGGCCGATGGCGGCGACCGCCTGGGTGATCTCGCTGGCCGCCGCCGCGGTGGACTGCGCCAGGTTGCGCACTTCCTCGGCGACCACGGCGAAACCGCGGCCCTGCTCGCCGGCGCGGGCGGCCTCGATGGAGGCGTTGAGGGCCAGCAGCTGGGTCTGCTTGGCCAGGGCCTGGATCAGCTGCACCGCCTGCTCGACGGCGGCGCTGTGGCGCAACAGCTGGCCGACGGCCTGGTCGGTGCGGCCGAGGCTGGCCTGGATCAGTTGCATCTGATCGCCCACCAAGCGGGCATCGAGGCTGCCCTGTTCACTCATTTGGTGCAGGCGGCGGAAGGCCTGCAGGGCCTCCTCGGCCAGGTCGCCGATGTGCAGCAGGGTCTGACCGATCTCCTCGCTGGCGGTGGCGATCATGTTCACCCGCAGGTTCTGCGCCTCGCCCTGCTGCTCGGTGTGCTCGGCCATGCGCTCCAGCGCCTGGGCGGCGAACTGCACCTCGCTGCGCAGGCGCTCGGCGGCGCGGCGCTCGTCGTCGCACTTGACCAGCAGGCGGGTACGCTCCGCGCTGCTCTCGAACAGGCCGGCCAGCTGCCGCAGCAGGTGGCTCTGCGCCTGTTGCTGGCGCCGCCAGCTGAGGCTCTGGGCGCCGCCCAGGTAGAGCAGCAGGGGCAGCAGGCAGAGGGCGGCGGCGTCCTGGTCGAGCAGGGCCTGCAGGGTGCTGGCCAGCGCCAGTGCGGCCAGCAGCCAGGTGCGAGCGGCGCCGCAGCGTTGCAGGCAGTAGATGCCGAGTTCCAGCATGAAGGCAGTCCAGGCGGGGCAGGGGAGTCAGCAGGGCAAAGCAAGATGCTGGCCAGCCTCCATCCGTCGCAACCCGTGCGTGAGGGTTGTTGCAACTAGGTGCAACCCGATAAAGTGCAGGCTTGCCCCGAGTCGGTGAAGAGAATGCTCAACGCCCGTCTGCTGCGCCTGGACGACCAGGCCCATGAACATGCCCACGACTACCACCAGCTGGTGCTGTCGCTGTCCGGTCGCGCGGAATTCGAGGTCGACGGCTGTGGCGGCGAAGTGTGCCGGATGCGCGCCTGCCTGGTGCCGGGCGACGCCGACCACCAGTTCGCCGGCATGGGCGACAACCGCATGCTGATCCTCGACCTGGACGAGCGCGATACCTCGCCTGAGGACCTCAGCCTGCTCGCCGAGCTGTTCGAGAGCCCGCGCTACCCGACCCTGGACGCCGATTTCCAGAACCTGCTGAGCTACGCCGGTGCCGAGCTGGCGCGCTACGGCAGCGACCCGCACCTGGCCCGCGCCCTGGGCGGCGTGCTGCTGCGCGCGCTGCACCTGCGCCTGTTCGGCGAGCGCGGCCGCAGCGCCGTGGCCGGCCTGGACATCGGCCGCCTGGACGCCTACATCGTCGAGCACCTGGCGCGGCGCATCACGGTGATCGAGCTGGCCCAGGTGGCCTGCCTCAGCCCCAGCCATTTCCACGCCCAGTTCAAGGACGCCGTGGGCCTGACCCCGCACCAGTACCTTCTCAAGACCCGCCTCGACCACGCCGCGCGCCTGCTGCGCGAGAGCCCGCTGCCGCTGGTGCGGATCGCCGAGGAGTGCGGTTTCTCCAGCCAGAGCGCGCTGACCACGGCCATGCGCCGCTACCTGGGGCTGACCCCCAAGCGCCTGCGCGGCCTGCAGTAGCGCCTCAGTCGCCGGTCGCCACGGGGCGCGCCGGGTCGGTGATCCATTCGCTCCAGGAGCCCGCGTACAGCGGTGCCAGCGGGTAGCCGGCGAGGCTCATGGCGAACAGGTTGTGGCAGGCGGTGACGCCCGAGCCGCAGTAGGCCACCAGCGACTCCACCGGCCGCGTACCGCGCAGGGCATCGAAGCGTGCGCGCAGCCGTTCGGCGGGCAGGAAGCGCCCGTCGGCGCCCAGGTTGTCGGTGAACACCGCGCACTGCGCGCCGGGAATATGGCCGGCCACCGGGTCCAGCGGCTCCACCTCGCCACGGAAGCGCGGCAGGGCGCGGGCGTCCAGCAGGGTCAGATCGCTGGCGCCCAGACGCTGCTGCAGCTGCGTGGCGCTCAGCAGCAACGAGTGGTCCGGCTGGCCGCTGAAGCTGCCCGCCCGCTGTGCAGGCGTGTCGCTGGTCAGCGCCAGGCCGGCTTCCTTCCAGGCCTTGAGGCCGCCGTCGAGCAGCCACACGCCGTCGCGCTTGCCCAGCCAGGCCAGCAGCCACCAGGCGCGGGCGGCGAAGGCGCCGGGACCGTCGTCATACAGCACGATGGTCGAGTCGTTGTCGATGCCCCAGGCGCGCAGCCGGTCGACCAGGGCGGCGGCGTCCGGCAGCGGGTGGCGGCCGGTCAGGCCCTTGATCTTCGGCCCCGACAGGTCGTGCTCCAGGTCGGCGAAGCGCGCGCCGGGGAGATGCCCCTCGGCATAGCTGCGCGCCCCGTAGCCCGGGTCGTCGAGGGCGAAGCGGCAGTCGAGAACCACCAGGCCTGGCTCCTGCAGGCGGGCGTGCAAGGGGGCGGCGGCGATCAGCTGGGCGAGTGGCATGGGAACTCCTGTGTCCAAATCATGACTATGGGCATCATAAAGACAGCCTTCCATAACCAGAAGCGAACCCCAGGCGGTTCGCCGCGCGAGGTAGTACTCATGCTCAGCCTGCAACCCGCCATCGAAAGCGCCAACCTGGCCCGCCGTGTCGGCGTGGTCCTGGGGTCGCTGCTGGTGACCTTCTACTACTGCAGCAAGGTATTGCTGCGCGCCGTCAGCGGACGCCTGCGGCGCGCCGACGTGGACCGCTACACCCGCCGCTGGTCGGGCCTGCTGCTGCGCCTGGTGCGCATGCAGCTGAGCGTGCACGGCCAGGTGCCGGACTTCAACGACGGGCGGCGCTACATCCTGCTCAGCAGCCACGCCAGCCACTACGACATCCCCGCCAGCTTCGTCGCCCTGCCGGGCTCGATCCGCATGCTGGCGAAGAAGGAGTTGTTCGGCATCCCGATCTTCGGCGCGGCGATCCGCGCCGCCGAGTTTCCCTCGGTGGACCGGCACAACCGCCACCAGGCGGTGAAGGACCTGGAGCAGGCACGACGCATGATGGAGAGCGGCATCGTCCTGTGGGCCGCGCCCGAGGGCACCCGCTCCAGGGACGGCCAGCTGCTGCCGTTCAAGAAGGGCTGCTTCCACCTGGCCCTGGACACCAACGCGATCATCGTGCCCATCGTCTTTCGCGGCATCCATGAGGTGCTGCCGGCGCGCACCTGGCGCTTCAACCTGGGGCTGCCGGTGCAGCTGCACATCGGCGCGCCGATCGATGCCAGTCGCTTCAGCCCCGAGCAGTTGCCGGAGCTGATGGCGCAGACCCGCCAGAGCATGCAGGCGCTGCTCGGCGAGCCGGCGCCCAGTGCGCCCCGGGGGCGGCTGACCGAGCAGCCGGTCTGACGAAAAAGCCCGCCGAATGGCGGGCTTTTCATTGTGCGGAGAACGTTCAGCGGATCTTCAGCTTGCCGATCCGGTCGTTGTCCAGGCTGCCCAGGTACAGGTAGTCGCCCACCGGTTTCACCGAGGTGACCATGCGCAGGTGGGTGCCGCTGGTGTCGTGCAGGCTCTGCACGATCTCGCCCTGCTCGTTGAGGGCGATGGCCAGGCCGTAGGAGGCCGGCTTCGGCCACAGCGCGCGCGGCAGCTTGGCCAGCTGGGCCTTGATCCAGGGCTGGTTCTGCAGGAAGTCGGCGTCGCCCTTGCGCGGGGTCGGCAGGGCCACCCAGAAGGTGCCGGCGCGGTCGCCCTGCAGGTTGTCCGGCATGCCCGGCAGGTTGTCGGCGAACAGGTCGTGGG
>Ga0247725_1001631_pt1 | contig 10965 bp, 13 predicted proteins | sample OKSTACKMCFT3sol_FD_183021 | JGI IMG/M metagenome (GOLD analysis project Ga0247725, IMG submission 183021) | Subsurface sediment microbial communities from gas well in Oklahoma, United States - OK STACK MC-FT3-sol | ecosystem: Environmental > Terrestrial > Deep subsurface > Rock core/Sediment... | reverse complement strand
CTTGCTGCCCTCGCGCATGCTGGCGTAGGTGCGGCTGGAGATGATCTTGGCCAGGTAGTTGGACAGGCCGCCGACATTCTTGGAGATCGACATGTCGTTGTCGTTGAGGATCACCAGCATGTTGGCGTTGACGTCGGTGGCGTGGTTGAGCGCCTCGAAGGCCATGCCGGCGGTCAGGGCACCGTCACCGATCACCGCCACGCTCTTGCGTTTCTCGCCCTTCAGACGGGCGGCGATGGCCATGCCCAGCGCCGCGCTGATGCTGGTGCTGGAGTGGCCGACGCCGAAGGTGTCGTACTCGCTCTCGCTGCGTCGCGGGAAGGCGGCCAGGCCGTCCTTCTGGCGCAGACTGCCCATGCGCTCGCGACGACCGGTGAGGATCTTGTGCGGATAGGCCTGATGGCCGACGTCCCACACCAGGCGGTCATCGGGGGTGTCGAAGACATAGTGCAGGGCGATGGTCAGCTCGATCACGCCGAGGCCGGCACCGAAGTGCCCGCCGCTCTGGCCAACGCTGTAGAGCAGGTATTGGCGCAGTTCGTCGGCGAGGGTTTCCAGGTCCGCTTCGGCCAGGCGGCGCAGTTCGTCCGGCGTGTTGGCGCTGTCGAGCAGCGGCGTCAACGGGCGCTCGCGGGGGATCTCGTGGAAAGTGGTCGGCATCAGGCGAATCGTTATAGGTGTAAAAGATGCGGCAGTTTACCTGATGCCAGGAAAACAGCCCAATCCGCTGACCACATCGGCGTTACCGGTAGTTTCGTGCGAGAAAATCCAGCAGCAGGGCGTTGACCCGCTCGCCGCATTCGGCCTGCAGCCAATGGCCGGCGCCGGGCAGGTCATGGCGTTCCAGGTGCGGCACCTTGTCGCCCATGCGTTTCAGCGTCGGCGCCTCGAAGCGGCCCACCGGATCATGCTCGCCGAGCAGGAATAGCGTTGGCTGCTCCACCTGAAGCTCGGCCAGGGCCTCGGTGCGTTGCCAGTTGCGCTCGAAGTTGCGGTACCAGTTCAGCGCGCCGCGAAAGCCGTGGCGCTCGAAGGTGCGCAGGTAGTGGGCGAACATCGCCTCGTTGCACCAGGGCGGCAGTGGCAGGTCATCCGGCATGCCATCGAACAGTCGCGCATCGGCTGGTTTGTCCGTTGCCAGCAGGGCATCGCCGAGGCCGCCGAGCAGCAGGCGCAGGCTGCGGCCGATGTCTTCGTCCAGCTCGGCCTCGGCCACGCCCGGTTGCTGGAAATACAGGATGTAGTGGAAGCGCCCGGCATAGGTCTCGCGCATTATCTCGATGGCCGGGCGTTTCGGCCGGCCGCCGAAGGGTACCGACAGTGCGCCGAGCGCCTTGACCCGCTGCGGCTCCAGCAGTGCCAGGTGCCAGGCCACCGGCGCGCCCCAGTCGTGGCCGACCACCGCCACCTCACGCTGGCCGAGCATATCCATCGCCGCCTGGATATCGCCGCACAGGGTGAGCAGGTCATAGGCCGTCGGATCAGCCGGCGCGCTGCTGGCGCCGTAGCCACGCATTTCCGGGGCGAACACGCGATAGCCAGCGGCGGCCAGAGCCTCGATCTGTGGATGCCAGGCGTACCAGCATTCCGGGAAACCATGCAGCAGCCACACCGGCTTGCCGTGCTCGAGCCCGACGCTGTACAGGCTCAGTTCGATGCCGTTAACGGCGAGCAGGCGATGGTCGATGTGCATGGATAATTCCTTGGCTATGTCTGAGTTAAGTGTTGGGGGGGTAAAGGGCCGTAGGGTGGGCCGGGCGGCGCTCCCTACAAGGCTCCGAACCTTCCCCGGAACTGCTTGGCAACAGCTAACGCGGATATAGCCAATTCCTTACCAGGTGTCGACGAAGGGACGTTTCTTGCCGTCGCGCCGGGTCGGACGCGGCGCCGCATTGAGGCCGCGTCCAGCCAGCGCAACGGCCTGGTCGGCCTTGCGTGTGTGCAGGCAGGTTCCGTCATCTTCGGCATATACCGCCACGCTGCGAATACCGAGGTCGGCGCAGGCCTGGGCGATACGGATGGCGATCTCGCCGCGGTTGGCGATCGGTAGGGCGGGGAAGGGCATGGCGGCTCCGGACGTCTTGTCGTTATGGAGCCATCTTAGGAGGCTGGACGCGTGGGTAAAGCAAGCCTTATGCGGCGATCATGCGGTCATAGATGACAATGATGGAGTGGGGCGGCTATCGCGGCTGAAGCCGCTCCCACAACAGCGGCCTAGTTGCGTCGTTCGACGATGTAGCGCGCCAGCTCGCGCAGCGGCTCGGCGCTGTTGCCGAACGGGCACAGCACGTGCAGGGCCTGGTCGCGCAGTTCCAGTGCGTAGTCCTTGGCGGCGTCGAGGCCAAGCAGGGCGGGGTAGGTGGGCTTGTCGTGGGCTTCGTCCTTGCCCTGCGTCTTGCCCAGGGTGGCGGTGTCGCTCTCCACGTCGAGGATGTCGTCCTGTACCTGGAAGGCCAGGCCGATGGCGCGGGCGTATTGCAACAGGGCCTTGTGCGCGAGCTCGTCGATGTTGCCACTGGCCAGGGCGCCGAGCGCCACGCTGGCTTCGATCAGCGCGCCGGTCTTGTGCCGGTGCATCACTTCCAGCGCCTGCTGGTCGAGCCTCCGGCCGACCGAGCCAAGGTCGATGGCCTGACCGCCGACCATGCCGGCCGGGCCTGCAGCCTGGCTCAGCAACTCGATCATCTGCAGGCGCGTCTCGGCATCCTGCGGATTGCGCCGGTGGTCGGCGAGCACTTCGAAGGCCAGGCTTTGCAGACCATCGCCAGCAAGGATGGCACTGGCTTCGTCGAAGGCCTTGTGGGTGGTCGGCTGACCGCGACGCAGGTCGTCATCGTCCATCGCCGGCAGATCGTCATGCACCAGCGAGTAGGCATGGATCAGCTCCACCGCACAGGCAGCGCCATCGGCACGTTCGAGATCACCTTCGAGAGCCTCGCAAGCGGCATAGACCAGCAGCGGGCGCACGCGCTTGCCGCCGTTCATCACGCTGTAGCGCATGGCCTGGTAGAGGCGCTCGAGCTCCGAGCGCGGAGCTTGAAACAGCGCTTCCAGTGCAGTGTCGACGCGACTCTGGCAGCGCTTCTGATACGCCGCAATCATGCGGGCTCGTCCGTGTCGAAGGGGGCGGGCTGCAACTCACCGTCGCGCTCGAGCAGAATCTGCACCTTCTGCTCGGCCTGGGCCAGGGCGGCCTGACATTCACGGGTCAGGCCGATGCCCTGCTCGAAAGCAGTCAGCGAGTCTTCCAGCGACAGCTCGCCGCTCTCCAGGCGCTCGACCAGCGTCTGCAGTTCGGCGAGGGAGTGTTCGAAGTCGGGGGCGGCTTTCTTGCGGGCCATGGTGGCTGGTCTCGGGAAGCGTAGAATCGGGCGCGACACTAGCAGAGGCGCGCTTCTCGGGCAAATCAGCGGGTTTTGGAGGCGCAGAGCCGCGCGCCTGGGGAATGTCGATTCAACGCGATCGTTCGTAGGAGCCCCGACTCGGGGCGAAGCTTTTCAAATGCGCGGCGCCTTGATTCGCGGCGGGGCGCTGCTCCTACACATTCGATACGTTGACGCCTGACTGAGTGGCATCAGGCGTGCTCGGACACTGTCCGGTCTATTTTTCGCAGGGCTGGTTTTTACGCGGAGAAGTAGGTGCTCCAGAAGTAGTACAGGGTCATCGTGCTGCCGACCAGGATGACGAAGCAGCGCAGCAACGCAGGCGCTAGTTTCTCGCCCAGTGCGCCGCCGACATAACCGCCGATGGTGGCGCCGGTAAGCAGGATGGCCAGCTCGTACCAGCTGACCCGGCCGGCGATGACGAAGGTCAGTGTGGCGATGCTGTAGATGACTGCCGAAATCAGGTTCTTCAGGGCGTTGGCGCGGGCCAGCGGGTGGCCTTCGATGGAGAACGCGGCGAGCTGCAGAATACCCATGCCGGCGCCGAAGTAACCGCCGTAGATCGAAACGCCGATATGCGCGCCCAGCGACAGTGGCGTATGCGGCGGATGTGCGGATGCCTTGTTCTTGCGCCGCTCGGCCAGCCAGCGTCCCAGCCATGGGCTGGCGGCGAACAGCGCAGTGGCGGCCAGCAACAGCCAGGGGATCAGCACGCGGAACACATCGTCGCCTCCGGCCAGCAGCAACAGACCGCCGAGCAGGCCGCCGGCCAGACCGGCCAGCAGCAGTGGAAGCAGATAACGACCCAGCGGCCGCAATGAGGCGCGCGCTGCCCAGGCACCGGCCAGGCTGGCCGGCCACAGGGCCACTGCGTTGGTGGCATTGGCCGTCACCGGTGGCAGGCCGGCGGCGAGCAGGGCCGGGAAGGAAAAGAAGGTGCCGCCGCCAGCCAGGGCGTTCATGCCCCCAGCGGCGAAACCGGCGAGGGCCAGCAGCAGTAGATCGAACAGAGACATCGGGCAGGCTCGCACAAAAAAGGTGCAGCATAGAGCTGACCCTTCGGTCAGCCAAGTGCGACTAAAGTGACGAACCTGCCAATTGTCGTCTGTGCCAGGCCTATGCTTTGCGGCATCATCGCAGCACCTGTATTCGGTACCCGCGATGAATATCGACACCCGTATCAAATTCCGTCACCTGCTGTGCTTTCTCGAGATCGCCCGCCAGCGCAGTTTCGCCAAGGCGGCCGATGCCCTGGCGGTCAGCCAGCCAGCGATTTCCAAGACGCTCAAGGAGCTGGAGGAAATCCTCGAGGCCAGTCTGTTCGAGCGGGGCAAGAGCGGGGTGAGTCTGACCGCTGCCGGGGTGGCCTTCATGCGTTACGCCGGCCCCTGCGTGCAGGCGCTGCGGGATGGCGTGAATAGCCTGCGCGAAGGCGAGCACGAGGCTGGGCAGGTGCGCGTGGGCGTGCTCTCTACCGTCGAGAGCCTGCTGATTCCCGAGGTGGTGCGGCGCCTGCATCAGCGTCACTCGGCGCTGGTGGTCAGCGTTGCCATTGGGCCGGGCACCTACCTGCTCTGTCAGTTGCGCGTCGGCGAGCTGGACCTGGTGGTCGGGCGCATGACCGACAGCCCGGATATCCAGGGCCTGACCTTCGAGCACCTGTACAGCGAGTCGATGAGCCTGGTGGTGCGCCCCGGTCACCCGCTGCTGGCCGCCGGCGCCGCCGCGCTGGGACAGCTTGGCGATTACCCGCTGGTGCTGCCGACGGCCGGTACCACCATCCGCAAGCATGCCGACAGCCTGTTCGTACAGTGCGGAGTGACGCCCTCGCGGCAGCGCCTGGAGACCCTGTCGCCGGCGCTGAGTCGGCGCTACGTGCTGTCTGGCGATGCGCTGTGGGTGGCGCCGCAGGACGCGGTGTGCCTGGACGTGCAGCGCGGCGAGCTGGTCGAGCTGCAGCTGGGCGTGCAGGAACCAGGCGGCTCGGTGGGCATCTGCCGCAACAGCGCGCTGGCCCTGCCGCTGGCCGCCGAGCAGTTCTGCGCGGCGCTGCGTGAGGTGGCCGAAGCCTACCGCGAAGGGCTTTTTTCATAACCATTTGGTTATGGGTCGACGGCGTCTTTTCAATATTCCCCGCGTCTGCTTTGGCGGAAACTGTGCGTCAGCCTGATCCCAGGTCGACTCCACAATACTCACAACAGGAGCGCACCATGCCTGCCGAGGACAATCGCCGTTTCGTCATTCGTGACCGCAACTGGCACCCCAAAGCCCTGACGCCCGATTACAAGACCTCCATCGCCCGTTCGCCGCGCCAGGCGCTGGTGAGCATCCCGCAGTCGATCTCCGAGACCACCGGCCCGGACTTCTCGCACCTGAAGTTCGCCGAGCACGACAACGACCTGCTGCTCAACTTCAACAACGGTGGCCTGCCCATCGGCGAGCGCATCATCGTTTCCGGTCGGGTGATGGATCAGTACGGCAAGCCGATCTCGCATATTAACCCGGCAATCAAATACCCCAAATTATGCTGCGTAGGCGATACGTGGATGCCGGAAATAAGAACGGATTCTTTGAGGGGGCACGCTATGGACGCCTTGCTGGTCTCTCCATACCTAGGCCCAGAAATGCACATCCTTATCCCGAGGATCGCTTCGCGTCACATACCCGAGGCAGGAGCCGTATGCGGTAGTTCCGCACGTACGGATCTGTGCGAGGGGCGGCAGGTAACTGCCGCCCCTACCGCGACCGGTTGAGCAACAAGGGGCCAAGGCCGTGATCCCGAGAAAGCGTAACTCCGTGAAAGGCAATGCGTATCTGGACAGAGGTCTTTACCGCAACCGGCACTTGGTGGAGAACGCCTTCGCCCGGCTAAAGCACTACCGGGCAGTGGCATCTCGGCTCGACAAACTCAAGAGAAATTACGAAAGCGTCGTGGCCATGGCCTGTGCCTTTCTCTGGTTACCTATGTGAAACGGCAACAGCCCCTAGGCGGCACACCATCACTTCAACCCTGCTGTTTCTGCGCTAGATCAGGTCCACTTCGTGGTGCTGGCTGTTCAGGGCAGCGGCCGGTAAATGCGCTATGACCTTTGTTGTTTGCGTTGTTGCTTGACCTGATACATCTCGTTGTCCGCCAGCCTGATGGCCTCTTCAGCGGTGGTGCCATCAGGCATCACCGCCACTACCCCAACGCTCGCACCCTGATACTCATAGGGAGGCAGGCCGTTACCCAGGTCATACTAGCCAACAGTGGCCTTGCTCAGACGGGCCTGCATTAGCGCTGCTGCATCCCGGAGCTCTTGCGCAGGGGCAGGGCGCTGGAGGGCATTACCCAGGGCGATGACGATGAACTCGTCTCCTCCGATCCGGCCGACCATGTCGCTGGCTCTAAGGCTGCGCTTCAGCTCAGTGGCGATACCAAGCAGAAACTGATCACCCGCCTGGTGGCCGTAGCAGTCGTTGATCAGTTTGAATCCATCCAAGTCGATGACGGCAACGAGCACATACTTGCTGTCGCGCTGAGCCAAGGCGAACAGCTGTACAAGGTCACGCATGATGCCGCGCCGATTGGCGAGTCCAGTCAGCGGGTCGGTCAGCGCTAGCCGGCCAAGTTCGCTGTTGGCGGCCTGAAGTTGTGCGACCAATAGCTCGCGTTCCAGGGCGTAACCTAGCAAGCCCGACAGCAGAGCAAGCAACGGCTCCACATTGGCTGGACGGGCTACCTGAGCCGAGCTTGCCGCGCAGACGGTGCCCAGGACGCGGCCATCCTGCGATCTGATAGGTGCGCTCAGATAGGTCTTGATGCCCAGAGCCTTGGCCGCGTCGGAGTCGCCCCAGCACTCGGCAACGTTGTCTGAGTAAAGACGGTTCTCTTCAAGGGCTCGCTTGCACAGGGTATCGGCCCAGGGTACGACCAGCCCCTCCGGGATGATCATTGCGCCCGCATTGCGTGCAAACTCGACGCGTTGCACGCCCTGTTCGGTGTCGATAGTGGTCAGGTAGGTCGACTCCATGCCGGTGAACTGGTTAAGCAGCGACAACAAAGGGCGCGCCAGTTGCTCCAGCGTTTGCGCCTTGGGGATGGTTTCCGACAGCAAAGAGAGAATCTGATCCATTGGAGCGTACCGATAGTGACGTTGCGTGGTTAGTGTCATATAGCTGATTGGCATGACATAGAGCAGATACTCCCGCGCTGCGTCAAATCACCCCGTCACCCCAGCGCCATAGTCACAATGAAAACGGCCATTGAGTGTCGTGTTGGAGGTTGGTTTCAGTGTAGTTGTAGATGCTGCGGATATCCTCTTGCGGCGTCATGGCTGGCTTGTGCAGAACTTTGCCCAGCCTGCTTCGAGGTCAAACTCGGGCCATTGAGTGTTGGATCATGTGGTAACGAGCGCCGGTCAGAATCAGCAGTCTGGTTGCGATGGCGTCACGTGTATCGATGTTGAGCAGATCGGCTATAAGCTTCGGTGTGTCTTTCCATTGCAGTACTGGAAAGTGCTGGCGCTGCCTGGCCTTCTTTTTCTCTGCCTTGCTCAGCAGGTTGTCCAAGTGTCCGCGCCAGCGGGCAGGATTGTCCCCCTCGCGTAAGCGCCTGGCCTTGGCTGCATCCAGTATTTGCTCGATCTGGCCCCTGATTTCATCAGCAGTCCGGGTCTTGGTTGCCCAGATGGGTTGCAATGCAGTAAGCACATGCTCGGTGCTGATGATGTCAGCCGACAGCTTGCCCATGGTCGGGAAGGCGTAGAGCTCCAACTTGCGTAGCCAGCCTTTCCGCCACTTCTCAGACCAACTGCCGCCGTGTGCCTGTTGGTATTCGCGAGCGAGATCCTCGAAAGTCGTGCGACGTGCTGCGGCCTGGCGTTCGGCCTCGCGCTTGGCTTCCTTTGCCGCGTCGCGGGTTGCCAGTGGGTCGCTTCCGGAGGCAAGGAGCTTGCGTTGATCGGCGGCCAACTGCCGGGCTTGGCCGAGTGTGACGGCAGGGAAGGGGCCTAGCCCCATTTCGCGGCTGCGGCCATCCAGCTTGTAACGGAAGATCCAGCTGGTGTCGCCGCTCTTGGATACCTGGAAGTACAGGCCATCGCCATCATTGGTTTTTCCTGGCGTTGCAGCCTTGGCTATCGACTCCACGGTCTTGCTGGTCAGCTTGCCTATTACTCGCTCCTACTCCAACACACCCCCTCAACCCACACTCTGACCCACACCTTGGTTGCTGATTTTATGGATGGCTACGGGATGTCTTGGGACAGACCCTAAGCTGTAAGGCGCGTATTTTCTAGGGCTGTAGGATCTTGCTGGATTTCTTCGGGCAATAAAAAAACCGGCTTGTGGCCGGCTTTTCGGAGGTGGTCAGGACTTATTTTTGGTAAGCCGCGACTGCCTTGTTGATCAGGCCGCGGGCTTCTTCAGCGCCGCCCCAGCCTTCTACCTTGACCCACTTGCCCTTCTCCAGATCCTTGTAGTTCTCGAAGAAGTGCTTGATCTGCTCGATCAACAGCGTGGGCAGGTCGGTGTATTCCTGAACGTCTTTGTATAGAACGGTCAGTTTGTCGTGTGGAACGGCAACCAGCTTGGCATCGCCGCCGGCTTCGTCGCTCATGTGCAGGACGCCGACCGGACGGGCGCGGATCACCGAACCCGGAGCAACCGGGTAAGGGGTCACGACCAGCACGTCGAGGGGGTCGCCGTCATCGGCCAGGGTGTGCGGGATGAAACCGTAGTTGGCCGGGTAGAACATCGGAGTGGCCATGAAGCGGTCGACCATCAGGCAATCGGTATCGTGGTCGATCTCGTATTTGATCGGCGCGTGATTGGCCGGGATTTCGATGGCAACGTAGATGTCGTTCGGCAGGTCTTTACCAGCCGGGATCTTGCTGTAGCTCATGGGGGAAACTCCCAGGGAGGGCCAAAAAAGTGGGGCGCATTATAGGCGTATTCGCAGTGCGTTACTACGGCGTCCTACTCAGCCATTGGTCGCGTTTTCGCCCGTCCTGTAGTCGGGGTGTTCCGCCTGCAGCCGTCGCAATCGCGCCAGGCTGTCCTGGCGGTAGAACAAGGACAGCTGCTGGTAGACGTCCGGAAAGGCATCCGCCAGCAGATCCGGTGCGGTGAAGAAGTATTCGCTGGTGACGGCAAAGAACTCTGCCGGGTCTTCGGCGGCGTAAGGGTCGATGGCGGTTTCGGCCTCGGGGTTGGCGTCCAGCTCGGCGTTCAGGGCGTCATAGGCGCTCTGCATGGCGTGGGCCCAGTCCTGCACGCGCATGTCGCGGTGCAGCGGCGGCAGGCCATTGGCGCCGCCTTCGAGCATGTCCAGCTTGTGTGCCAGTTCGTGGATCACCAGGTTGTAACCTTCCCAGCCGCCACTGGCCTCGACCCCGGGCCAGGCGAGGATCACCGGGCCCTGTTGCCAGGCCTCGCCGCTGCGCGCGTCGTCCCATTCGTGTTCGATGCCGCTGGCGTCGCGGTGGCGCTGCGGGCTGATGAAGTCATCCGGGTAGAGGACGATTTCGTGAAAACCCCGGTACCAGTCCAGATCGCCCAGGTGCAGCAGGGGCAATTGCGCCTGAGCCGCCAGCAGCAGGTGTTCGACCAGGCCGAGTTCGAGGCCGGGCAGTGCTGTCAGGTGCTTGTCATGCAGGAACAGCACGGCGCGTTCGCGCAGGTGCTGCTCTTCGCGCTCGTCGAGGCCATCGAGAATCGGCAGGCGTCTGCGTACTTCGGCCCAGTGGGCGGGATCGACAGGGTTGTTTTCGAGGGTGCGACGACGGCGCCAGGCCTTGAAGGACCACATGCATGCGGGCTCGTTGGGAAGACCCGGCCACCATAAGGGCGCCAGGCGCTCGCCACAAGTCGGCATAAAGGCTGCAAAGCCTCTTGCAGCTTCGCTGCAGCAGGAGGGCTGAGCATGGCGCTGCAACTGCTGGAACACCCTGGAATCACGCTGGCGTCCGGCACCGGACTGGACTTGCCGCACCAGGCCGCGCGGGCTCGGGCGATGTGGCTGGCCGGTCGCCAGCAGCGTCCGCCGTTGCTGCTGGTCGTGTTGCTTTGGGCGCGCCACTGCCCCGATGTGGTGCAAAGCCTGGAGCGTCATATGGACGCCCTGTTCGCCGATTTTCGCTGTACGCCTGAGGGCTGGAGTGAAACCCAGGCGGCGCGCCAGGTACTGGCCGCACTGAATCTCCAGCTGTTTCGCCGGCAGCAGGCCGGGCAGGGCGTCGCCGACCTGCATGCCGGTGTGCTGCTGATGCAGGGCGATGAGTTGCAGTTTCTGCAGGCGGGCAGTGTCGGCCTGGCGCGTGCGCACAAAGGTGCCTTGCAGATCCTGGCAGGTCGTGAGGGGCAGGCTCTCGGCGCCCAGTCAGAGCTGGCGCTGGTTCAGCACAGTCTGTTGCCGAGCCGCGGCGAGCATCTGTTGCTGGCGCCGCAACCGCTACTCGATGTGAGTGATCTGCAAGGTGTGGGAGAGTAATAAAGTATCATACTAAGTATTAAAGTATCATACTGAGAAATAAAGTTGCATACTGAAACCGCCGATTATATGCTCGATTAATGAGCAGAGTTCGGCGGTTTTTTCATGGCG
>Ga0247725_1001630_pt1 | contig 10966 bp, 7 predicted proteins | sample OKSTACKMCFT3sol_FD_183021 | JGI IMG/M metagenome (GOLD analysis project Ga0247725, IMG submission 183021) | Subsurface sediment microbial communities from gas well in Oklahoma, United States - OK STACK MC-FT3-sol | ecosystem: Environmental > Terrestrial > Deep subsurface > Rock core/Sediment... | reverse complement strand
AGCTGAGTAAGTAAGACTCCAAATAAAAAGGCCAGCGCAAGCTGGCCTTTTTTTGTCTGTGATTTAGTGGTTAGTGAAACAGTACTGAAATGAGTGACAATTTACTCTTGGTAAAAAGAGTGCGTCCCTTGTTTACTTGTCAATCGCCCTCGGTTAGCACTGTTCTTGCTCGTTTCTGAAAACCAAAGTGAGGAGTGGGTTAATAGACGCATTCATAGTCAAGATTTGAGAGCACCACAATTTATAATCAGCAGCATAGCTTTAGTGTACTAAGACTGTATATGTGCGCTAAATAATAGCTTCCATCAGACTTCCTCCGATCTTTTGTATCGAACTTGTCTTTTAACCAGCTGCTGTACCACGTAAAGCATGCACTACAGGTCGGCTTAATAGGGGACGCACGCAGCCGAGCACAATCAGCATTGTTAACAGCAACACCGTTAGAAGCGCTATTGAGGCATTCAGTGGTGCTATCTGTAACTGTTGTGCAAAACTAAAAGACCAACCCAACTGCAAGCTTAGTTGCAAAGTGCTATAAGCAAGGGTCAATAACAGCACAGCCCAAACTAGTGGTTTCAAACTATCAACCAACGTCAGCTGCAGCAGATGTTGCGGCCGTGCGCCCAGTGATTGGCGTACAGCCAGTTCATATTGGCGCAGTTGAATTTGTGTGCGAATAACGGCGAAAATGCCCAGGCCAGCTAATGCCAGAGCCAGCAAGGATAATGTCGCTGTCACCACTGTTGCCACTTTTGCATCCTGAGTATGTTCGGCAAAAATTTCAGCACTGGTATGGAAACGGAAGACTTTCAGCTGCGGATGTACTTGCGCCAGAGCCTGATTCACCATATCACGGCTGAGGCTTTGGCTATCCGGCAGCCTGACCAGTAAATGTGGAAATGCAGGAGGTGTCGCTGGGGTATAGACAGCTGCACTATCGGATTGACCGGGCAGCGTCAGATCGCTGACCACCCCAATGATCCGACTCGGTGTTGTTGCTCCTCGCAGATACAGTACTTTGTCGATCAGTGAGCCGTCTGTCGCAAAATCGGCGGCAAGTCGAAGGGCCAGGCTGGAGCTTATCACGACCACGTTGTCCTGATTCAGCACTTGTTGAGGGCTAAACATCTCGCCACTTTGCAGTTGAAGCCCCAGCGCCTTCAGATACTCTGCGTCGCCGCTATAACGATAGCTAGGATAAAGCCTCGTTGCATCGGCTTGCTGGCTAACAGATGACATGGCAAATCCGGCCTGCCAAAAGGAGATCGGCGGGTAACCACCCACGCCGACAAGCCTGGCGTTGCTTTGTTGTTTGACCGCTTCGGCGGCTTGCACAAACAGTTGCCGACGTTCTTCATTTTGTGAGGTCGCCAGCAATGAGCCCTGAGTCAGGGCCACCTGATAAGTGTGTAAATCAAGCCCGGACGGCTGGCGTAGTTTGGCAAGCGCCTGCACAAAAATCTGGCTGCAGTAAATCAGCGTGACTAAACAAAACAGAGTTTGCGACATTAACAGCAGTTGGCGGGTATGTCCCGACACTTGCACAGTAGCGCCTTTGCCACTTTGTTGCAGGCTCTGCTGCAACTGGCGGTAATCCAGCTGCCGGGTGAGCCAGGCAGAAAGTGTCAGGCAAAGCACGACCAACAGACCGATCGCAAAGAGCACACTTAAAGCGCCACTACCAAGCTCCTGCAACCGCGGTAACGGACCGGCGTAACCTGCTTGTAAACTTTGATAACAAGCTTCTGCCACCCCCAGACATAACAGCAATGCCGGAATGGCTAATAGTGAAAACTCGGTCAGATATTGGCGAAACAGATGGGCTGGGCGCGCACCCAGCGCAATCCGAATGGTCAAGGATCGTTGTTGTGCCATGGCGCGGCCGAGTACCAGATTGGCTATATTGGCGATGGCAATAGCGCAAAGCAGCATGCTGCCTGCCAATAAACTCAGGCTAAGTCCAGCTGCGTCTCCCAGAATACGGCTACGCACAGGCTCCAAACGCCAGCGCACTGAACTGTTTTTCAAAAACGCATTGCTCTGGTTGGCTGCTGTAAATTCTGGCGTAGCCCATTGTTCAAAACTATGGGCTAATTGTACTGGATTGCTGTCAGGTTTAAGCTTTAGCAGCAGATGCATTTGATTGCTGTTAAAACTCCAGTTTGGCGTGCCCATATCATGAAAATCGTAACTGAGCCAAAGATCAGTCGACCAACCAGGCGCTGCCAGTACTGGCTCGACAAAGTGTGCTGCCAACACACCAACCACAGTAAATGACACGCCGCGAAATTGCAGTGTTTTGCCAAGCACCGCAGGGTCGCCGGCAAAATGCTGCTGCCAAACCTGATAGCTCAGGACCGTGACTGGCACCTGACTGTCTAACCCTTCCGTTGGGTTCAGATGGCGGCCAAGCGCCAGAGGCGCGTCAAACATCGGCAAAAATTCCGGTGTCACATAACCCAGATTAAAAGAAGGGTTGCCGGGCAGATTTTGTGCCACATCAATACTTATATTGTGCAACGCTTTGCTATCTACTTCTGGCCAGTTTTGCCGGTAGATATCCAACTGCGCTTGCGCCGGTAACCACTCCTTCGCTACTTGCTTGTCTTGTTGCCACTGGCTACCGCGCACTAATTGCAGCCGGTCGGCATCCGGGTAGGGCAGAGGTGCCATAAATAGCTGATAATTCAGATTAAAAGTGGCGACCAAAGCACCCAGCGTCAGGCCGAGCGTCAGAATAATGGTCAGGGCGTAAAGCTGTTGACGGTGTAGCAGTACCGCAGCAGTGTGAAACCAGTGTTGCAGCATATTAGTGTCCTTGTAATGCATAAATAGCAGGCTTGCGAATAATGCCCCACACCGACAGCAGCGACGTCAGTACCGTTAACAGCACAATCAGTACCAGTGGCAGGGCAAAACCGCCAGTTGAGAGTTCCACTGTGAACATTGTTTGTCGCAGGCCAAGCCAGAGGATCGCCAGCAGTAATACCGCCAGTACTAAACCAACACAAACAGGTTTCAGGTTCTCGTTCAGCAATTGGCGAATAATAGTCGTTGGACGAGCACCAATGGCCATTCGTACGCCGAGTTCAAAACGGCGCTGCTGCACGCTGTAGCTCAGTACGCCATAAATACCTATAGCGGCAAGTAGGAAGCTCAGTAACACAAGAGTGGTAGTTGCAGCAGCTGTCAGATAGTTACGCAGCCGCACCTTGTCTATATTATCTGCAATGCTATAGATATTGGCCGCTCTATAGTTAGCAGAGACTTGTGCCATTGCCTGGTTGATGACGGTTTTGTCAATCTGCATACCTGGTTTCAGTTGCAATTGCAGATTGGCTGTAGTGCCAAGATTGCGGGTTAAGTAACTGCGGCCTGTCTCGTGCGGTGACCATAGATCTGGCAATTGATGATTCAGGCTTACGCCGATAATCTCAAATGCGAGGCTGCCATCCGGCGAATATAGCTGCTGGCCAACTACATTACCATCGGGTCGAAGCTGCAGTGCCAGTGCTTGATTAATGATCACCACTAGTGCTTGTGAGCTGATTTCTTGTGCCGTGAAGTTGCGGCCTTGCACTAATTTGATGTCAAACAGTGGCAGATAAAATTGATCGGTGTAAACCGCGCGGCTGAACAACAGTTGAGTCGGATCGTCTGGCGAGGCTATAAAACTTGCCGAACCATAATAACCATCAAAAGAAATCGGCGGATAATTGCTGACAGAGGCAGTCTGTACCGCCGGATGTTGTTGCAGAATATCACGCACCTGCATCAGCTCGTCTTTTTGTTGACGATACACCGCGCGTCGTTGCTCCAGTGGCAAGCTGGCATCCGGTACAGGTGTCATATCGTCAATGGTAATTTGATAGCGATCACTGCTGGAAAAACCTACTTGCTGGCGCAGTTGTTGTAACGACTGCAACAGCACTTGTGCACTACAAATCAGCAGTAAACCGGCCAGCATCACCTGAGCGCCAATCAACAACTGTCGGGTACGGCCGCTGATTTGCACGCCGCTGCCTTTGCCACTGCTTTGCAGGTTTTGTTGCAGCGCCTGGTAGTTGATTTGTCGGCTGATCAGGGTCGCAAATCCCAGAGCCAGCAGCAGGCTGACCAACAGCGCAAAAGCCAAAGTCGGCCAGTCCATACCCAGTTCGGTCAGTCGCGGCAGAGTGGTACCAGCATAAGCCCACAACAACGCATAAGCACCTTCGGCTACGACAAAAGCGACCAGCAGCGCTGCTATCAGTAACCAAGTGAGTTCAGCCAATACAGCGCCCAATAAGTGGTGTCGTTGCGCCCCGAGTGCGGCCTGAATGCTCATGCTACGTTGCTGGCGGGCGGCGTGGGACAATAATAAGTTGGTAATATTGGCTGCAGCGATCAGCAATAGCAGCACACTGCCGATCAGCATCGACAGTGTTGCTTTACTGCTGTCCCCGTCCATCATCTGCCGTAATGGTTCGGCATGAAAGCGCGCAGTGCGCCCGGCCTGAGCTGGTATTGCCGCAACTGCCTCCTGAAATTTTTGCTGAATTTGTGGCCTTAACTCTTGCTCGAAGGACTGAAGCGCACCTGCGTCTTTCAGTTTCGCCAGATAAAAGTGGGCACCGCTGACATCGCCGGGGTTTGCGTTCGCGCCAGGTGCATAATCCCAGGGTAACCAGATGTCATTCACTCGGGCCGGGCCTGTCAGAGCAGGCTCCTGGAAAGTCGCTGCGGTAATGCCAATCACTTTAAACGACTGACTGCCTATCTGTATTGTGCGTCCTACAGTGGCCGGATCGGCCTGATAGTGTTCGCGCCAGGTTTTTTCACTCAACACAGCCACAGCTTGGTGACTGCCGACATCTTCATCCGCACTAAATGCCCGGCCATGTAATAACGGCATCTGGTACATCCGCATATAACCGGGCGTGGTGTAAGCAATCTGTACTTGTGGACTGTTTGCTAAATCCCGCAGCGTCATACCAACGTAAGAAAAGCTAAATAACGCCTGATCGCTTAAATGCTCTGAGGGTTTGGGGTAAAGCTGACGGAAAATGCTGACCGGCAGCACACGCGGATACATCACAGATCCATCTTTTTCCAACCAAGCTGTGCTACCCACCACTAACTGCTCTTCATCAGCATAAGGCAGCGGCGCAGCTAAAATCTGATAATTGAGGTTAAACATAGCTACTAATGAACCCAGTGCTAAACCCAGCGTCAGTACCACAGTGGCGGCATACCCTTTGGCTTTACTAAGCCTATAAAGCGCAGTGGAGAAGTCTTTGCGAGAAATCATCTTATTGTCCTTGTGCCGGAGATATCCTACCGGCATTGATTTGTCCTTGGTTCTGTTCCAGCAGTGACACCAGCAGTGCAAAAACCAGCAGACACACTAATTGTAATAAACTGAATACCAGCAACAGCCAGCTGCTTTGCAATGGCCAGACACTTCGTAAGGTAGGCAACAAATTCAGTAAACTGATCAATAGGCTGAAGCTAATACCGCATGTAAAAAGTCGGCTGAGTTGCATCCTTCACTCCTTTTTTGGCAGCTTGTGCCGCTAAATAGCACGGTTACTGAGCTGCAACCTGGCGTAAAACTGGGGTCTGCTGCTGGATAGGTGTGCCGTCACTATCCAGAATACGCCCATCCAGCAGGTGCAACTTGCGGCTGGCCATATCGGCATAACGTGGGTCGTGTGTCACCATGCACAGAGTGGTGCCGTTGTTATTCAGTTCACACAACATATCCATCACGGCGTCGCCATTTCTGGAGTCCAGGTTACCTGTAGGCTCATCGACTAACAGCAAAGCCGGGCTACCCACTAAAGCACGGGCTATGGCAATACGTTGTTGCTGACCACCGGATAATTGGTTAGGTCTGTGACCCGCTCTGTGAGTCATATCTACTGTTTTCAGACAGGCCATGACGCGATCTTCAATTTCAGATTTAGCTACAGACTGGCGGCGATAGCGCAGGGGGAGGGCTATGTTGTCGAATACAGTCAGCTCATCTATTAAGTTAAACGACTGAAAGATAAAGCCAATCTTTTCATTACGGATAAAGGCCGCTTCGCTAAGGCTTAAGCCACTGACTTCCTTGCCTTCTATTTGATAGCTACCACCACTGGGCATGTCCAATAAACCAAGCAAAGACAACAAAGTAGATTTACCGCAACCTGAAGGGCCGCAAATAGAAACGAAGTCGCCTGAGGAAATTTGTAAATCGATACCCCGTAACGCATGGGTTTCCATTTCGTCTGTGGCGAAAATTTTGGTGATGCTCTGCATCAGGATAGTTGGGTGTTGCATAAAAGTTCCTTTGCTTTAATTAACGCACAACGCTGACTGTGTCTGCGTCCTGAAATCCTGTCATGTCGGATAACACAAATTGTTCACCCTCAATGGCACCTTGCTGTAGTTGTAAAAAACGTCCGGCTTCGTCGCCAAACTGCACTGCTGTGGCGGACAAGGTATTAGTGTTTGGATCCAGTTTAAATAGCCTGGTCTGGCTATGACTTTGGCTATTCACCGGACGCTCCAGGTATAAAGTGTTCGTCAGCTCTGCGGTAAAAATCTGGGCATCTATATTGAGTTCAGGGCGGGCAGAGGCAGGGATAGCGTCAACAAAAGTGAGTTCTACTTCGATAGTGCCTTCGACCACTTGGGGCGTAACCCTGCTAACGATGGCATCGGCTTGTTCACGCCTGGTGTTAATTCGGGCTTTTTGGCCGAGCCGGATTTGTTCGGCTTTGCTTTGAGATACCCGCACCAATGCCAATAAATCCTTATCGCTGCCAACTAAAGCCAGCTCCTGACCTGCGGTTACACTTTGGCCCAGTTCAACCGGAACTCGTTGCAACACACCTTCAATACCTGAGCGTACTGTCAGTTGATCCAGTCGCTGTTTTAAACGCTGCTCACGAGCTATCGCTTGATTCAGTTGTTCTTGCGAAATGGTCAGAGCCTCTTGATTCACCAGCTTTAGCTGGTCCAGTCGCTTCTGTTGCAGTCGAACTTGTTGCGCCAGCTGAGATTTTTCCAGCACTGTGGTCTGAAAACTTAATTGTGAAACTATGCCTTTTGCTGCCATTTCTGCTTCGGCGCTGTGACGCAACACCAGCATTTGGTAGCGGGCATCTAATTCTGCAAACCGACCTTCTTCGGTTAGCATGTCACGTTGGTTGTTTAAATGCTGACGGCGAAAATTGGCATGTTCCTGCGCAGTGGCCATACTAGCCGTTTCAATTTGCTGTATCAGTTCCGGATCACTTAAACGCAGGATGATGGAATCTGCTTGCACCACTGCACCGGCTTTTAATACCACTTCTTCCACTGTGGCCGGTGCTAAGGCGCTGACCAGCTTTTGTTTATCTGAACGCAATACGCCATAGCCATCCACTGTGACCTGCAGATCGCCGCGTTTCACAGTACCGAGCAATAAACCGGATTGCTCAACTTTGTATTGATAAGAAGGAGATGCGAATAAGGTGCCCATCAGGACTAAAGCGGTCAGAGCTGTAAAAACTAAAGCTGGTTTTTTCCAGAGAGCCGCAGCTTTTTCTTTTTTGATATCCATACTGATTTTTTCGCCTTGTATCTGATAGTTGAATCTAAGCACAGCTACATCGAATTGTTGCAGGGAGACACTTCAAGTCGGTGTAGCTATGCCTTTCATGTAAAGGCAAAGGATATGCCAATAGGTAAATTATTGATTTTAATCAAGTATATTATTTGATTGGTGATGTTGATTTAAAGGATCGTCCGAAATCGGACGATTTGATTCCGGAACCGGACGCTTTTAATAAAAAGTTAACTCTGTGGCAGGTGCAAGATGGCGCAAGCTCCTTTTACACCGTCAGCCCTGTTACTCAGGTTCAATTCACCACCCAATTGTTCGATGATCTGTCGGCATAAGGCTAAGCCGATGCCTTGACCTTGTGGTTTAGTACTGTAAAAGGGCACAAACAGATCCTGCTGGTTGCTCAGACCAGACCCTTGATCCAACAGTTGAATTTCGAGATTGTGATTTTGCATATTGAAATGCAGTTGAACTGTGCCTACAGGGCTCTTTGCTTCGATAGCGTTTTTAATCAAATTAATCAGCACCTGCTGCAACAACATCAGATCACTTTTAAATACCAGATCCGTGCCGCTAGCTTGAAGCTGATGCTGCTTAAATAATAGTTGTAATGAGTGAAACAGGTGCTCGGAATTGATCTGCTGGTGCTGGATCCGCAGTTCTTTATTCAGTTCAGCGTAACGGCTGACAAAATCCTGTAAATGCTGGCTACGCTCCCGGATTAAACCTAGCGCTTCCTGTTCCCGGCCAGGTGGCAGTTTATGCTGTAAGTACTCGGATAAACTTTGCACTGGCGTCAGCGAGTTATGAATTTCATGGCTCAGAACCCGGATCAACTGTTGCCAGGCTTGTAGCTGAGTTTCCCGCAAAGCAGCCTGAATATTAATGAACACCAGCAACTGGTGTCGTTGTCCTTGATCCAAAAAACGACTCTGGCGGATCTGCCATTGTTTTGCCTTTTCTTTATTGACAAAATTCCAGTGAGGTAATGCACTCAGGCCCAGACTTTCAGCTGATGCATGGCGCATACTTTGCCAGGGGCGACCAAACAATTGGCTAAATTCGTTATTGGCGTAACTCAACTGCTGTTTATGATCAAATACCAGAATAGGGGTGTTTAACTGATCAATGAGTCGATACAACAAAAACTGCTGTTCATCAAAATAGCTCTTTCGTTGCTGTAACTGCTCGCTGAGTTGTTGTAGCTGATGTTGTAACTGCGCAGCAATACCTGTCCGAAACACCGTTTTAGCCTGCAAACTATAATCCTGATTCTGCATCGCTTCTAACTGTACGCTGGTGCGGCGAAAGGCCGCGATAGTTTGCTGTCTGGTGAAATGCTGCCACCTGGTAATGAGAATAAAAGCACAACAGCTACTAAGCCAAACCCACCAATGGGGCCAGAGCCAACAGACTGTTGTAGCTAACACCAGACTAAGTAAAACAATCAGCATAGACTGCGTACGGCTTTGTGCTTCTATACTGTCAGAGTTCCAGACCATGTTTTTCCAACCTGCGGTATAGAGACGATTTGGTAATACCCAGTTTTTCAGCAGTTTTTTGTTTATTGCCCTGACAAAGTTGTAATGCCTGACGGATCAAGGTCAGTTCAGCCTGCTCCAGTGTCATCATAGGCAAAGCTGCTGCTTGAGTTGCCAGTGAGTACTGTTGATCTGGTAACGCCAACTCTTGCAGTGAGATCTCTTTGCTGTGGGTTAACAATACGGCACGCTCAATCAGATGACTCAATTCTCTGATATTGCCAGGCCAATGATACTGTTGTAACCGGCTTAGGGCGCTGTGATGCAAAGTAAGGTCAGTCTTGTGGTAACGCTGGCCGTGCTTGTGCAAAAAAAACTGGCAAAGCGGAGCTATATCTTCAGGTCTTTCTCTTAAAGGTGGTATACGAAACTCTAGTGTATTCAGGCGGTAATACAAATCTTGACGAAACTGCCCGTTTTGGATCAAGGCTGAAAAATCAGCATTGGTGGCCGCAATTAATCTTAGATCGCAGTGTTCTGTCTGACTGGACCCCACAGCTTCGTAATGGCCCGACTCCAATACCCGTAGCAATTTTGCTTGCTGGCCGAGCGGTAAACTAGCAATTTCATCCAGAAACAATGTGCCACCTTTGGCCAGACTAAAACGTCCGGCTCTGGCTTCTTTGGCATCGGTAAAAGCGCCCTTTTTATGGCCAAACAGCTCACTTTCAAATAATGCTTCAGGAATAGCTGCCATATTCACTGAAATCAAAGGGCCGGCCGCTCGGGCTGAATGCTGATGTAGCCACTGTGCCAGCTGGCTTTTGCCTGTGCCATTTTCGCCGGTCAGAAGAATATTCGCTTCTGTGGCTGCTACGGTTTTCAGCTGTTGCATCAATATCAGCATCTGCGGGCTTTGCCAGATCAAATCAAGAGGTGGCGATACGAGTTGCTGGTGTAAGGCCTTGTTTTGTCGTGTCAGAGTGGACAACTTTAATTGCTGCTGCAGAATTTGTTGCAGTCGCTGGTTATTCCATGGCTTTTCAATAAAGTCACCAGCACCCGCCTGCATCGCCTGCACTACTAATATGGTATTGGACCAGGCCGTCATCGCAACAACAGGGATATCATAATCCTGCAGTTGCAGGTAACGTAAGAAACGCAGCCCTTCTTCACCTGAAGTGGTATCGAGCTGGAAGTTCATATCCAGCAGGATCAGATCCGGCACCTGCTGTTGCAGCCATTCCCGTGCTTGTACAGGGTTTTCCAGTTCTTCAATCCTGTAGCCCAGATCTTCCAAGACAAAACGGGCTGCAAGTCTGACTTCGCGGTTGTCTTCTATAAGCAGGATCAGGGGCTGATAATCCGGGCGCTTCTGCACCATCAGTAGTTCTCCATGTTCTTCTATATATAGAGCACGTCTATATAGCTTGTTTAAGCGGATTGCTTCATTGCATATGCGGCACTATAGCAAAAGCCTGTGCAAAATAGATGCCGAAGCAAAAACCGGATCGTTTTGTGATTTAACTGCCAGGCTTGATCGTCAGGATCCAGTGAAGGATCCGTTTTTTGAGCAGGTTTTGTACGTGAAATAAGCATAAAAACCGGATCCGGTTAAAAACTAGGCGGTCGAGCAGCTTTTATTAAAAAAGATCTTGCGGCTTACTCTCAGATCTCTATAATGCGCTCCATCGACAGCGAAGACGGTTTCCAAAGCGAAATAGTTTGTAGCGAAAGATTCTGAAAGACGTTGATTATAAACGACTTTCGCTTCAGAAATGAAGCACTGCTCTTTAACAATAAGCAATCAATCATCTGTGTGGGCACTCACGGTTTAGATTCTGCAGCGAGCAATCGCACAAAGAATATATATCAGTGAAGTGACTTACATAGAAATATGTTTTAAGTC
>Ga0247725_1001629_pt1 | contig 10970 bp, 9 predicted proteins | sample OKSTACKMCFT3sol_FD_183021 | JGI IMG/M metagenome (GOLD analysis project Ga0247725, IMG submission 183021) | Subsurface sediment microbial communities from gas well in Oklahoma, United States - OK STACK MC-FT3-sol | ecosystem: Environmental > Terrestrial > Deep subsurface > Rock core/Sediment... | reverse complement strand
GCCGGCGCTGATGGCATCGAAGGCCTCTTTGCGCAGGGCCCGATCCGGGCTGGAGAGCAGGTTGCTCGCCTCCGCCAGCCCCATCTCGCGACCCGCGATCACCAGCCTTATCTTGCCCACCAGATCGTTGTAGAGGTTGCCCCAGGCGTGCAGGCCGTCGGTGCCAAGGCCGATGACCAGCTGCTCCGCCTCCACCGGCAGCCGCTGATCCTGCAGGCGGCGCTCGTGGCGCAGCCGGTACCCCTCCTCCCCGAGCAGGGGGTCGGCCATCAGTTGCTCAAACTCGGGCGCAGGCAGCCCCAGCATCAGATCTTCGATGGGGGCAAGCGTCTTGAACAGATCCGCATTGAGGGCACGGGCCCGGGAGGCAACCTGCTTGGCGAGGGGATCCCGGGCGTCCTGGCTCCCCTTGCAGGCGGCCAGCACGGCGATGTTCCAGCCGATGTCGCGAATGCGCCGGGCCCGCAGGCGTACCTCCCTGAGGAAGTCCTGCAAAGCGCCTGGGGTGCGAGGAACCAGGGCCAGTCTCTCGATGAAACCGCTCAGCTCGGCCAGGCTGGCGCGGGCCAGGCTCATGTCCGCCTCGAGGACACAGCTGTCGAGGGAGGGGTAGATGTGATCATTTTGCCACTGCTGTGGATAGACTCGTTGTTGCATCGAACGCTCATCGTCAGGGACGGGCCTGGCCCGTCGTGAAATCCAGGTGGCCAGAGCCACCACCTTCGCGGGCAGGCATCACACCAGCCGCTCGAGGCGCACCACCGCCTCTTCCACATAGCGCAGGCTCTCCTGCCAGAACCCGGGTTCGCGGATGTCGACCCCCAGGTGCTTCTCCACCAGCGCCTCGGCGCTCATGCGGCCGGTATCTCGCAGCAGGGCGCGATAGGCGGGCACAAACTCGCCCCCGGCCCGCGCATGCTGGGCATAGAGCCCCAGGCTGAAGAGATAGCCAAACAGATAGGGGTAGTTGTAGAACCCGGACTCGGCGATGGAGAAGTGACCCTTGCTGGCCCAGAACAGCTCGTCATACTGGCTGAGGGCGTCACCATAGCACTGCTGCTGCGCCGATTTCATCATCTCCCGCATCTGGCTCGCCCCCACGTAACCCGCCTCCCGCGCCGTCACCAGGGCGCGCTCGAAGGCAAAGCGGGCGGGGATGTCGAGAAGCAGGCTCGCGGCCCGCTCCCCGTCCAGCCAGGCGATGGCCCGGCGCTGCTCCACCTTGTCGGTGGCGGCCAGCAGGGCATCACGCACCAGGATCTCGGCAAAGAGGGAGGCGGTCTCCGCCAGCGTCTTGGGGTAGCCCCGCTGCTCGAAGGGAAGATCCCGCAGCAACCAGCTGTGCCAGGCGTGGCCGAGCTCATGGGCCAGGGTGATGACGTTGTCCATGGTCCCCTCGAAGGTGAGGAAGACCCTTGGCTCGGGCGGATCGGCATACTCGGTGCAATAGGCGCCACTTCGCCTGTGCTCGCTCGGGGCGGCATCAATCCACCCCTTGTCGGCCATCATGCGGACAAACGCCCCCATCTCGGGATCGAAGGCGGCAAAGGCCTCCATCACCAGATTCAGCGCCTGCTCGAAGCCGAACTTGCCGTGCACGGCCTGGGGCGCCGGGGCAAAGAGATCCCAGGGGGCGAAGTCGGTGATCTGCTGGGCACAGGCCATGGCCCTCAAGGCGCGGCGCCCGAGCTCCCTGTGCTCCCCGGCCGCCGCCATCAGGGTCTCCAGGGTCGCGCCCGTGATGTGCTCCTGATGGCAGGTGACCTCGAGGGCATCCAGCCTGCGCCCCTTGCCACGCTGGCGGCCGAGCTCGTTGCGCCAGCCGTTGATGGCGTTGAGAATGGCGGTCACCGTCTCCTGCTCCGCCTCCCAGGCGCCCTGGATGGCGTGCCAGGCACTGGCGCGCCGCGCCCTGTCCGGGTGGGCGAGCAGGTTGTCCGCCTGGGCAAGCCCCATGGGCACCCCCTCCACCACCGGCAGCAGCCGCCCCACCAGGTTGTCATAGAGATCCCCCCACCCCTGCAGGCCGTCTACCGCCAACCCCTCGATGAGCTGCTCGCTCTCGAGCGAAAGCCACTGATCCTGCTGCGCTCTGTCGTGATGGATGTGGTAGGCCAGCTCGAAGAGTTCGGGATCTTGCAGCAGGGTGCGCACCAGTGACTTGGGGGCGCGAACCCAGAACAGGTCCACCGGCTTGCTGCGCTGGGCCAGGGTCGCCTCCAGCTGCTGGCCCCGGGAGAGCAGTACCCGGGCCTCCTCGTCGCGCCCGTTCTGGCTCAGCCGGTTGTAACCATAGACCTGACTGTTCCAGGCCAGGCTCTTCACCCCGTTGGCCTCGCGGCGGATGGCCCGCAGCAGGTGGCGCAGGGCATTGGCATCCGCAACGGGATGGGCGGGATCCGGCAGGTCCGCCAGGAGGGCGTCAAGCCGGGTGAGGGCGCGGGCAGCCTCCTGGAAGGCGGCCTCGATGGCAGGATCGTCGGGGGCGGCATAGATGTGATCATCTCGCCAAACGGGTGGTTTCATGGTTGTCCTTGTCTGTTTGCGTCCATATCGGGTCACCCCGCCTCTGCGGGCGGGTGAAACCGGATAGTACGAAGGGGGCCAGGCACTTGCCTAGCCCCCATTCGAGGCAACCGGCAGAAGAGCGCCCCCGGGTGCGACGGCCCCTGTCGGCCCTCCCCCGACAAGCGACCTATTTGGCGGGCTGAAGCTTGCTCACCAGGGTCATGGCCACCACCAGCACCAGCCCTGCCACCACGCCGGCCAAGGCGCTCAGCAGGGTGGGCGTCACCACGGCCAGTACCCCGCCGACCCCGGGCAGGGCGGCCACCGTGTCCGCCGTCCCTTCGATGAGATGATGGAGGAAGGGCCAGCCATGGACCAGAATGCCGCCGCCGACCATGAACATGGCGATGGTGCCCACCAGGGCAAGCAGGTGCATCAGACGGGGCGCCGTCACCAGCAGCCCCTGCCCCACCGCCCGGCGCACGGCGCCGCCATCGGGCTTTTGCAGCAGGTGCAGACCGATGTCGTCGAGCTTGACGATGAGCCCCACCAGGCCATAGACCCCGACGGTCATCAGCAGGGCGATGCCCGCCACCACGGCGATCTGCAGGCCCAGGCTCGACCCCTGCACGGTGCCGAGGGCGATGACGATGATCTCCGCCGAGAGGATGAAATCGGTGCGAATGGCCCCCTTTACCTTCTGGCGCTCATAGGCCGCCAGATCCTCGGGCACCGGCGCCGCCTGATGCGCCTCTTCCTCGTGGGGCAGGAACTTGTGGACCAGCTTCTCCGCCCCCTCGAAACAGAGGTAGGCCCCCCCCAGCATCAGGAGCGGGGTGATGAGCCAGGGGATAAGAGCACTGATGGCGATGGCGGCAGGCACCAGGATGAGCTTGTTGCGAAACGACCCCTTGGCCACCGCCCACACCACCGGCAGCTCACGCTCGGCCCGCACCCCGGAGACTTGCTCTGCATTGAGGGCGAGATCGTCCCCCAGCACCCCGGCCGTCTTCTTCGCCGCCACCTTGGTCATCAGGGCGACATCATCGAGCACGCTGGCAATATCATCGAGCAGGGTCAACAAACTGGCTCCGGCCATATCTGGCATTCCTTCTATTGAGTGGGACACATCCGGGCTGCCCCGGTCAGGGTGATGAGGGGGTCAGGGGACCACGGGCCCATCCGGGGATCACCCTTTGGGGCAAAAGATGGCACAGTGTAACGGGAAGCCGCCACGGCGGCAGCCCCCCATGGCAGATCCCCTGCTCCGTTTTCACCTCACGGCCACCGGCCCAAGGAGTTCCCATGCAACCCTGGCAACCTCTGCTCGATTTCTGGTTTGGCGATGACGCAGACGACGCTCCCCGTGCCGCCCGTCAGCCCCCCCTCTGGTGGGGCAAGAGCAGCGAGACCGATGCCCTGCTGGCCTCACGCTTCGGCGAACTGGCGGCCCGTGCCGCAGCGGGCGAGCTCGCCCGTTGGGAGGACGATCCCGCAGGGCGCCTGGCCCTCATCCTGCTGCTGGACCAGCTGCCGCGAAACCTTCACCGCCACACCCCCGCCGCCTTCGCCCAGGACGACAAGGCCAGGGCGCTGTGCCTCAAGGGGCTCACCCTCGGGGTCGACAAGGGGCTCTCGCCGCTGGCCCGGGTCTTCTTCTATCTGCCCCTCGAGCACGCGGAGTCCAAAGAGCAGCAGGCCAGAAGCGTCGCCCTGTTCGAGGCCCTGGCCGACGAGCAGGCCACAGACCCGGCCCGGACCACCTTCGAAGGCTTTGCCGACTTTGCCCGCCGCCACCAGGTGATCGTCGATCGCTTTGGCCGCTTCCCCCACCGCAACGCCATCCTGGGCAGGGCGAGCACGGAGGAAGAGGCCGCCTTCCTGCAACAGCCCGGTTCGGGGTTCTGACATAAAAAAATCCCCGCCATGGGCATGGCGGGGAGAGAACAACCGATCCGCACCTCACTGGATGCGATAGCGGGAGATCTGCTGGTGGATATTCTCCGTGGTCACGTTCAGCTCCTCTGCGGCGGCGGAGGTCTCCTCCGCCGTGCTGCTGGTCTGCTGCACCACCTGGGCTATCTGCTCGACCTGGAGGGCGATGGATTCCGCCGCCGAGGTCTGCTCGCGGATGGCCAGGGTGATCTCGCCGACCTGATCCATGACGCGATGGGAGGCCTGGCGGATCTGGGTGATGATGGCCCCGCTTTCCGTCGCCATGGCCACCCCTTGCGCCACCTTCTCCTCCACCAGGACCATTCTGGCCACCGTGGCCTCGGACCCTTGCTGGATAGCCTCCACCGTCCTTGAGATCTCCTGGGTCGACTGGGCCGTCCGCTCCGCCAGCTTGCGCACCTCGTCGGCGACCACCGCAAAGCCGCGTCCCTGCTCACCGGCCCGCGCCGCCTCGATGGCGGCGTTGAGCGCCAGCAGGTTGGTCTGCCCCGCCACATCGTTGATGACGTTCACCACCCCACCGATGCGGGAGATCCCCTCCCCCAGCGCCGTCACATCGCGGGAGGCCTGACGAATGGCGTCGGCGATGTCGTTGATGGCGAGCACAGTGCGCTCTATGGTGGCCCCGCCGTCACTGGCGAGCTTGCCGGATTCATTGGTGATGCGGCTGGTCTCCTGGGTGCGCTGGGAGATGTCCGTGATGCTCACGCTCATCTCCTCCACCCCGGCGGCGATAAGGCTGGTGGCGTCATTGGCCTGACTCGCCGACTCCGCCATGTGCTGGGCCGCCTGGGAGAGGGACTCTGCCGTGCTCTTGATCTGCAGGCTGCCCACTGAGAACTCGGTGAAGGTCTGCTGCAAGGTGTCCAGCAGGCGGTTGACCGCCGTCAGCGTCTGGCCGATCTCGTCCTGCTGGCTCACATTGGCCCGCAGGGTGAAGTTCAGGTCGCGCTGGATCTCGGACAGGGTCGCCATGGCCAGACGGAGGGGATTGGCGACCTGCCTGAACAGCCAGAGAAAGAGCACCAGCGTGAGGGCACCCGTGCCCACCGAGATGAACAACAGGGCCTGCATGCTGCTATCGGCATTCTGCTCGCCTCGCAGCTTGACGGCGTCACCTTGCTGGATGTTGAAGTGGACGTGCTTGTCGATGGCCTGGGAAAGCTGCTCAAACAAGGGGGCAAGCTCCTTGTCGATCGCCTCTCTGGCCTCCACATTCTTGTTCTCGCGGGACAGGCGCAGGACGTCTTCAGAGGCCTTGCCGTACTGGGCAACCAGGCGCCGATCATCGGCGACGAGCTGCCTGTCCTCCTCATTGGAGATCATCCCGTTTTCATACTGGCTCAGCAGGGCGTCCATCTTGGTGTGAAGGGATGCAATGCTCTGCTCTATCTGACTCATCTTGCCGTCGTCGGTGTTGAGCACGTGCGCCTGGATCAATGAATGCAGGGCGTAGAAGTCTGTTTGTATCTCCTTGATCGTGGAAATGCTGGGGACTGTGTTGTCTGTTACATAGCTGAGATCCGCATTGGCGGAGGAGAGTCTGCTGATACTGAACCAGCTGAGACACCCCAGGGCCAGCATGACCAGCAGGGCAATGAGTTGAAGCCGACGAGCGATATTCATGAGTGCTTACTCCATCCATAGACTCCCTGCCAGGGTAGCCGATGCGGGCCCCGAAAATAGCGCCTAAAACATGCATTTCATTACACTTTTCAACTTCTGCTCGGCCGCGTCACACCCGCCGCCCCAACCCGGCCTTCGGGACCGCCGCCCCCCTCTGGCAGAATGGAAAAAGGAAGGCATTCGCCTTCCTTTTTTGCCCGGGGCGGCCGCACTGGCCGCCCATGAGCCCCGTGACAGGGCGCTCGCCGGTCACGCCGCCTCGGCCAGCTCCTCCTCTTTTTTCTGGTAGGCCTGGGGGGAGAGCCCCAGCAGCTCCTGCACGGTGGAGGCCACCGTGATGGAGGAGAGCGTCCCCACCAGGATGCCGGCGAACAGGGTGAAGGAGAAGCCGTAGAGGGCGTCGCCGCCGAACAGGAGCAGGGCCCCCACGGTGAAGAGGGTGGTGCCCGAGGTGATCATGGTGCGGCTGAAGGTGGCCTTGATGGCCACGTCCGAGCACTCGTGGATCCCCATGCGGGTACGAGACCCCAGCAAGTCCCGCAACCGGTCCGAGATGACGATGCTGTCGTTGAGGGAGTAGCCTATCACCGCCATCAGGCCCGCGATGACGTTGAGGTCGAACTCGATGTCAAAGAGCGCGAGCAGCCCGATGGCCACCAGACCGTCGTGCAGCACCGACACCAGGATACCGATGGCCTGGCGCCACTCGAAGCGCACCGCCAGGTAGGCGGAGATGGCGAGCGAGGCCACCAGCACCGCCAGCATCCCCTGCTGGAACAGCTCCGCGCCCACCTGGGGCCCGACGATGGTGGTGCGCAAGAGCTCCACCGGCAGGGCGAGTTGCTGCCCCAGCATGGTCGCCAGATCCTCCGCCGCCCAGGGCAGCGCGTGGGGGGGCAGCTTGATGAGCCACTCGCCGGGCACACCGGCGCCGTGCAGCTCCACCACCCCCGCCAGGGGCGCCGTCAGCAGGGCGTTGAGCTCATGGGCCTCCTTCAGGGTCTGGATGCGAAACTCCAGCAGGATCCCGCCGGTGAAATCGAGCCCGAGGGCGAGCCCTTTTGTCGCAAGGACGGCCACGCAGGCCAGGGTCAGCAGCACGGAGGCCCACAGCCCGATATAGCGCCAGCGGGTCAGCCCCATGGCCAGGATCATTCTCAGCATTGTTCTTCCCTCGACGTCAGGTGGTTCAGACTTCCCGGCAGGAAGCGGTCGGTGCGCAGGTCATACAGACTCACGGGTGCGGCGTCATGGTGATGAAGTCGGTTCATGGTCATACCCTCAGCAGCTTGGCGCGGCTGTTGCCCCACAGGGGGTTGATGATGGCGCGGGTGCCCCAGATGCCGGTCACCATGCTGGAGATGAGCCCCAGGATCAGGGTGATGGAGAAGCCCTGCAGCGGCCCGGAGCCGATGGCATAGAGCACCACGGCGCAGATGAGGGTGGTGATGTTGGCATCGAAGATGGTGCGAAACGCCGAGCGATAACCAAAGTCGATGGCGTTGGCCAAAGACCCCCCTTCCCGCAGCCGGTCCTTGATCCGCTCAAAAATCAGCACATGGGTATCCACCGCCATGCCGACGGTGAGCACCAGACCGGCGATCCCCGGCAGGGTCAGCACGGCCCCCGGCAATACCGCCAGCATGCCCACCTGCATCAGCAGGTTGGCAACCAGCGCCGTGATGGCGACCCAGCCGAACTTGCGATACCAGGCCATCATGAACAGCATCATGCCCGCCATGCCGAACGCCAGGGCGGTGAAGCCCGCCTCGATGTTCTGCAGACCCAGGGTCGGGCCTATGCTGCGCTCTTCCAGGATCTTCAGCGGCGCGGTGAGGGCCCCGGCCCGCAGCAGCATGGCGAGCTCCTGGGCCTCGGGCAGGCTGCCGATCCCGGTGATGCGGAACTGGTTGCCAAGGGCGGTCTGGATGGTGGCGACGTTGATCACCTCGCTTCGGGCGCGCAGCTTGCCTTCGGCGTTGGTCTTGTACTCGGTGAAGACGGTGGCCATGGGCTTGCCCACGTGCTGGCGGCTGAACTGGTTCATCTTGCTCCCCCCCAGGGTGTCGAGCACGATGTTGACCTGGGGCTGCCCCATCTCCCCCATGTTGGCGCGGGCATCGACGATGTGCTCGCCGCTCAGCACCGGCTGGCGGGCCAGCCCCACTGCCTGGCCGCTGCGATCCGCCATGAAGAAGCGGCTGTCGGCCTTGGCTTCATAGAAGGCCAGGGACGCGGTGGCGCCGATCACCTCTTTCGCCTGCTTGGGGTTGTGCACCCCCGGCAGCTCGATGCGGATGCCGTCCTGCCCCTGACGCACCACCGAGGCCTCGACGATGCCGAGCTCGTTGATCCGCTTTTTCAGGATCGACAGGTTCTGGGTCACGGCGTTGTTCACCAGCAAGGTGCGCTCGGCGTCGCTCAGCACCAGGGTCAGTGCATTGCCGGAGCGGCTCAGTGTCCACTGATCCTGGCGGGTACCGGCACTCTCCTTGATGATGGAGAGCCAGGCCTCCTGCCCCGTCACGTCGGGCAGGGTGACGGCCACGCTCCCCTGGGCGGTGCGCATCACGCTGGCGCCGCGCAGGTTGGCCTCGCGAAAACGGGTGCGCAGGGTATCCACCAGGTTCTTGGTCTGGTTGTCGATGACAAAATCCACGTCCACCCCGATCAGCAGCTGGGAGCCACCGCGCAGGTCCAGCCCGAGCTTGATGGGATCGGCGCCGAGCCGGCTGATCCAGGCCGGGGCGTTGGAGTAGAACTCCAGGGTCAGGGCGGCGCTGTCCAGCCCCTGCTGCTCCAGCAACTGCTTGGCCAGTTGCTGCTCCCCCTGGCTGGCGAACACCAGCGCTATCCGGCCACCCTGGGCGATCTGCTTGAGGGGGTCGATGTGGTTCTCGGCCAGCAGGGTGCGCTGCGCGTCGCTCAGGCGCGACTGGCCGTGCAGACCGAGGGAGGGCTGCTCACCGAAGAAGGTGGGCAGGGAATAGAACGCGAACGTGACCAGCATCAGCAGCAACAGGGCGTACTGCCACAGGCTCATGCGGTTCAACACGGTATGACTCTTTTTTCTCATGAAATCGGCCTCTGTCAGGCGATGGCAAGGGGCGACACCGGGGTCGCGCCGTGCAAAAAAATGAAACAAGACAGCCTAGCCGTTCACTAAAAGTGAACAGCAACAGAGAGAAGATGAGGCAACAGGTGGCAAGCTGACCCCATCGGGATCAGGCGAGGAAGCTCTGGGCGAAGCGGTACTGCAGATGCCGGCGCTGCAGGCGGCGCCTGTGAATGCCGGCGAAGTGATCGCGAAAGCTCGTCCCCGGGTAGAAGAGGGCGGCATAGAACAGCAGGCCGCACAGCAGCAGCAGGATCGCCTGCTGGGACCAGCTCATCACCAGCTCGTAGACCACGCTGCCGGGCTGATGATCGCGGCTCAGGGAGTGCTCGAGGCGCAGCAGGTGATTCTGGTGGGAGCCGACGAACTTGACGATGCCATCGTCACTGCCGCTGACGCCGTGGGCCGCCGGGCTTGCGTCGGCAGGTGCCGCCCCCTCCGCCAGCGAGTGGGCCTGCTGGGCCGAGGGCTGGAACGCGGGTACCTTGACCCCCCTCCACCGAGAGGGTAGAGAACAACAGTGCGAGGGTGATGAGCAGGGTCATCGCCGCCAGTTTCACGTTGTCGGTCAGGTTCAAAAGTTAATTCCCACACAATAGAAAGGGCAAGCTACCACAGCCTGCCCCACAAGAACAAGGGCGGCAGGCCCGGGGCCCGCCGCCCTTGTGTTGTCTCACCGCGTCCTCAGCGGCTGCGGGTCATGCCCTCGAAGTCCTCGGCATAGTCCTTGAGCAGGGTGTAGAGGTGGGCCCGCTGGGAGAGATCCATGGAGTGGCTGAGATCACTCAGCCACTGGATGGTGCGCTGGCGGGACTGGTCCGTGTAGCCGGTGAAGCGGCCATCCATCAGGCCGTCCCCCTGCTGGAGCAAGCGGGTCAGCTCCTGGCCGAAATCCGGGCTCTGGCGCTGTTTCATCAGCCGATCCAGCTCCTTGGTCCAGGCCTCCTGAAAGTCGAGCCAGGGGGCCATCATCTCGTATTGCCACTCGGCCCACTGCGTGATGAGGGGCTCCTGGGCCGGCTTCACCTTGCCAATCCAGAACACCAGGCGCTCGTTCATCTTCTCCCGAAAGCCCTTGATCATCTCGGCCTTCGACTCGGTGGCAAAATCGTGCTGGCGCTCCTGCTGGCGCTTCACCCGATCGGCCATGAAGCGAGCCACCTGATCGTCGGTCAGGGTCTTGGCGAGGCGCACCGTGCGGGGAATGGCGTTCTCCAGGGTACGGGTCAGGCTCGCCTGGGTTCTGTCCAGGTGCACGGTCACCTGGGCCGGGCTCATGGGGCTGGCCACCGCCTTGGCCAGGGCGTCGAGATCCCGGGCATAGATGGGCAGCTCATGCTGCCGGTGCCAGGCCATCAGCCCCTTCACCTCCTGGTCCAGCAGCTTCTTCTGGCTGCGGTCCAGGGAGAAGTAGTCGTCCAGTTGCCAGACGATGGCCGAGTCGAGCCAGTAGTAGATCACCCGGGTGGCGCAACCCGTCAGCAGCAGGCAGAGCAGCAGCAGGCTCCAGCTAAGCGGTTGACGCCATGAGAATGTGGTCACCATGCATGCCTCCCATTCATTGAATACACGCGTCGCGCGTGCCGTTGCCGGGCATCACTCCAGGCGCTGGCGGTTGATGTCGATCAGGGCCTGATACTCGGGCCCGGGTTGCTGTTCGGCCATCAGCAGCGCCCACAGCAGGCCGATGTAATCGACCCAGGGCAGGAAGGCATCGGCCTGAAATCCCCGGTGCCCCAGCCCCGTCGGTGCCCCGTCCATGGCT
>Ga0247725_1001628_pt1 | contig 10970 bp, 9 predicted proteins | sample OKSTACKMCFT3sol_FD_183021 | JGI IMG/M metagenome (GOLD analysis project Ga0247725, IMG submission 183021) | Subsurface sediment microbial communities from gas well in Oklahoma, United States - OK STACK MC-FT3-sol | ecosystem: Environmental > Terrestrial > Deep subsurface > Rock core/Sediment... | reverse complement strand
TCGGTCAGACCCTCGCGGCCGGCCTCGATCCCGCGCGCGACGATCCGTACGTCGAAGCCGCCGCTGGTCCGCGGCTCGATCTCGATGGCGTTCCAGCGGGCCGGGCCGTGTCGGTTGGGCCGCGCCGAGGCGGAGGGGACGCCCAGCACCGGAATCGTCGCGCCGTCTGGCCCACGTAGAGCGCCCAGCAGCGCCTCGTGAGCATGGCCATGGAGAACGAGGTCGGCGCCGCGTCGCGCGAGCACGTCGCGCAGGGCGTGACGGTCATCCAGCGACTTGCGCTTGGAGACCGCGCCCTCGTGCGGCGGGTGGTGCAGGACGACGAGCCGGAAAAGGCCCGCATAGGCAGGGTCGGCGAGGGCGGCGTCCAGCGCTTGGAGTTGCTCCTCGCCGAGGCGGCCGGTGGCGAGGTGCGGGGCGGTCGGCACGGCCGAGCAAAGATTGAAGATCGCCACGGGGCCGCGCACGCGGACCTGCGGAAAGCGGCTTTCGCCGGTGTCGCCCAGCCATGGCGCCCAGATCGCGAACCGCTCGTGCCCGCCGGCGCCGGCCAGGGCGTCGTGATTGCCGGGGCTGACGGTGAAGTCCGCCGGGTCGCCCAAGGATTCCAGCCATTTGCGTGCGGCCGAAATCTCCGTGGGCGAAGCGAAGTTGGTGAGATCGCCGCTAATCACCACATGATCGGGCGTGGAGGCTTTCAGATCGGCCACCAGGGCTTCAAGCACCTCGGGGCGGTGAACCTTGCGCTTCTTGCGCCAGGCGATCCGGCTGAGGAGCCGCTTGGTGAAGACGTCCTTCCACCCGAACGCGCCGGGCGGCGGCGGCAGGTGGGGGTCGGACAGGTGGGCGATGCGGTAAATGGACAAGATCTTTCGGGTCGTTCTGGTCGAAGCAGCCGAAGCTGCTTATCAATCGGCGCGAGATTCAAGGGGTATATCGGTTCTTGAGCGTTGAAATTCAAAACACGGCCACGGCGGGTCCGCGGGCCGTGACCGTCGGCGAAGCTGGCGGCCGCATCTGGGGCATGACCTCGCGCGAGCGCTTGTCGCGCATCTATCGGCGTCTTGGCCTGGTCGAGACGCCGGCCGTCGATCTGTCGCATGCGGCGGTCGTGGTCGACGCCGGCTGGGTGTTCGACGAGTCGCTGATCAAGGCCCTGGCTGGGCGCGAAGGCGCGGTGCTGGTCGACGACACGGGCAGGGCTGTCGCGGCCCATGCGCCGGCCGAGCTGGCCTACGCCGTTTCCGAGGCGCTGGCCGCCGGGCAGGACCCGTCGGGCGTCGACGCGCGCCTGACGCGATTGACTGCGTTGGAGTTGGGCTCGGCCTACAACAGCGCCCTGCGCAAGCGCGAGCCGCCGGTGCTGGAACGCCTGACGCCCGAGACCGTGCGCGCCGTCGAAAAGCGCCTGTTCCAAGGCTCCTACAAGGGCGTCACGGATCTCGTCACCAAGTATGTCTGGCCCGCGCCGGCGCGCGTCGTGACCCGCTGGTGCGCCCTGGCCAAGATGACGCCGAACCAGGTGACCTTCATCGGTTTCCTGCTGACCCTGGCCGCCACCTGGCTGTTCTGGCATGGCCACTTTGGCTGGGGCCTGGTCTGCGCCTGGATCATGACCTTTCTCGACACGGTCGACGGCAAGCTGGCGCGGGTGACCCTGACCTCGTCGAAGTGGGGCAACGTCTTCGACCACGGCATCGACCTGCTGCATCCGCCTTTCTGGTGGTGGGCCTGGTTCGTCGGCGTCTACGCGGTCGGCCAGACCATTCCTTACCCGGCGCTCAGCTTGGCGATCGTCATCGGCGGCTATGTCGCCCAGCGCGTGGAGGAGGGGATCTTCCTGGCGCTGTTCAAGCTGGAGATGCACGCCTGGCGGCCGTTCGACAGCTTCTTCCGCCTGATCACCGCGCGCCGGAACCCGAACCTGATCCTGATGACGGGCTGCGCGTTGATCGGTCGCCCGGATGTTGGTTTCACCCTGGTGGCGATCTGGACCGCCGTGTGCTTCCTCGTGCACGCCGTTCAGATCCTGCAAGGTCTGGCCGCCCCCAAGGGCTCGATCCAATCGTGGTTGGCGAAATGACACGCGTCGCGGTCATCCGTAATCCAGAGAGCCACGGCAATCGGATGAACCCGCCCGGGCCGACGCCCGAAGGCGTGCGGCTGGCCGAGCCCTTCGGGCGCGACGCTCTGCGATCGGTGCTCGAGGACTTCGCGCGCGAGGGTCTGGACCTTCTGGTCATCGATGGCGGCGACGGCACGGTGCGCGACGTCATCAGCCTGCTGCCGCACACCTTCGGCGAGGACCTGCCGCTGCTGGCGGTGCTGCCGTCGGGCAAGACCAACGTGCTGGCGATCGATCTGGGCACCCAGCGCGACTGGCGTCTGGAGGAGGCGCTGAACGCCGCGCGCAAGGCCGAGCCGCGGATCAAGTCGCGACCGCCGCTGCGCATCAGCTGGGTGGACAGCCACCGGCCTTGCCTGCAGGGCTTCTTCTTCGGCGTGGGCGCGCTCGTCAAAGCCACCAACCTGTCTCAGAAGGTCCACAAGGTCGGCTTCTTCCATAATCTGGCGGTCGGCGTGACGATCGCCACGGCCACGCTGGGCGCCCTGTTCGGAGGCGCGCGGGACGAATGGCGCGAGGGCGTGCCGGCGAAGCTGACCTTGGACGGCGAGACCCAGCCGGGCGAGGAGCGCTTTGCGATCGTCGCCACGGCGCTGAAGCGCCTGCCGTTCGGGCTGAAGCCCTTCGGCGAACCGCGCGAGGGCCTCAAGATCCTCGATGTCGACGCGCCGCCCCGAAAGCTGCTGAAGGCTCTGCCCCTGGTGCTGAGCGGCAAGGCCGAGCCGAAGCTCGAGAGCATGGGCTATCGACGCCGCGATCCTCAGATGGTGGGCCTGGCCGGCTGCGCGCCGTTCGTGCTGGACGGCGAGGTGTTCGAAGGCGGCGAGTTGGTGATCGCCCTGGGGCCCGCCCTGAGGTTCCTGGTCGGATGAGCCGCCTTCGCGACCTTGTCGCGGCCGAGCTCGCCACGCCGCTTCCGGCGCAGATCACCGCCTTCGCCGAGCATCTGGCGCGGGTCTTTCCGGACGCGCGGGCGGTCTTGTTCTACGGTTCGATCCTGCGCTCCGGCGACCTGTCCGGCGTGCTCGACTACTACGTCCTGACCGAGCGGCCGCCGGCTGGCTGGCGGGGCGTCTTCACGCGCATTCTCTGGCCGGACGTCAGCTATCACGAGCTCAAGCTGGGCGGCGAGGCGCTGCGGGCCAAGGTGGCGTCGATGACGCTGGCCCAGTTCCAGCGGGCGGTGAGCGGGGCGGGCCCCGACACAACGATCTGGGCGCGCTTCGTCCAGCCCTGCGCCCTGGTCTGGGCCGCCGACGGCAGTCGTGAGGCGGTCATGGACGCGGTGAGCGAGGCCTGTCGAACCGCGGCCCGCTTCGCCCAGGCGCTGGGCCCCGAAGGCGCCGCGCCGCGCGCCTTGTGGACCGCCTTGTTCCAGGAGACCTACAAGGCCGAACTTCGGGTCGAGAAGGCGGGGCGCGAGGCCTCGATCCTAGCCTACGATCCCGAGCGCTACGACCATGTCATGACGGCCGTCCAGGACGATCAGGGCGGGCCGTTGGAGCCAGCCGAGCGAGCGCGCCTGCGCAGGGCTTGGGGGCCCCGCAAGCTGTTGGGCAAGCCTTTGAACGTCGCCCGCCTGATGAAGGCGGCCTTCACCTTCCAGGGCGCGGCGCGCTACGCCGCCTGGAAGATCCAGCGGCACACGGGGGTCGAGATCGAGATCACCCCCTGGCGCGAGCGGCATCCGATCCTGGCGGCGCCGGGCGTGCTGCTGAAGGTCTGGAAGGGCCGGCGGAGAGCCGCCTAGAGCGCAAAAACAAAAACGCCCGGGCCTGGACCCGGGCGTTCTTGCTTCAACGATGTGAGCGGTCTCAGGCGCGAGCGCGCTTGAGCGGCTCGATCACGCCCAAAGCCGCGCCGATCTCGGCGAAGGTCTTGAGAACCGCGTCGATCTGCTCGTCGGTGTGGGCGGCGCTGACGCTGGCGCGCAGCAGCGGACGGCTGTCAGGCGTGGCCGGCGGCAGAGCCAGGTTCAGGTAGACGCCGGCCTGCAGCAGGCCGTTCCACATGGCGATGGCGCGTTCTTGGTCCGGCATGGTCGTGGCGACCACCGGGCTGGCCGTCGGGCCGGTGTGGAAGCCCAGGGCGGTCAGGCCGTCGTACAGGCGCTTGGCGTTGTGGTTCAGGCGGTCGCGCAGCTCCGGCTGCTCGATCATGCGGCGCAGGGCGGTGATGGTCGAGGCGACCACGGCCGGCGGCAGCGAGGCGGTGAACATGTAGGGGCGGCAGACGACGCGCATGACGTCGAAGTCGTCCATGTTCGAGACGCAGAAGCCGCCGATGGCGCCCAGGCTCTTGGAGAAGGTGCCGACGATGAAGTCGACGTCGTCTTCCACGCCCGCGGCTTCGGCGAGGCCCCGGCCCGTCGCGCCGAGCACGCCCATCGAGTGGGCTTCATCGACCAGCAGGTAGCCGCCCATCTCGCGCTTCACGGCGGCGATTTCCTTGAGCGGCGCGACGTCGCCGATCATCGAATAGACGCCTTCGACCACGATCAGGCGCTCGCCCGGCGCGTCGCCGAGACGGCGCAGGCGCTTGGCCAGATCTTCAGGGTCGTTATGGCGGAAGCGGATGACCTCGGCCTGGCCCAGACGCGAGGCGTCATAGATCGAGGCGTGGCTGTCGGCGTCGAGGATCAGATGGTCGCCGCGGCCGACCAGCGTCGACAGCACGCCCAGATTGGCCTGGTAGCCGGTCGTGAAGACCATGGCGTGCTTGCGGCCGTAGAACTTGGCCAGTTCCTGCTCGAGCTCGACGTGGGCTTCGAAGCTGCCGTTGGCGATGCGGGAACCCGTGGTGCCCGTCCCGCGTTCCTGTACAGCTTTCACCGAAGCGGCGATCGCTTCTTGGTCGAAGGTCAGGCCCAGATAGTTGTTGGTGCCGAGAAGGATGGTCGGGCGACCCTCCACCACGCCTTCGGTCGGCGAATGCACCGCGTCGAAACGGACCTTGAACGGGTCGGCCCCGGCGTCCTGGATGGCCTTGTACGCATCGCGATAGGCCAGGTGCTTATCGAATAGCCCCATTAGTTAAGCCCTAGTCCGGAGATCGTTGATCAGTTTGGAAAGGTCGCCGGCGGTCTCGACAGAGGCCAGACGGTCAAGCGGAATGGAGATGTCGAAGGTGTCTTCGAGCTCCATGATGATGTTCATGAGGGCCAGGGAGTCCACGGCGAGGTCACGGCCAATATGCGACTCTGCGCGCACCTCGACCGGCCGCCCCAGAACCTTGCTCGCCGCTACCCCGATCTCGCGTAAGCTGAGATCCGTCACCGTTTCCATACTATATCAAACCTCCGGGAGCCCCACCCGTGACACTACTGTAACGGCGAGTCTGTCAGATTCCCGCCCCTTTTGCGCGGGGCGACTTAATTTAGGGCAGCCAGCCCTGTTTTCGGTACCAATCGACTGTGTGAGCGAACCCGTCGAAAAGACCGAATACGCTGGGTACTCCCTCAGCCATCGGAGCGCTAGATGGTGTCCAATCGGCGTGAAGCAACTCCCTGGCCTTACCTAAACCGAACACCATGGGGGTCTGACTGGCGAAAGACCAAGCATCCGCAAGGGCTCCGGCGGCCATGACGCCCGCCCTTGGAAGCCTTACCAGGCTTGGTTTTCGGCCCATCACGCTGGCCGCCGTACTCATGATTTCCGCCCAGGTGTAACCGTCGCGCCGCACATCCGATAGCTCTACCAGGCCTGAAACGGGGTTTTTGCAGTAGGCCGCAAGCTGTGACGCGGCGTCGTGGACATGGATCATCGCCACTCTCGACGTCGGAGAGAGCACCGGCAGCACGGGGCTGGAGGCGGCCAGCTTGAAGACTTCCAGAGTTTCGGTGTCGCCCGGACCATAGATCGCCGGCGGTCGGACGATCAGCGTGTCCGGCGAGTCCGCCAAGACGGCGTCCTCGCCCGCGCGCTTGCTGGCGGCGTAGTTCGACAGCGTCGGTTCGCGGGCCGCGAGACTCGACACCAGCAGGAAGCGCGCCCCGGCCTCACGCGCGGCCTGGGCGGCGGCGAGCGCGCCGTCGCGATTGACCGCGTTGAAGGCGTCCAGGGAGCGGGCCTTGATCAGGCCGGCCACGTGGACCACCACCTCGGCCCCTTCGCTGAGCCGGGCCAGCGCGCCGGGCGTGCGCAGGTCTCCCGCGACGACCTCGACGTTGAAGTCCCGCCAAACGGGGTGGATCGGGTCGCGCCGGACCAGGACGCGCGGCGTCCAGCCGTCCTGGGCCAGGGCGCGGACCAGATGGCGGCCCAGGAAGCCCGTGGCTCCGGTGACGGCGACGACGCCTGGCATCAGTCGCCGTAGGTCCCGGCCAGATAGGCGGCCTTGGCCTTGGAGCGGCTGAGCTTGCCCGAAGAGGTCTGCGGCAGGGCGTGGGCGCCGACCAGCTTGACCTTGGCGTCGACGCCGTGGCGCGTGCGCAGCAGGGTCGTGACCTGCTCGACCAAGCCGGCGCGGCTGTCGGCGTCGCCGCCGCGCGCCTGCACCAGCACCACGATCTGGTCCTCCGGCTCGGCGGGGATGGCGAAGGCGCAGACGTCGCCGCTGCGCAGGCCGTCGATCTCGTGGTCGGCGGTCCACTCCAGGTCCTGCGGCCAGATGTTGCGGCCGTTCAGGATGATCAGATCCTTGGCGCGGCCGGTGATGACGATCTCGCCCTCGATCTTGAAGCCAAGATCGCCGGTATCCAGCCAGCCGTCGGCCGACAGCACGCGGGCGGTCTCTTCGGGATTGGCGAAATAGCCGCTCATCACCGAGGGGCCCTTGGCGAAGATGCGGCCGACGCCGCGCTCGGGCAGGACCTGGCCGTCTTCGCCGCGCACTTCCAGGAAGTGGTGGGGCAGGGCGGGGCCGCAGCGGGCGAAGTCGCGGGCGCGTTCGGAGCCTTCCGGCGCGTCCACGGCCAGGGCGTCGCGCTCCAGGCGCTCGACGTCGAGGGTTTCGGCGCGCAGGCCTTTGCCTAGCGGCGCCATCGACAGGGCCAGGGTGGCCTCGGCCATGCCGTAACTGGCCACGAACGCCTTGTCCGAGAAGCCCGCGGGCCCGAACGCCTCGACGAACGCCTTCAGCGGCGGCATGCGGATCATGTCGCCGCCCAGGCCGGCCTGGCGCCAGTGGCTGAGGTCATAGCTTTCCAGCGACTGGCCCTGGACGCGGCGCGCGCAAAGCTCGTAGCCGAAGGTCGGGCTGTAGGCGGTGGTGGCCTTGTTGCGCGAGATCAGGTCGATCCACAGCAGCGGGCGGCGGACGAAGGCCCCGGTGGGCAGCAGGTCGACCGACATCTGGCAGGACAGCGGCGCCAGCAGGAAGCCGATCAGGCCCATGTCGTGATAGAGCGGCAGCCACGAGATGGCGCGGTCGCTGGGCACGACCTGCAGGCCGTCGCGCGTGATCGCCACGCAATTGGCCATCAGGGCCTTGTGCAGGACGAGGACGCCGGTGGGCGTACGGGTGCTGCCCGACGAGAATTGCAGGTAGCAGGGATCTTCCGGCGTTATGGTCGGCAGGGCCGCGCCGCCGTCTTCGGGCAGGTCGGCCAGGACGCCCGCGAAGTCGAGGCCCGCGCGCTGGCCGATCTCCGCGACCCAGTCCTTCAGGCCGACCGGGCCCAGCAGGATCTTGGCCTTGGCCGAGCGGGCCAGGTTGGTGATCTGCTCGATATAGGCCTCGCGGCCGCCCAGCGGGGTCGGCAGGGCCATCGGCGCGGGCAGCAGGCCGGCGTACTGGCAGGCGAAGAAGGCCCGCACGAAGTCGCCGTCCGTCTCGGCCAGCAGGGCGACGCTGTCGCCGACCTTGGCGCCGGTCGCCAGCAGGCGGCGAGCCAGGACCTGGGCGTCCTCGCGCAGCTTGGCGTAGGGCAGGGCTTCGACCAGCTCGCCGCGCAGCGAATAGAGGTTGATCCCAGTCTCGCCGGTGGCGGCGAAATCGAGGGCCTGGGTCAGGGTCGGGAAGTCGGCGAACCGGACGGTGCGGTCAGACGCCGTGGGCGTGATCATACTTGGGGCCTTCATCGTCTTTCGTCGTGCGCGCGGAGCTATCCTCCGCCGCGAGTCGGGCGAGCCTGCGGCGCGCCATCAAATACATCCCGATCGCCATCGCCAAGGCGGATGCGACCAAAGCCGCGCCCGCGCCGGTCAGGCCGAAACGCTCAATAAGCGGAACAAGCGCCGCGAAATAGCAGATCACAACGATCAGCCGAACCATCAAGGCCGCGCCGGCGGCGCGCATCGAGACCAGCATCGGCTCCAGCGGCAGGGTCATGACCCCGATCGCGGCGGCGGCGACCTGCCAGTTCATGACGCCCGCGGCCGCGCCATAGGCTTGGCCCATCACCGTCTCCAGGATCCAGCGGCCGGCGAGCAAGCTCACCGCCAGCAGGACGCCGGCCGCAGCGCCGCCGATCAGGGCGATCTGGATCGCCAGCTTGGTCATGGCCTGCTGGCCGCCCGAGGCGCGCATCTTGGCCAGTTCGGGATAGAGGGCCGGCACCATCAGTCGAGCGGGTTTGGCCATGCCGTCCGCCACCTGCTTGCCGATCCGCCAGAACGCCGCCTGGGCGGGCCCCAGCAGGGCGCCGACGGCCATGGTCAGGACATGGGTGAAGCCGACCTCCAGCGTGCCGGAGAAGTTGGTCGACAGGGCGAAGCGCCAGACGCCGGGCAGGTCCTTGCTGGTCGGTCCCAGAATGGAGAAGCCTTCCAGCAGGCCGCGCTTCTTGAGGTCCCAGATCGCGATGCCGGCGATGTAGAAGAACGAGGCGAAGGTGCCCGCCGCCCAGGCCAGCAGGAAGTACTGGATTGGCGCATGGGTGACGGCGCAGATCGCGCAGCCGATCATCCGCACGAACGAGCTGATCGCCTGTTCCGCCGCCAGGAAGCGGAAACGGTCGAACAGGCGTAGCAATCCCACGCCCGTCGCCGAGGTCATCACGCCGATCGAGAGAGCGTAGAGCGCGCCGTAGCCGCTCATGCCGTCGGGCCAGCGCAGCTCCTTCCAGAACAGCCAGGCGCCAAGAACGCCCAGACTGACGCCGATGATGCTGCTGATCAGGTCCAGCATCAGCGACAGGCGCAGCACCTGCTGAAACTTGGTCCGCTCCTTCTTGAGCAGCGGGTCGGTGCCGTAGGTCAGAACCGTCTGCCAGGACTCGAAGTGCGCCACCTCGCCCAGGAACTGGGCGAAGGCGTTGATGATCACCAGGACGCCCATGGTCTCCTTGCCGAGACTGCGGGCGGTGAGGGCGATGTAGGCGAGGCCCACGACGGCGTTGACGACCCGGCCGCTGAGCAGGTGCCCGGCATTGGCCAGGACGCGCTTGATCGGCGGCGTCGGGTGTTCGGCGGTCGCGGTCATGCGCAGGCCCCCAGCCGCTGCGCGATCGCCCGCGCGGCCCGCGTCGAGGACGGCTCGTTGGTTATGTCGAAGGTCTCGGCGATGCCCTGGGCCTGGACCGCGTGGAAGCTGTCATGGCTTGCGAAGGCCCGATCGACGTCGTCGCCGAGCGTGTCCACGCCGTCCAGCACCGGCCCGAACAGCCAGTGGTGAAAGCTGCGGTCGCCGCGCCAGTCTGCGCCGCTGGCATTGAGGAACAGGCACGGCTTGGGCGTGCGCAGGAACTCGTAGATCTGGCTGGAAACGTCGCCCAGATAGAGGTCGGCCGCGCGCGTATAGGTCATGTCCGCGGCCGCCGGGCCACCAAGGTCGACATGGATCCGAGGGTGTTCGGCGAAGCGCTTGAAGGCGGCGCGCTCTTCGCTGGAGGATGTCTCGAACAGGCGAATATGCGGGGCGAAGATCAGGTTGTGACGATCATCGGCCGCGAAGGCCTCCAGGATCCGCCAACCCCATTTCGGCCAGGAGCTCAGCTCGGGATGGAAGTGCGGATTGTACAGCACCACCGGGCCTGGCCTTTCGAAGCGCGGCGCCGGGCGCTGGGGCAGGGCGTCGACCAGATCGAACTTGGGATAGCCGACCATGGCGCAGTTCTCGGGCTTGACCCAGCCTTCGCCGACCATTCGGTCGCGCTGCTTGGGACCGGCGGCCATGACCAGATCGAAGACCCGCAGCCGCGGCTCGAAGGGGCCCTCGCGGTCGCCGGCGCCGTGCTGGGTGTAGACCAGGATCGGATGGCGCACGCCCAGCTTTCGCAGAAGGGCGGTGGTTCGTTCGGGCGTGATGACGGCGTCGTAGCGTCCCAGCCGCAGGGCGTTGGCTATCAACATCGGCGCCTTGGGCGGCGCGCCGCCGCCGCTGAGCCGGCGCATCCAGGCTGGGGGCAGCAAGACGAGCGCGATCGGCGCGCCGCCGAGTTCCTTCAGCAGGCCCGCGACATAGTCCAGCAGCTCCTGGGTCGTGGCCGCGATCTCGACCTTCAGGTCCGGCCAGCCGCGCGCCATGGCGACGGCCACCGACAGGCTGTGCCAGACCTGATGGTGCTGCGCGATATAGAGGAAGCAGACCCGCTTTTTGGCCACCTCAGCGACGCGGCTCCAGGCGCGTGCGGACCCGGCCGTTCAGAATGACCCGGTCGCCCTTGTCCTTGACGTCGTAGGCGTTCGCCTGCGTGCTGCCCTCTGGACCAGAGCCGGCGATGCCCGCGTTGCCGCTGACCTCGCCAGTCCGCATGTCGATCAGGGCCTGGGGGGCGTCGAACTCATAGCCTTCGCCGTTGGTGATCTTCACGTCCTGGGTCAGCAGCAGGGTGTGCGCCGCCTCGCGATAGACGCCGCTCTTGGCCGTCGCCTGGCTGGCGTTCGGCTGGCCGTAGCCGCGGACCAGGGTCGGGGAGGTCAGACGGACCAGATCTTCGTCTTCCGAGTCGCGCGCGGCCCGGTCG
>Ga0247725_1001627_pt1 | contig 10982 bp, 10 predicted proteins | sample OKSTACKMCFT3sol_FD_183021 | JGI IMG/M metagenome (GOLD analysis project Ga0247725, IMG submission 183021) | Subsurface sediment microbial communities from gas well in Oklahoma, United States - OK STACK MC-FT3-sol | ecosystem: Environmental > Terrestrial > Deep subsurface > Rock core/Sediment... | reverse complement strand
TGGCGCCGAGGCTGTCGGTTTCGATGCGACTCATGGGGCGATTCTCCGGGATGATTGTCGGCAGTTTAGGCCTCGGAGGATCGGCGCGGTTCCACACCGTCCCTATCGGCGTGATTACCAGCGTGCGTGGGTCGCGCCGAGCCAGCCGTAGGCAGCGTTCACCGGCACCGTGCGGCCCTCGGGGTCGCGCAGGTCGCCATCGAAGCGGCCGAACCACTGGCGGGTGTCGGCGTAGAAGGGACCGAGCCGGGGGCAGGCCTGGTGCAGCTGGCGCGGGGTGAAGCGCAGCTCGACCTGGCCGCTGGGGCTGCTCAGCTGCCAGGGTGCCAGCGGCCCCTGCGGGTTCTGCACGGTGTGCACCGGTTCGTTCAGCTGCAGCAGCTCGCCACCGAACCACAGGGCGTTCTCCGACAGGCCGCTATGGTCGGTCCAGCCGGCGCCGAAGTTGCCGGCGATGCCGCCGGGGGCGGCGAAGGCGGCGCGCGTCCAGTGGCTGTGCAGGGGCCACACGCCGCGGGCGAAATCCAGCGAGGCGAAGCTCTGTCCCGCCGTGCACAGGTATTGCCGGCGCCCCAGTTGCAGGTGGCCGGTCACCGGCAGGCCGAGCTGGCGGCAGGTGGCGTGGAAGGTGCGCCTGCCCATGGGGCAGACCAGGTTGACCGACTCCAGGTGCGCCGGGCGCTGGATGTCCAGCGCCGCCTGTAGCGGCTGCCCGCCGATATCCGGGGCCTGCACGGTGAGGCGCACGGCAGTGCCGCGGTCCTCGGCCAGCAGCTGCAGGCGCGGGTGGTTGAACTCGTGGCTCTCCTGCGGCGTATCCGGCAGCGCGCAGCCCAGGCCGAGGGGCCGCAGCTGGGTGCGCGAGGCGCCCTGGCCGCTGTGCAGGTCGAGGAAATAGGCGGCGCCGTAGCCCAGGTAGTCGAGGTCGGCGAAGGTCAGCGCCAGCATCCAGTCCGGGGTGGTGATGCACCAGTGGTTCCAGCGCTTGCGCCGGCCCGGGTGGCGGGGCAGGGCGCAGTTCACCTGCGGTCTGGGCGACCAGCCGATGGCGGCTTCCAGCAGGCGGCCGCGCTCGTCGCACAGGGGTTGCGCCGAGGGGGAAGCGAGCGGGTTGGTGAAGCTGTTCATGCAACACATCCATGTGTAGGTACGGGCGCTGTGGCGCGCTCTGCGCCGCCGTACGCGGGAAAGGCGCCAAGCATGCACAGTTGTACCAGTACAGAGCAAGTGCTGGCTTTTTGCTCGTTCCGGTCGTCAGTCCGACGCTTGAGCGATGCCGGGGGCGCGCGCAGAATGGCCGCCCGCACCCATACCCGCCCAAGGATTGCCTGATGATTCGCCTGTGTGCCCTGTTTTCCCTCCTGCTGCTCGCCAGCCCCGCGCTGCATGCCGAGACGCCGGCCACCGCCAGCCATGTCGCCGAGGCCCGGCGCTTCCTGCAGCTGACCCGCGTCGACAAGCTCACCGTGCCGGCCTACGCCCAGGTGCAGCAGATGTTCGCCCAGCGTTTCGCCCAGGCCCAGGGCAAGGACAGCCAGAAGCCCGTGCTGGAGCGCTACCAGGCCCAGGCCAACGCGGCGCTGGACCAGGTGGTGGGCTGGAAGACCCTGGAGCCGGAGCTGCTGGAGCTGTACACCCGCGCCTTCAGCGAGGCCGAGCTGAAGGAACTGGTGGCCTTCTACCAGACCCCGCTGGGCAGCAAGGTGCTGGAGCGGATGCCGCAGCTGATGGCGATGTCCGCCCAGCTGACCCAGACCCGCCTGCAGCAGGCGGTGCCGGAAGTGGACAAGCTGCTCGGCGAGATGAACGCCGAGCTCAAGCAGTAGGAGTCAGTGACCATGAGCATGCGTGACCAGATCATCGCCGCCCTGCAGCCGCTGCAGGCCGAGCACCTCGATGTCCTCGACGAGAGCCACATGCACAGCCGTGGCCAGGAGACCCACTACAAGGCGGTGATCGTCAGCCCGGCCTTCGCCGGCCTGAACGCGGTCAAGCGCCACCAGAAGGTCTACGCCAGCCTTGGCGAGCTGATGCAGCAGTTCCACGCCCTGGCCCTGCACACTTACACCCCCGAGGAGTGGGCGGCGCAGGGCATGGCGCCGGATTCGCCGACCTGCCGCGGCGGCAGCAAGCACGACCACTGATCCCGCTGCGCGTGCCCCCAGGCACGTGGCTGCGCTAGAATCGCCCCCGCGCCGGCCCCAGCCGGCGCTTGCATTTCATCCCCGGTCCGCCCTTTGCGCGGGCGACCACTGGAGAGAGTCCCCATGACCGACAAGATCGTCGTGGCGGCGCTGTACAAGTTCGTTTCCCTGCCGGACTACGTCGCGCTGCGCGAACCCCTGCTGCAAACCCTGCTGGATAACGGCATCAAAGGCACCCTGCTGCTGGCCGAGGAAGGCATCAATGGCACCGTCTCCGCCAGCCGCGCCGGCATCGACGCGCTGCTCGCCTGGTTCCGCCAGGACCCGCGCCTGGCCGATATCGACCACAAGGAGTCCTACTGCGACGAGCAACCCTTCTACCGCACCAAGGTCAAGCTGAAGAAGGAAATCGTCACCCTTGGCGTGCCGGGCGTGGACCCCAACCAGCGGGTCGGCACCTACGTCGAACCCAGGGACTGGAACGCCCTGATCTCCGACCCCGAGGTGCTGCTGATCGACACCCGCAACGACTACGAGGTGGCCATCGGCACCTTCGAGGGCGCCATCGATCCCAAGACCAAGTCGTTCCGCGAGTTCCCCGAGTACATCAAGGCCCACTTCGACCCGACCCGGCACAAGAAGGTCGCCATGTTCTGCACCGGCGGCATCCGCTGCGAGAAGGCCTCCAGCTACATGCTTGGCGAAGGCTTCGAGGAGGTCTTCCACCTCAAGGGCGGCATTCTCAAGTACCTGGAGGAGGTGCCGCAGGAGCAGAGCAAGTGGCAGGGCGACTGCTTCGTCTTCGACAACCGGGTGACCGTGCGCCACGACCTGTCCGAGGGCGACTACGACCAGTGCCACGCCTGCCGCAACCCGATCTCCGCCGAGGACCGCCAGTCCGAGCACTACTCGCCGGGCATCAGCTGCCCGCACTGCTGGAACTCGCTGCCGGAGAAGACCCGTCAGGCCGCCCGCGAACGGCAGAAGCAGATCGAGATCGCCCAGGCGCGCAACCTGCCGCACCCCATCGGCTACAACTACAAGGCGCTGCAGGGCGACTGAGCCCTGCGCCACCTTGTCCCCTGCGCAGCGCCCTGCTGCGCGGGTACACTGCCCCGGCCTCCAGCCTGTCAAGGAACTGCCTGTGCGCCCAGCCCGCCTGCTCTACGTGATGGACCCCATGTGTTCCTGGTGCTGGGGCTTCGCCCCGGTCGTCGAGGCCCTGGCCGAGCAGGCCGGCGCGGCCGGCGTGCCGCTGCAGCTGGTGGTCGGTGGCCTGCGCCGCGAGCGCGCGGCCATGGACCCGGCGGCGCGGGTGCGCATCCTCGCCCACTGGCAGGCGGTCAACGCCAGCACCGGCCAGCTGTTCAACTTCCGCGACGGCCTGCCCGAGGGCTTCGTCTACGACACCGAGCCGGCCTGCCGCGCCCTGGTCACCGCGCGCCAGCTGGACGAGCAGAGCGTGGTCCCGCTGGCCGGGCTGATCCAGCAGGCCTTCTACGCCGAGGGCCGCGACGTGACCCGTGCCCAGCTGCTGGTGGAGCTGGCCGAGCGTGCCGGCATCCCGCGCATCGAGTTCGCCGCCGCCTTCGACAGCGAGGCCATGCAGGCGGCCACCGCCGCCGACTTCGCCTGGGTGCAGGACCTCGGCATCGCCGGCTTCCCCACCCTGCTGGCCGAGCGTGACGGCCAGCTGGCCCTGCTGACCAATGGCTACCAGCCGCTGCAGGCCCTGGCGCCGCTGCTCGGCCGTTGGCTGGAGCGTGCCGCACATGCCTGACCGCCTGAGCTGGGCGGAGATCCGCCAGCTGGCCTTGCGCCATCGCAAGGGTCTGATCCTGGCCAACCTGGTCGCCGTGTTCGCCACCCTGTGCAGCGTGCCTATCCCGCTGCTGCTGCCGCTGCTGGTGGACGAGGTGCTGCTGGGGCAGGGCGATGCCGCGCTCAAGGTGATGGACCGCTTCCTGCCCGCGGCCTGGGAGAGCGCCGCCGGCTACATCGGCCTGATGCTGGTGCTGACCCTGGTGCTGCGCCTCGGCGCCCTGGTGGCCAACGTGCTGCAGGCGCGGCTGTTCGCCCGCCTGTCCAAGGACGTGATCTATCGCCTGCGCATCCGCCTGATCGAGCGCCTCAAGCGCATCGCCCTGGGCGAGTACGAGAACCTCGGCGGCGGCACGGTCAGCGCGCACCTGGTCACCGACCTGGACACCCTCGACAAGTTCATCGGCGAAACCCTCAGCCGCGTGCTGGTGGCCCTGCTGACCCTGACCGGCACGGCGGCCATCCTGCTGTGGATGCACTGGCAGCTGGCGCTGCTGATCCTGCTGTTCAACCCGCTGGTGATCTACGCCACGGTGCAGCTGGGCAAGCAGGTCAAGCAGCTGAAGAAGCTGGAGAACGACAGCACCTCGCGCTTCACCCAGGCGCTGACCGAGACCCTGGAGGCGATCCAGGAAGTGCGCGCCGGCAACCGCCAGGGCTTCTTCCTCGGCCGCCTCGGCCAGCGCGCCCGCGAGGTGCGCGACTATGCCGTGGCCTCGCAGTGGAAGAGCGATGCGGCCGGGCGCACCAGCGGCCTGCTGTTCCAGTTCGGCATCGACCTGTTCCGCGCGGTGGCCATGCTCACCGTGCTGTTCTCCGACCTGTCGATCGGCCAGATGCTCGCGGTGTTCAGCTACCTGTGGTTCATGATCGGCCCGGTCGAGCAGCTGCTCGGCCTGCAGTACGCCTACTACGCCGCCGGCGGCGCCCTGGCGCGGATCAACGAGCTGCTGGCGCGTGCCGACGAGCCGCAGCACGAGGGACGCATCGACCCCTTCAAGGGCCGCGAGACGGTCGGCATCGAGGTGCGCGGCCTGCGCTTCGCCTATGCCGACGAGCCGGTGCTGAACGAGCTGAACCTGAGCATCGCGCCCGGCGAGAAGGTCGCCATAGTCGGCGCCTCCGGCGGCGGCAAGAGCACCCTGGTGCAGCTGCTGCTCGGCCTCTACAGCCCGCAGGCGGGGAGCATCCGCTTCGGCGGCGCGAGCCTGGAGGAGATCGGCCTGGAGCGGGTGCGCGAGCACGTGGCGGTGGTGCTGCAGCATCCGGCGCTGTTCAACGACACGGTGCGCGCCAACCTGTGCATGGGTCGTGAACGCAGCGACGAGGCCTGCTGGCAGGCCCTGGAGATCGCCCAGCTGGCGGCCACCATCCGTGCCCTGCCGCAGGGCCTGGACAGCGTGGTGGGGCGTTCCGGCGTGCGCCTGTCCGGTGGCCAGCGCCAGCGCCTGGCCATCGCCCGTATGGTGCTGGCCGAGCCCCGGGTGGTGATCCTCGACGAGGCCACCTCGGCCCTCGACGCCGCAACCGAGTACGCCCTGCACCAGGCCCTGGGGCGTTTCCTCAACGGCCGCACCACGCTGATCATCGCCCACCGCCTGAGTGCGGTGAAGCAGGCCGACCGGGTGCTGGTGTTCGACGGCGGCAGCATCGCCGAGGACGGCGACCACCAGCAGCTGATCGCCGAAGGCGGGCTGTACGCCAAGCTGTACGGGCACCTGCAGCACTAATTCCGCTGTCCCTTGTCTCACTCCTGTGACGGTCTGCCGTGTTTCGGACGGTGGCTGAAATAGACTGCAGAATCCGGTGCTGTGGAGGATTGATGATGCGGAAATTACCAACTGTGCTGGCCTTGTCGGCCAGTGCTTTGCTGCTGGCTACAGCGGTGCTGCCGCCTGAGGCCAACCCCTTGATCGACTCGGCCTATGCGCGTGACGGCGGTGGCGGTGGCGGTGGCGGAGGTGGCAGCGGTGGTGGCGGTGGTGGCGGTGGTCACGGTGGCGGCCATGGCGGTGGAGTGGGTGGCGGTCACGGTGATGGTGTGGGTGGCGGCAAGGGGCATGGCTTGGCCGGTGGCGAGCACTCCCAGGGCAAGGGCCAAGGCCTCGGTCATGCGACCGGAACCGGCGTTGGTCAGGGCCAGAGCCAGGGCCATGGCACGACCACTTCGGCGGCAGCCCGCTCCGGCCTGACGACCGGGCTGGCCAAGGCCATTGACGTGGTGGCCTCTACGCCGGCGGCCATCGCCGGGGCACTGGGCCTGAGCAAGGCCGTGGAAGCCCAAGACAGGGATCCGGCGGATGACGTCGACGAGACCGCCGATTGAGCGGATGGTGGATAGGCGCTGGAGAATCGAGTCCGCTGTTCAGTCGTAGCCCGGATGCAATCCGGGAAGCAGGCCACTCCATAGTCCGGGTTGCATCCGGGCTATGGAGGGTTAAAGGCGTAGATTTCTCACTGCCTATGCGCAGGGCGTTGCGCCCGCCGCTTTATTTGCCCTCTTCCCCCGACCACTCCTGCAGCGCCTTGACCCGCGCCTGGCTGTCGGCCAGCGGCTTGGCCAGGGACTCCTCGTAGAAGTCCAGCCAGCTGCGCGAGCCCGGGGTCATGCCGGCCAGTTCGCGCATGCCGTCCTTGAGTGCGCCGAGGGTGTGCTGGTAGTTGCGCTCCTGGCCGATCAGGGTGCGCGCCAGCATGCGCACGTTTTCCTTGTCCTGCTCGCCGCTGGCGGCCGCCGCAGGCGCGGCGTCGCCTTGCGCGGCCGGCTTCTGTTGCTGCTGCGAGAGCATCAGGATGAGCTTCTGCTGATCCTTGAGTTGCTGCTGCAGCGGGTTGATCTGCAGCTGCAGGGCGGCGACCTCCTTCTGCAGTGTCTCGACGCTGGCGCGACTGGCCAGGGCCGCCAGGGTTTCCTCGTCCGGCTCGGCGGAGCCACCGAGCACGGCCACCAGCACCCAGGCGATCAGGTTCAGCAGCAGCGCACCGGCCAGGCCGTAGATCAGCAGGCGGTTGAGCTTGCCGGCCCGCTCCAGCTGCTCGATGCGCTGCGCGTCGTCGAGCACCTCGATGGCGGTCGTTTGGTTGTCGTCAGTCATGGGCTTCACCCTTCATTCTTGTGCTGCGCCTCCTGCGCCGTTCATGTCAGTGTGCCACTATTTTCCGGCGGATGCCGCGCGGGCCGCTCAGAATGAGGCCAGGATTCGCCCCAGCAGTTCCATCGCCGCCTCGCTCTGGGCGTCCCAGGGGTGACCATGGTTCAGTCGCGCGCAATGGCGGAAGCCGCGGGTGGCGGAGAAGATCGGCCCCGGCGCCAGGCTGATGCCCTGGGCCAGGGCCAGCTGGAACAGCTGCAGCGAGTCGACCCGCGCGGGAAATTCGAACCACAGGAAGTAGCCGCCGGCCGGGCGGCTCACCCGCGTCTCGGCCGGGAAATGCCGGGCGGCGGAGGCGAGCATGGCCGCCTGCTGGGTCTCCAGGGCGATGCGCAGCTTGCGCAGGTGGCGGTCGTAGCCGCCGTGCTGCAGGTAGTCGGCGATGGCCGCCTGGGCCGGCACCGAGGGCGAGATGGTGGTCATCAGCTTGAGCCGGGCGATCTGCTCGGCGAAGCGCCCGCCGGCCACCCAGCCGACCCGGTAGCCCGGCGCCAGGCTCTTGGAGAAGGAGCCGCAGTGCATCACCAGGCCCTGGTCGTCGCAGCCCTTCACCGGCCGTGGCGGCTGCTGGCCGTAATGCAGCTCGGCGTACACGTCGTCTTCGATCAGCGGTACCTGGTGGCGCTTGAGCAGGGCGTACAGCTCGGCCTTCCTCGCCTCCGTCAGGCTGGCGCCCATGGGGTTCTGCAGGCTGCTCATGAACCAGCAGGCCTTGATCGGCAGGCTGTCCAGGCGCTCGGCCAGCACGCCGAGGTCGATGCCCTCGCGCGGGTGCACGGGAATCTCTACCGCCTTGAGCTTGAGCCGCTCCAGCACCTGCAGGGTGGCGTAGAAGGCCGGCGCCTCGATGGCCACCAGGTCGCCCGGCCGGGTCACCGTCTGCAGGCACAGGTTGAGCGCCTCCATGGCGCCGTTGGTGATCACCAGTTCCTCCAGCGCCAGGCGCACGCCGGCGACCATGTAGCGCAGGGCGATCTGCCGGCGCAGGTCGGGGTTGCCGGCGGTCATGTCGGCGATCACCGCGTGGCCCGGCATGTCGCGCAGGGCATGGGCCATGCTGCGCGCCAGGCGCGGCAGGGGGAACAGTTCGGGGCTGGGGAAGGCCGAGCCGAAGGGCACGGTGGCCGGGTCCTTGAGCGAGCCGAGCACGGAGAACACCAGCTCGCTGACGTCCACCGCCGTGCTGGCGGCCGGGGTGGCGCCGACCTGCGGCTCGGCCAGCGGCTGGCGCGCCAGCTCGCGGACGAAATAGCCGGAACGGGCGCGGGCCTGGATCAGGCCGCGATCCTCCAGCAGGTAGTAGGCCTGGAACACGGTGGACGGGCTGACCCCGTAGGTGCGGCCGGCGTGGCGCACCGAGGGCACGCGCTCGCCGGGGGCGAGCACGCCGGAGCGGATCAGCTCGGCGATCTGGTCGGCGAATTGCTCGTAGCGCTTCATCTTGTCCGTGAGGGTGGCCGCGGGTAGGTCACAGTCTACGGGCAGCATGCGGGGCACGGCCATCAGCGCCCGCCCGGTGCGATGAAGGTGCTGTCGGCCTCCTGGCGCTCCTCGCTGTCGTGCATGTTGATCACCTCGAAGCGTACCGGCGCCGGGCTGCGGCCCAGCGGCTCGCGCTCCAGCACCACGCTGACCGGTACCTCGAGGATCTCGCCGGCGGCCAGGCTGAGGTCGCTCGGCCCGTTCAGGCGGAACGGCTGGCCGGGCACCAGGCCCAGGTGGTAGCGCTGCGGCTGCTGGCTCTTGTTGATCAGCTTGAGGCGGTAGACGTTCTCGATCTGCCCGGCGGCGTTCTCGCGGAACATGCCGCGGTCCTTGGCCACGTCGAGGGACACCAGGGCGCGGGCCTGCAGGGCCCAGGCGAAGGCGCCGATCATCAGCAGCAGGGCCGCCGCGTAGCCGACCAGGCGCGGCCGCAGCAACTGGCGGCGGCCGCCCTGCATCTCGCGCTCGGAGCCGTAGCGGATCAGGCCGCGGGCGTAGCCCATCTTGTCCATCACGCTGTCGCAGGCGTCGATGCAGGCGGCGCAGCCGATGCACTCGACCTGCAGACCGTCGCGGATGTCGATGCCGGTGGGGCAAACCTGTACGCACATCGTGCAGTCGATGCAGTCGCCGAGGCCCTCGGCCCGGTGGTCGACCTCCTTCCTGCGCGGGCCGCGGTGCTCGCCGCGGGCGGCGTCATAGGCCACCAGCAGGGTGTCGCGGTCGAACATCACGCCCTGGAAGCGCGCGTAGGGGCACATGTACACGCAGACCTTGTCGCGCAGCCAGCCGGCGTTGAGGTAGGTGGCGCCGGTGAAGAACAGCATCCAGAACAGCGCGGCGCCCTCCAGTTGGCCGCCGAACAGCTCGGCCGCCAGCGGGCGGATCGGCGTGAAGTAGCCGATGAAGGTCAGCGCCGTGAGCAGGCTCAGCGCCAGCCACAGGCCGTGCTTGGCGGCGCGGCGCAGCAGCTTGGCCGGGCCCCAGGGGGCGGCGTCGAGCTTGATGCGCTGGTTGCGTTCGCCCTCGGTGAGCTTCTCCACCCACATGAACAGCCAGGTCCACACGCTCTGCGGGCAGGTGTAGCCGCACCAGACGCGGCCGGCGAACACCGTGATGGTGAACAGGCCGAAGGCGCAGATGATCAGCAGCGCCGAGAGCAGGATGAAGTCCTGCGGCCAGAAGGTGGCGCCGAAGATGTAGTAGCGGTGCTCGGCCAGGTTCCACAGCACCGCCTGGCGACCATCCCAGTCCAGCCAGGCGGTGCCGAAGAAGATCAGCATCAGCAGCCCCGCGCCGTACAGGCGCAGGTTGCGGAAGCGGCCGCTGAAGCTGCGGGTGTGGATCGGTCCGCCGGCTTGTGCCGGGGTCAGGCGGGACGGCTGGCGCGGCGCGTCGGATTCGATGATCCGCGCCGCTATGCGCTCGCTCATGGTGGGCCTCTCGGGCTGCTAATCGGGCTGCGCGCACTGTGCCTGCCGGGCTGTTTGCATAACAGACTCAGGTTTGCCGGGAAAAACCGTATCAGATGCGTCGCGGGCGCAGTGCGGCGCAGGATCGCAGCAGGTGGCAGCCGCCTGAACCACGCTGGCAAGAAATCGTTACGTGGATGCCGAGGTTCGGGGGGGGCTCCCGCTCGATTCGGGTGGTGTAAGAAAAACTTGCCGGCCCGCCAGGCTATCCCGCTTCTGGCGGCATCCGCCTCGGCTTGTCCGCGTGCCGGCCCGGGGTTGTGATGGGGGCAACCCACCCGCACCGCCGCCAAGGCGGGCGACTGCCCACAACAACAATTCAGGGAGGCCGGATGAACGCCGTGGCCAAGATCGATCAGCACAACCCCATCGGAACCGACGGTTTCGAGTTCGTCGAATTCACCGCGCCGACGCCGGAGGGCATCGAGCAGCTGCGCCAGCTGTTCACCGCCATGGGCTTCACCGAAACGGCCAAGCACCGCTCCAAGCAGGTCTGGCTGTTCCAGCAGAACGACATCAACTTCGTCCTCAACGGCAACCCCACCGGGCATGTCCGCGCCTTCGGCGAGAAGCACGGGCCGAGCGCCTGCGCCATGGCCTTCCGGGTGAAGAATGCGGCTCAGGCCGCCGCCTACGTCGAGCAGCAGGGTGCCAAGCTGGTCGGCAGCCACGCCAACTTCGGCGAGCTGAATATCCCCTGCGTCGAAGGCATCGGCGGGTCCTTGCTGTATCTGGTCGACCGCTACGGCGACAAGACCATCTACGACGTCGACTTCGAATACATCGAGGGCCGCTCGGCGGGCGACCATGCCGTCGGCCTGCAGCAGATCGACCACCTGACCCACAACGTCAAGCGCGGGCAGATGGACGTCTGGTCCGGCTTCTACGAGCGCATCGCCAACTTCCGC
>Ga0247725_1001625_pt1 | contig 10986 bp, 7 predicted proteins | sample OKSTACKMCFT3sol_FD_183021 | JGI IMG/M metagenome (GOLD analysis project Ga0247725, IMG submission 183021) | Subsurface sediment microbial communities from gas well in Oklahoma, United States - OK STACK MC-FT3-sol | ecosystem: Environmental > Terrestrial > Deep subsurface > Rock core/Sediment... | reverse complement strand
AGACCCGACAACTGCAACGGCTCGGCCTGACCCTGATCGTCCTGGTTGGCATTCTGGTGCTGTTTGCGCTGCTTTCTTTCCTGTTTCAACAACGCCTGGTGGTATCTCGGCTGCATGTGCTACGTAACGCCTTCCGCCACCTGGTCACCACCGGACGGCCAGAGCCCCTACCGGTACAACACCGCCACAGTGAGCTGGGAGAGATCGCCTGCAGCTTCAACCAGCTGATGAACCTGCTCAGCCAGCAGCAACAAGACAAAGGCCTGCAACTGGGGCGAATTTCCCAAACCCTGGGGGGCATGGTCAGTCAGGTGGAGCAGATCCGGCAGCATGCCGAGCAATCCGATGGCGCCATCGCGGTGGGGCAAGAGATGATGGACGAGCTGAATCTGCTGGCCAGCGAGGTGCATCAGGTCGCCAACGACATCGCCGAACACGCGCGCCACAACGAGACCTCGATGCTGCACAGTCAGGATCTGGTGCAACAACTGCAAGCGGCCACCCGTCGCACCGGTGATGCGATCGAAGCCAGCCAAGGCTCATTGCAATTGCTGGATGAGTCGATGAAAAATGCCACCGCCATTGTCGATGTCATCAGCCATATCGCCGAACAAACCAATTTGCTAGCGCTGAATGCGGCCATCGAAGCCGCCCGCGCCGGTGAGCACGGCCGCGGCTTTGCCGTCGTCGCCGATGAGGTGCGCCACCTGTCAGGCAGCACGCAAAAGTCGCTGTCGCAGATCCTGGCCATCTTCACCCGGCTCAAGGGCGCCTCCAGCGAGCTCAGTGACACCATCCATGCCATTGCCGATGCTTCCGAACTGCAACAACAGCATGCCGATGGCTTATGGGAGACGGCGCAAGGGGTTCGGGAAACGGCGCGCAGCACCGCCGTGGTGGCCGATCAAGGAGCCGGCAATGCCCAAAGCCAGGTGGAAAAGTTGCAAGCCTTTGCCGATCTAATGCAGGGCATGCGTCAGCAGTCGTCCAGCATGTCCAGTCAATCGGTACAAGTGGCCCGCCATATCCAGGCCCAAGCCGAGTTGATCACTCAAACCCTGCAAGGCGGCCAGAGTACAACAGAGCCAGCGCACGCCTGACGCGCAAATGTACGACTCGCTGCAGGCTGAGCCTGGATTCAGCTGCCGCGCAGTGCCGCCTGGATATAGAGGTCGAAGCGATTGCTCTTGGTTTCGATGGCGCTGCTGGGCTTCATCTCGTTGAGCCAACCGGCATAATCCGGACGCTTCACCACCACCCGTTTGCTGGCCACGGCCAAGGCGGCTGGCAGTAGAGCATCGGCATCCAGATCCGGCCCGACCAGCGATTGAAAGACCCGCATCTCCTTTTTGACCAGCGCCGATTTTTTCTTATGCGGGAACATGGGATCGAGATAGACCACCTCGGGAGTAATGGTTAACTCCTGCAGCCGTTGCAAGGCCGGGCCAGGTAGCAGACGCATGCGTTCTTGCATCCAAGGGCCAATCTCGGCATCGGCATAAGCCCGAGTCAGACCATCAGCGAGCAAGGCGGCCACTACAGGACTGCGCTCCAGCATGACCACCTGGCACCCCAGCGAGGCCAGCACAAAGGCATCCCGCCCCAACCCGGCGGTGGCATCCACCACCAGCGGGTTCGCGCCTGCCTTCAAGCCCACCGCCTTGGCAATCGACTGCCCTCTGCCGCCACCGAACTTGCGGCGATGAGCCACAGCACCCTCGACGAAATCGACAAATACTGCCCCCAGCAGCGGCTCATCCAGCTTGCGCAGCTCGAGACGGTTCTCGGTCCACACCAGAGCGAAGGGCGCCGACAACATCAATCCACCCAGTTCGCTCGTCAGACGCTCGGCATCTGCTTGCCTTGATGGACACTCGGCGATGATCTCAATGACAAACATGCAACAACCTCATAGCAACAGGCTCCCGATGGCGGGAGCCTGTGCATTGTACCAGAGAGCGTGCCACTGCCTAGGCGGCTGGCTGCGCCATACGCACACCGCGCAGCATACTCATACTGCGCTGCGTTGGCTGACCTGGAAGCGGCCTGCCATCAGGCTCAATCTGGCAATGGTGTGATGGGTCTGAGCCACGCTCTGACTGAGATCATCCAGCGCCATCTTCATGGCTCCGGCGACATCCGCCACCCCAGCCGCTTCTTCGGCATGTTCGCGGCCGTGATCGGTCAGCTCGTGGATGGTGGCAAACAGCTTCTCGACAATCAGGCTCTGGCCGGCGTTATCACCGGCCGCCTGTTCGGCAATCCGCAGTCCCTCCTCCATGTTGCCCATCCCCTTCTCCATGACCTGAACCGCATCGGCGGCTTGTTGTTGCACCTTGACGATCATGGCTTCGATTTCCGCCGTCGAGCTGCTGGTCCGTTCGGCCAGCGAGCGAACTTCGTCCGCCACCACCGCAAAGCCCCGTCCCGCTTCCCCGGCCCGAGCGGCTTCGATGGCCGCATTCAATGCCAGTAAGTTGGTCTGTGCGGCAATCGACTGGATCACGCCGACAATATTGCCGATCTCCCGGGTGCTAGCCCCCAGCTGCTCGATTGTCTGGGTCGAGGTACTCACAGTTTCACGAATCGAGCGCGTCCGGCTGGAAACAACCGAGAATTGCTGACGCGCCGCCTCTGCCTGTTGGGTCATCGCCTGATGCATATCTTCCGCAGTGACCGAGGCGGAGTTCAAACGCCCCATCTGCGCCTCGAGGGATCCGAGCGTCCGCTGCATAGCTGCCATCACCTGATCCACGGCCTGAGCGCTGCTCCCGTTATGTTGCTGCATGCGCAGATTGTCCTGCTCCAGCGTCCGGCTGGTCACCATCACGTTGCCCAGCGTGGCATCCAGATTATCCACCAGACTATTGACCCACTGGGTCATGACGCCGGTCTCATCACTCACCAGGGTCGAGCGATCCAGCCGCAAGCGCAAGTTAGCCTCCCCTTCGGCAATACGCCGCAACATGCCGATGACCTGACGCAAACGGTTTGCCAAGGGCTTGGCATAGCGACGATTAAAACACCACCCGCCCAGCAACAGGGCGACGGCTTGCAGGGCCATAGCTTGAGGTTGGGCAAGCGACAACCACTGAACCAGAAGTTGGGCGACAGCCCAGCTGGGAATAATAGTTAGCAAAGCACCCTGGAGAAGACGATAACTGACCGAGCGATAGCGGTAGACCTCTTCCAGATCCGCTTCGCACATCATGCCCCAGGTATCTGGCGAGCCCGGCAGTTGGAAGGTAATCCCCTTGCCAATGACTGGAATATGCCGGTAGTCGGAGTATCCCGGATAGGTGACATAGAGGTTATGGCCGTTACGAATGGTTTCGCGAACCCCGGGGTGCAGCTGACCGGTGGCCGGATCATTGAACTTGAGCTCCAGCTCGGTATGTTCTCGCACCCGCACCACGCCAAATGCGGTCTGCACGCCATCCTTGAGGTTGTCGCCCAGACTGAAGGTGCGATCCTCGAAACGAGACCGGGACAATGCCACACCGGGTTCGATGGATGGATCCAACTCCGACTTGACCATAAACAGATAATTGTCACCCGACTCATGGAAGATATGCCCCGCTTCGCGCTGGATCAGATCCCCCAGCACATCGTTGGGGATCCGGGCACACAAGGAGGCAACTCGCTGCCCAGCCTTAAAGATCGGCTGATAGAACATCAAGGTGACTGCGTCATGAAAGGAGGAGGAGCTGGGCCCCAGCAACCGGGTCCGTTCATCCCGATATGGGCCATGCAAGAAGCGTCCGGCAGCCAGGCGCTCGAGAACCTTACCTGAAATTTGTTCCTGCCGACCTTGCAGCTCACGGGAACTGGCCAGCAGTTGGCCAGTAACATCGATGACAAATAACTCGGAGGCATCAGGGAGCAAATGCTGCTTGTCAGCCAACCAGCTCCGATCCAACTGCGAGAGCCCTGGCACCACATCCGCCAGGCTGGTCAACAGGCTCCACTGCTGTTCGCACCATTGCACCAGCAGAGCCTGACGCGTTGTCGCGAAACTATTGAAGGCGCTCTCCATGGCCTCGACCCGATCCCGATTGCGTCGATAAGCCCAGCGCATCGTCAACTTCCCCGTCTTGCCAAACCAGGGTAGCCAGTGCCGCTCTGCGGAGCTCAAAGCCATGTTGTTGCTGTGTAACTGCATAACCATTCCTTGTTATTTGCATACTCAATCCATTGATGAGTAAGACAATAAGCAAGCAACGTACCAACAAAGTGCAAGGGTTAGCGAGGGATTGGTGCGACATTGCGCGCCCATGGGGCACCAAATGAGCGCGACGACTCAAAAGAGGGCAAATTTGCCCGCGAGACTCATATTAGGACGGAAGATCCCACCCGCTCGTTGTGGCTAGCAGTGAAAGAAGGATGATGTTGTTGCAAATAGGACAGCAGATCCGGCCAAGCCAGCGGCCGGCTGAACAGATAACCCTGAGTGAACGAGCAGCCCTGCTCACAAATAAAGGCTTGCTGCTCTTCCCGCTCCACGCCTTCGACCACCAATTGCATACCCAGGTTATGCACAATCGAAATCAATCCCTGCAATAACAGGCGATCTTGAGTATGCAGCGGTATCTGTTGCACGAAGGAACGATCGATCTTCACCAGATCCATCGGGTAAAGGCGCAGATAATTCAGTGCCGAGAAGCCGGTGCCAAAATCATCGATGGCAATCTGGCAACCCGCATCCCGCAACGCCTGGATGCGACACAGATGCTCTTCATGACCGTCCATGAAAATCGATTCGGTAATTTCAAAAATCAACTGTCCAGGAGGTAACTGATATTTGGCCAGCACGGACAACCACTCATGACCATCGGCACTCAGGGTGTTGAACTCCAGGGTCGAACGGTTGACCGACACCTGCAACCAGTCGTAGCCCGCATCATGCAAGCGCCGTAGATCACGACACGCTTGCTCCAGCAATTGCTCGCCCAGGATCTGAATCAAACCGCTCTGCTCGGCTAGGGGAATGAAATCAACCGGTGAAACAGCACCCAGCTCGGGATGCTGCCACCGGGCCAGAGCCTCCAGTTTGGCCACCCGTCCCAAGCGGTTATCCCAGATCGGCTGATAAACCAGCGAAATCTCACCGTCATTGATCGCCTGTAACAGGTGACGCTGCATGGCTTCCCGTTCAGCGATGCCCTGTAGCATCTGTTCGGAGAAACAGAGGTAATTGCGTTGCTGGCGCCGCGCTTCGAACAGTGCCAGATCGGTATGCCGCAGCAACTGCTGACTATCCTGACCATCCCGGGGCCAGAGAGCACCCGAAACAGTTCCCGACAGCCGTAACTTGCGGGGCCCGACTTCGAATCGACTATGCACGCGAGCGAGTAACTGATCCGCCCAAGCGGCCAACTCGACCTCGGAGGTGACGCCAGGAAGCAGTAGCGCAAAGCCATCGCCGCCCACACGCCCCAGTAACTCCCGGCTACCCACCAGGAGACGCAGCCGATCCGATAGCTGCTGCAGCAAGAGATCGCCGGTTTGATGATCAAATTGTGTATTGATATTGCAGAAGTTTTTCAGATCCAGCGACAGTAAACCAAATGCGGCGCCGCTTTGACACTGATGATCGAGTTCGGCATAGAAGCCGGGTCTATCCAGCAGCCCGGTGAGCGGATCCAGCACCCGAACCGAGACGGAGGATGGACCATGCAAGCTACTGCTCTCCTGCATCAAGCCCACCAGACATAACAAATGGGGATCCGCACCATGCTGGTAACGGCAGACCGTTAACTGTTCAGCCAGCATGCGACCACTCTTGTGGCGACTGAGCACTTGACCTTGCCACACCCCGCGCTCGGCAACCGCCTGTTGGATCAGCAGCATCAACCCAGTGTCGTAGAGTCCAGAGCGTAAGGCTGGCGCCAGCTGGCCGACCAGCTCTTCCGCTCGATAGCCGCTGAGTGCTTCAAACGGGGCGTTGACCGCGAGAATGATGCCACTCTCATCACACAGTGTGGCAGCAGAAGAGAGCAGAGCCAAACGGGAAGATGCCGGAGCAGGGACAGATGGACGCAAACTGGCCGTGGTGCGGTCCATCCAGCCATTCCATTGGTATTTCAACCGTTCAAGCCACTGTGGCATTCCTACTCCCAACCTATCGTTTAATCCTTGGCCACACATGATACAGCCCTGAACGAGACCTTACTGGCGCGGGTCATTGCGCTATGGCCTGTGCCAGTGCGCAACCCCGGTTCAAAGAGGCGCTTAATCTAGCAAAGAACATGCCTTGCCTCATTGTCCAGCCGATAATCATTCCCGATCCAGACCGAAATGGCGAAGCCGCCCCAGAGGCTGCCATGATCGCAATTGGCCGCGCTATCCACGCGACTCCCTGTCAGCAAATCAACCAGCGCTTGTCATCATCATTCAAATTTATACAAACGGCACCGCAGGCAAGATACTTTAGCGTTATATTCAGCCACACAATTGAATATTCCATTCAGCGCCGAACAATAAAACAGGATAATCGCATAACAATCAACACTTAAACGCAACCCTTTCAAAAACAATAAATTAATAAAAGTCGGTATATAATTTCTAGGGACAAATTGGTTATTGCCTATTTGTTGACAAAATAATCAACGGTTATTTACATCATCCCTTTCTGTTTTCATTTCCATCGCATTGTCGTCATAAAATCCCCATTAATAGAATGTCTATGCTGCCACTAATCGCAGCAGCCAATGCCACGCTCGCTGCCTAGTATCTCGCTCCATCCACTATGGATTTCAGGAGCCAGGATCAATGCCCAGCCATCACCACGACACTAGCGTTGCCCCGAAAGAACGCATCAACATCAAGTACCAGCCTGCAACTGGCAACCATCAGGGAGACATCGAACTCCCGCTGGCCCTGCTCGTGGTCGGTAATTTACGCGGCAATCAGACCAGGATCCCGCTGGAACAGCGCAGCTGCATCAACATCGATAAACAGAATTTCAATGCAGTGATGAAAGAGTCGGCGCTACAGCTGACATTTGCGATCCCCAACCACCTGCAAGGCGCAGAACAGAGTGAACTTCCCATTACCCTGCAGTTTGAATCGCTCGCCGACTTCACGCCGGACCGTATCGCCCAGCAGGTGCCGGAACTGCACAAATTGCTGCAACTGCGTGAAGCACTGGTCGCCCTCAAAGGTCCACTCGGCAATATTCCAGCATTTCGTCAACGGCTGTGCGAGCTGCTCGGAGATCCAGAAACCCGGGCTCAGTTACTCCAGGAAGTGTCGCTCCTGAATTTAGCGCCCTAACTGGCCCGCCCCTCCTAATCTGATCCCCCATTGCCAAGGATGCATCATGCCCCTGACCACCCCAGCACCACTAGCCCACTCATCGCCTTCCTTGCTGAATGACCTGCTCTGCCAGGCGCGCCTGATGCCTGACGATGAGGGATATGCCATTACCGGGCGCGGCGTCGCCGCCCTGATGGCTCATGCCTGCGCCTCGGATCCCGTCCGGGATACGGTGAACAAGACCCGGGTCGATCACTTAATCGTTGAACTCGATCGCCAGCTGAGCAGACTGATGGATGAAATTCTCCACGCCCCGCCATTTCAGGAACTCGAGTCCTCCTGGCGTGCCCTCAAGCTCCTTGTCGACCGCACCGATTTTCGCGAAAACATCAGTATCCAACTACTGCATGCGACCAAAGAAGAACTGCTGGATGACTTTGAATATGCCACCGAGCTGACGCAATCCGGGTTCTACCAGCACCTCTATGCCAGTGGTTACGGTCAGTTCGGCGGTGAGCCAATTGCCGCTGTGATTGGCGACTACGCCTTTAATCACTCCGCGGCGGATATCAAATTGCTGCAATATCTGGCAGCGGTCGGCGCCATGGCCCACGCCCCATTTATTGCCTCGGCGGCGCCCAGTTTTTTCGGCCTCGACAGTTACAGTGAGCTCCCAGCCATCAAGGATCTGAAGTCGGTCTTCGAGGGGCCCGCCCATACTCGATGGCGCAGTCTGCGCGAATCGGAAGATGCCCGTTATCTGGGGTTGACGGCTCCGCGGTTCCTGGTCCGACTGCCCTATGATCCCAGCAATAATCCCATCAAGGGATTCCACTATCAGGAACAGACCAGCGCCGACCATCACCACTATCTGTGGGGGAATACAGCATTTTTGCTGGCCACAGCGCTGACCGACAGCTTCGCTCGCTATCGCTGGTGTCCCAATATCATAGGGCCGCAAAGCGGAGGCGCTATCCATGATTTACCCGTCCATCTCTTCGAGGCCATGGGGCAGTTGCAGGCCAAGATCCCGACGGAAGTGCTGATCACCGATCGTCGGGAATACGAGCTCGCCGAAGAGGGATTTATCGCTCTGACCATGCGCAAGGAGAGTGATAACGCCGCCTTCTTTTCGGCCAACTCGGTGCAGAAACCCAAAGTATTTCCCAATACCGAAGAGGGGCGACAGGCGGCGACCAACCACCGGCTGGGCAGTCAATTACCCTATCTGTTCATCATCAATCGCCTGGCGCACTACCTGAAAGTTCTGCAACGCGAGCAGTTGGGAGCCTGGAAGGAGCGCCAGGATCTGGAGCGCGAGCTCAACGGATGGATCCGTCAATACGTGGCCGACCAGGAAAACCCTCCCGCCGAGGTGCGCAGTCGTCGCCCTCTGCGCAGTGCCAGTGTCCAGGTCTCCGAGGTGGAAGGCGAGACCGGCTGGTATCAGGTCAAACTCGCCGTTCGCCCTCATTTCAAATACATGGGCGCCAGTTTCGAACTCTCACTGGTTGGTCGACTGGATAAGGAGTAACCCGCATGCCCAACTCTTGCACCCCACGCTCCCGGCTACTTGAGCGACTGATCCAACGGGAGCCCGGATCTGTCGATGAACAGGTCGCCAGCGCTTTGCAATCCATTCAGCAGCATCTGGAATTACTGCTCAATAGTCGGCCCGACAGCTGTCGTGGCGCCCCCGCATTGGGTTTGATCGACTTCAATGCAACTGCTCTGGGTTGCGCCGATCTGCGTACCCGGCTGGCGGAGGAGATCCGGCAGTGCATCACCCACTACGAACCCCGTCTACAACAGGTCCGAGTCTCCCACTCCGAGCGCCTGGAGCCGAGTCGGGATCCCCTGATACTGCAATTCCAGATCGAAGGGCAGATCCGTTTTGCCGAACAGGCCCGGCATGCCTGCTTTACCCTGCAACTGGACAGCAACCGTCGTTACCGGATGGTGAACTGATGCGCATGGAGCACTATTTTCAGGCAGAACTCCGTTACCTGCGGGAGCAGGGACAAGCCCTCACCCGAGCACATCCCGAGCTGAGTCATTATTTGGCCGGGCCTGGGGCAGATCCGGATGTGGAGCGACTGCTGGAAGGCGTGGCATTTCTGACAGCCAGTCTGCGAGCTCGCATGGATGACAGCTTTCCCGAGCTAAGTCTCGGGGTGCTGCAACTGGTCGCCCCCCAACTATTGCGCGTCATTCCGAGCCTGACCATGATGCAATTCCTGCCCATTCCCCACACCATCAGTCAACCGATGCGACTGGAAGCGGGTTGTGAAGTCGCAAGCGATCCGATCGATGGCCGAAGTTGCCGCTTCCGGACTTGTCGACCGGGCTGGGTCTATCCCACCGACGGCCAGCTGAGCCTGGATCCGACACGCCTCTCACTCACTCTGACGCTGAAGCTGCACACCCAGCTCTGCCAGAGCAAACTGGAGCTGGAGAAGCTGCAGCTATACCTTGGCGATGAACAGCCTGCAGCCTGTGAACTCTATCTTTGGCTACGCCAGCACCTTCGGCAATTAGTGATTGAAACCGAGTCTGGCAGTTGGCCGCAACACCCCAGTTGCTTGCTAGCCTGTGGCTTTGATCCGGCGGATGCCTTGCTGCCCGAGCCGGATGATCACATCGACGGTCACCGTCTGCTGCAGGACTATTTCAGTTTTCCCGCCGCCTTCCTGTGTCTCACCCTCACGCCGGATCTACCACCACAGGCCCCCAAGCCCGTCGCGCAGGTTCGCCTACGATTCGAATTTCAGCAGCCGTTGCCCAGCCATGTACAGATCACGACCCAGAGCATAATGCTCAACTGCATTCCGGCGGTGAACCTCTTCCCGCTCGATGCCGAACCGATCCATCGACATGGCAGACATCACGACTACCCGCTGCATCTTTCCCATCAGGCCCCTGATGCCTACGAGCTATTCAGCATCGACAAGGTGCAGGGCTGGCGCCAACCCATGCTCAGTCGTGAACGAAATAACCAGAGTTTCACTCAAGTAAATCTGCGGGATTATCTACCCTTCCACCGATTTCAACAGCCGCCATCGCAACCGCAAACACCAGCCGCACAGCCCCAGTACAAGATCAATCAGAGCGCCAAGGTATCGGGACATGGAGTGAACTACCGTCTGAGCTTCATCGAGCCAGAACCGTCACAGACCCTGCTTCAGGAGGAGACTATCTCGATATCCCTGACCTGTTGCGACCGCCAGCTGGCATCCAAGCTACCGCCCGGAGCCCTCCATATCGCCACGGGAAGCTCGCCGAATTTTGTCCGGTTTCATAATCTGCTGCGCCCAACCAGGATCCGTTATCCGGCACCAAGCGATCAGCTGCACTGGCAATTGCTCAACAATCTATCCCATCACTATCTTTCACTGCTGGAGGCGCAACGGCTGCAGCAATTATTGAACTGTTATGACCGCCAGGATGATGCCGACCAGCCATCCCACAACCGGGCGCGGATTACCGCAATCGAGCACATCAGCACCCAGCCCATAGAACGACTCCATGATGGCTTACCCATTCGCGGACTCCACACCAGGCTGAGCATCCATGGCCAACCTTTTGGCTGCGAGGGGGAGCTCTATCTATTCGGCAGTGTGCTGGCTCACTTCTTGGCGCACTACGCCAGTATCAATAGCTTTCATCAATTGGAAATCATCAATCTCGATGCCCAGAGCCGTTACCAATGGCCCGCCACCATCGGGAGGC
>Ga0247725_1001623_pt1 | contig 10992 bp, 9 predicted proteins | sample OKSTACKMCFT3sol_FD_183021 | JGI IMG/M metagenome (GOLD analysis project Ga0247725, IMG submission 183021) | Subsurface sediment microbial communities from gas well in Oklahoma, United States - OK STACK MC-FT3-sol | ecosystem: Environmental > Terrestrial > Deep subsurface > Rock core/Sediment... | reverse complement strand
AATGCAGCATAATTTTTTTCAATTCACTGGATTAAAACCCTATGTTATTCCAAGGCCAACTGACCACTAGTCACGCTATTCGTCAAACCATGCGCGACCATTACCGCGCTGATGAAGATCAGGTACTCAACAACTTATTGCCTATTGCTGATATTGGCCCTGCGGCGCGCAGCCGTGCCTGGGAAAAAGCCCGTCAGCTGGTGGTAAATATCCGTGAAGCTCAGGTTGGTAAAGGCGGTGTAGACGCCCTGCTGAACGAATTCTCTTTGTCGACCGAAGAAGGTTTAGTGCTGATGTGTTTAGCCGAAGCCTTATTGCGTGTACCAGACAAACACACAGCTGACCTTTTGATCCGCGACAAGTTATCCAACGGCGATTGGAGCTCGCATTTAGGCAATAGCGACTCTTTATTTGTAAATATCTCGGCCTGGGGTTTATTGCTGACCGGCAAACTGGTGAATTACAGCGACGATCAGAAAAAAGCTCAGTTTGGTTTATTAAAACGCACCTGTGGCCGCATGGGCGAGCCAGTGATCCGTCAGGCCGTGCGTTACGCGATGCAAATTATGGGCACCCAGTTTGTGATGGGCACCAGCATTGAAAAAGCGGTAGAACGTGCAGTAGAGCTGGAAAGCAAAGGTTTTACTTATTCGTACGATATGCTGGGTGAAGGCGCCCGCACTATGGACGACGCCAACCGTTATTTCGACAGCTACATGATGGCGATTAAAGTCATAGGCACTGCAGCGAAAAAACGTGGCCCATTAAAAAGCCCCGGTATTTCAGTCAAGTTATCGGCCATTCACCCACGCTACGAATTTACCCATCGCGACCGGGTGATCAGTGAATTAGTGCCACGCTTAAAACAACTGGTTGTTGCCGCTAAGGCCTATGACATCAGTTTTACTGTGGATGCTGAAGAAGCTGACCGTTTAGATTTATCCCTGGATATCATCGAAGCTGTGTTCTCAGATCCGGAATTAAACGGTTGGGAAGGTTTTGGTTTAGCAGTGCAGGCGTACTCTAAACGTGGTTTATTTGTGATTGAATGGCTGCGTGAGCTGACGGTCAAAGTTGGCCGTAAAATGATGGTGCGTCTGGTCAAAGGCGCCTACTGGGATACTGAAGTTAAAATCAGCCAGACCGAAGGCTTAAGCGACTTCCCGGTATTTAGCCGTAAGCCGTCCACTGACGTGTCTTATCAGGCTTGTGCCAAAAAAATGCTGGAATACCGCGACAGCATTTATCCTATGTTCGCCACTCACAACGCTTACACAGTGGCCACTATTTTAGAAATGGCACCGGATCGCACTGGGTATGAGTTCCAGCGTTTACACGGTATGGGTGATGCGCTGTACGATCAAATTGTTGCTGATGACAAAGTTCCTTGCCGTATTTACGCCCCTGTGGGTGAACACTCAGACTTACTGGCTTACTTAGTCCGTCGTTTATTAGAAAACGGCGCCAACAGCTCCTTTGTGAACAACATAGTCGATGAAACTATTCCGGTGGAATCTTTGTTAAAAGATCCGGTTGAGACAGTGCGTGCCTGGAGCAAAAAACGTAATAACTCTATTCCGTTACCCCATCAGCTGTACGGTGCGGCTCGCCTGAACTCTAAAGGTCAGGACTTTACCGATATCGATCAAGTGACTGCGATGCGCGAAGCTATGGATACATGGCTCGCTTCCGTCAGCCAGATTGAAGTACCAGCTGGTGCTTTTGCTGTCACTAACCCGGCCAACACCAAAGAAGTAATAGGTTTCCATCATCACAGTACGGCTGAGCAGATGCAGCAAACTGTGGCATTAGCCGAAGCCGCTTTCCCGGCCTGGTCTGCGACTGCTGTGACTGAACGCGCTCTGCTTTTAAATAAACTGGCGGATCAGCTGGAATTACACCGCGACGAATTACTGGCTTTATGTATTAAAGAAGCGGGTAAAACCGTGGGCGACAGCATGGCCGAAGTACGCGAAGCTGTTGATTTCTGCCGCTATTACGCTGCTGAAGCCAGCAAGAATCTGCAAGCTGCTCAAGCCCGTGGGGTCGTGCTTTGTATCAGCCCGTGGAACTTCCCATTAGCTATTTTCTTAGGTCAGGTCAGCGCAGCTTTAGTGGCTGGTAATACAGTAGTAGCTAAGCCTGCTGAACAAACCAGCTTAATAGCTGTACGTACGCTGGAACTGATGAAAGCCGCAGGTTTCCCGGACCATGTAGTTCAGCTGGTGATAGCACCAGGTCGTCAGGTCGGTGAAGTCATAGTGCCGGATACGCGCATTCAGGCCGTGATGTTTACAGGTTCTACTGAAACTGGTGCCTGGATTGCCCGTAAACTGGCCGAGCGTGGTGGTGAGCCAGTGCCTCTAATTGCCGAAACCGGTGGTCAGAACTGTATGATTGTGGATTCTACTGCTCTGCCTGAGCAAGTGGTGGACGACGTGATCTCTTCTGGTTTCCAGAGCGCTGGCCAACGTTGTTCAGCCCTACGTGTGCTGTTTCTGCAGGAAGATGTGGCCGATAAGATCATCACTATGATCAAAGGCGCGATGAAAGAGCTGCATGTCGGCGACCCGGCCTGGTTAAGCACTGACTTAGGTCCAGTGATTGATAGCAAAGCATTAGATCGTTTAAACCAGCATGTGCAGTATCTGGAAGGCAAAGCTACTCTGCATTATGTCTGTGATGCCCCAGCTGCTGGCGATCATTATTTCTTCGCACCACGTTTATATGAAATCAGCAGCCTGAATCTGCTGGAACGTGAAGTCTTTGGCCCTGTCGTGCATATCATCCGCTTTAAAGCGGAAGAGCTGGATAAAGTCATTCAGCAAATCAATGCTACAGGCTACGGCCTGACGATGGGCATTCATAGCCGTATTGCCCAAACCACCATGAAAGTCGCCAGCGAAATCAAAGCCGGTAACATTTACGTGAACCGCAATATGATTGGTGCTGTGGTCGGTGTGCAGCCATTTGGTGGCCGTGGTTTATCTGGTACTGGCCCTAAAGCCGGTGGCCCGTTCTACTTAAGCCGTCTGGTAAAAGAACATGAATTACAGGCTGCTGCTTTGGATGCTGCGGTACAACAACAGTTGGAAGCTGCCAGCGGTTTTGATGCTCAGCTGTCGACTCAATTACAGCAAATGGCTGTAGCTCAAGTGGCCTGGCTGAACCAAAACGTCAACAACAGAGGTTCTGTGTTACGTCGTTTTATCGCTCAGTTGGCCGGTAACAAGCTGGTGTCAGAGCAAGAACACGACTTAAACGACGTGATCACAGCAGCCCGTGAACAGCTGCAGTTTATTGAAAAAGAACTGGCTCAGCCTATCACTCTGCCAGGACCTACAGGTGAGTCGAACCAATTACATCTGGAAGCCAAAGGTGTAGTGGCGCTTATTCGTAGCGAACACAGCAGCTTCCAACATTGGATGCTGGCGTTAATCACAGCTCTGGTATCAGGGAATGCAGTGGTCAGTACTGCAGGTGAAGCTCAGCATGCGGAAATGGATACTTGCCGTAAGTTATTACTGCAGGCTGGCTTACCAGCAAACTTGTTCCATTGGGTCAAGCTGCCAGCCTTAAAAGCGCTATTAGCTCACCCAGTGCTGGCAACAGCTGTGATTGAAGGCACCAATCCACTGAAAGCATTATCTGCGCAGTGGATGGCGGCCCGTGATGGCGCTATCAGTGCTTTAGTCACCAGCCCGGCCGATCATCAGTTGTTGCATCGTTTAGTGACAGAAAAAACTGTCACTATCAATACAACAGCTGCCGGTGGTAATGCCTCGCTGATGACCATGACAGATAATCTGGGTTAAAAATTCAGCAAAAGCTAATTAAATAGAGAGCCCGCCTTGTTGCGGGCTTTTTTTTCGACCGAATATAATGTATCATTTTTTTCATATTTTCGCTTATTAATGAATTCCCGTAATTCGGCAATTCCAGAGTTTACCTATGACAGCACCAGCTCAGCTTAAAGTTTTGTCTATCGCCGAATTGCAGCCGGGCATGTACGTGGTGGCTGTGCATAAGCAAAAAGGTAAGATAGAGATTAAAACCCAGGGCTGGGCCAGAACTGCTGCAGTGATAGCACAACTGAGGCAAAAAGGTGTGCTGGAACTGGTGGTCGATTTAAGTAAAACTCTGGAACAACCTAAAGTAGACGCAGCAGCTCCCGCTGAAGCTGAGTCTGCAGCAACAAGCAGAAGCCGCGAAAAGGTCAGTTTTGAGCAAGAGCTTGGCCAGGCGAACCTGTTGTACCAACAAGCCAAAGGCCTGCAAAAAAAAGCTTTTGCCGATATTCAGGCCGGCCGCGCGCTGAACCTGCAACAATTCCAGGATTGTGCCACAGGCTTTATCGACTCAGTATTTCGCAATCAGGATGCCTTACTTTGCATCAGCCGTATCCGCGAAAAAGATGCGTACCTGCTGGAACATTCGGTCAATGTGTCTATTCTGATGACCATTTTTGCCAAGCAAATGAAGTTTGACGAAGATTTGATCCAACAACTGGCCACAGGCGCCTTGCTGCACGATATAGGCAAAATTCTGGTACCGGACAGCATACTGAATAAACCCGGCAAGCTGACCGCTGAAGAGTTTGCTGAAATGCGTCGCCATGTGGTGTACAGCAAAGAAATTCTCGACAAAATACCAGGCTTAAGCCCCATCAGTATTGATGTGGCGGCCGTGCATCACGAGCGGCTGGATGGCAAAGGTTACCCACATGGTTTGGCCGAATCACAAATTTCAGTCTATGGCCGGATGATTTCTATTGTGGATACCTACGATGCCATCACGGCACAACGTTGCTATAAAGAAGGCCAGACTGGCATTTCAGCCTTGAAGATCTTAAAACGCGAATCACCTGCCAGTTTCGATCCTGTACTCTTGGCTCAATTTATCAAAGCCATAGGGATCCACCCTGTCGGCACGCTGGTGAAACTCAGTAATGAGAAACTGGGCATAGTGCTCAAAGCGAATGAACTGGACCCGCTGCGCCCTGTGATCAAGGTGTTTTACAACTGCAAGTTCAAACGTTATATCGAAATTTCTATTGTTGATTTGGCGAGTAATAAAGTGGATCTGGAAATTGAAGGCGCTGTGATGCCTGAAGATTTTGGCATTGATATTATTCGTTTCTTCCGCCAGTCAGTGCTGGAGTAACAACGCCTTTAGCGGCGTTGGTAACTCCAGTCTGCTAATGCTTCGACACTAAACTGCACCTGATTAAACTGCAGTACAACGTATTGCGGCAATATTTCTTTCACCTGAATATCAGCTGTAACCCACTGACCTTGTTGCAAGTCTTTGCCATTCACTTTGATCCAACGTTGTTTGGCATCGGTAGCATAGACGTGAGCTTCAAAGCGCAATGAAGGTAACTGGCGCTGCATTAAGTCATCCAGTTGATTAATATCCTGTGCCGGTACATCATGATAGTTAATTTCTTGTTTGCGTTGCTGTGGGCTATCTGCCGCCGCCAAAGCGGATTCAAATTTATCACGCAGCTCAGCCGATACATCGGATTGCTCCAGCTCTGCTGCTGGTAATAATTCGTCGACCGGGGTTAATTCTTCTGCTGTATCCGCTTCCTGCATTTGTTCAAAATCAACAAAGTCTTCATCTGTCGAGCGGCCTAACACCTTCTCACCACGTTTGGCCGATACCACCAATTGCGGCTCATCTTCCGGCACTTCATCCAGTTGCACAGGCTCTGCTGGTTTTAATAAATCGGCCGCCAGTTGCAGTTCCATCGCAATATCTGCGGCGTTAGCAACAGCAGGAGCAGCCTGAACCGGGGCAACCACCACAGCAGATTCTGGCTGTTTTTTATCAAACTGATACTGACCAATAAAGAAGCCCAGTACTAAACCTAAAACCACTAACAAAGTTAAAGCCACAATACGCCAACCAGGGCCTGAGGCAGTTTTTACTGCCGCCACTGGCACTTGCTGTTGTTGCTTTAACGCATCCATTAATAACGACATCAAGAGTTCCTACCAAATAAGTGCAGACAGCCCCGCACCAACACCTAAGGCCACTAGGGTGAACACAGGCCATAACCAGACAGGCCAGGCGGCTTTGTCCTGTTGAGGTTTAATCGCCAGCACTTCTGAAGCAGCCTGATTAACCAGACCTGCGTCAATTAACGCCTTTTGCTGACTATAACCCCCTAACAAAGCGCGGTCGCAGATTAAATTGAGTAGGCGTGGAATACCACCTGATAATTGAAATAATTTTTTTACCGCAGAAGAAGTAAACACAGGACGGCTGCAACCAGCGACCTGTAAACGGTAACTGATGTACTGCTGCACTTCCTGCTCTGTCAAAGGCATTAAGTGATAACGGGCCGTGATCCGCTGTGCCAGCTGACGCAAATCCTGGCGCTGCAATAACTGCTGTAATTCGGGCTGGCCTATTAAAATCACCTGCAGCAGTTTTTTAGTATTGGTTTCCAGATTGGTTAACAGCCGCAATTGTTCCAGCACGGCTGGCTGCAAATGCTGGGCTTCGTCGATAATCAGAATAGTATTCTTACCGGCCTGATGGTTTTTCATCAAACGATTGGTAATTTTGTCGGTCAGCATTTTTAAGCTGGCGTCGGATTTCTTATAGCGGATTTTTAGCTGGTCACAAATAGCCGCCAATAACTCAAGCTCGTTTAAGGTTGGATTGAGGATAAAAGCCACTTCGGTTTGATCCGTCAGTTCCTGCAATAAACAACGGGACACTGTGGTTTTACCTGTCCCAACTTCCCCCGTTAACAACACAAAACCACCGGCTTCACCTAAACCGTAACGCAAATGCGCCAGAGCTTCGGCGTGACGAGGACTTAAAAATAGAAAGTCAGGGTTAGGCGCTATGGAAAAAGGCTGACTGGTTAAACCGAAAAATCCGGTATACATAAGCTTCCTGATGCTGGGTTAGGGCGACAATTGTAAGCAAGGCGTTATAATGGCAAAAAAACAGACTGCATGAAAGCATTGAAAACTTATCTTGTAGGTGGAGCAGGAATACATTGAAAATTTATCTTGTGGGCGGGGCTGTTCGCGACGAGCTGTTGGGCTACCCGGCTTTGGATCAGGACTGGCTGGTGGTCGGTGCTACACCTGAACAATTACTGGCCTTGGGTTATCAGGCTGTGGGTAAGGATTTCCCGGTGTTTTTGCATCCCAAAACCAAACAGGAATACGCTTTGGCCCGCACCGAACGCAAACAAGGCCAAGGCTACACAGGCTTTGCCTGTTATTTTGCACAAGACGTCACCTTAGAGCAGGATTTGCAGCGTCGTGACCTAACCATCAATGCGATAGCCAAAGATGATACAGGCCAGTTGCATGACCCCTACGGCGGTATTGCGGATATCAACGCAAAAATTCTGCGTCATGTCTCCCCTGCTTTTAGTGAAGACCCACTGCGGGTATTAAGAGTTGCCCGTTTTTATGCCCGTTATTTTCATAAGGGTTTTACTGTAGCCGCTGAAACTGTGCAGCTCATGGCAGAACTGAGCCAGAGCGGAGAGCTGCAGCATTTAACAGCAGAGCGGGTCTGGCAGGAAACGGCTCGCGCTTTAACAGAACAAGACCCACAAGCTTATTTTGAATTGCTGCACAGCTGCGGTGCATTAAAAGTATTGATGCCCGAACTGGATCAGCTGTGGGGAGTGCCCAACCCGCCACAGTGGCATCCGGAAATAGACACTGGTATTCACTGCATGCTCGTGCTGAAACAAGCCGCGTTATTGTCTGACAGATTGGATGTGCGTTTTGCCGCACTTTGTCATGATCTGGGTAAAGGCATTACCGACCCTGCTTTATGGCCCAAACATCATGGTCACGAACATACAGGTTTGCCTTTGGTGCAGCAGCTTTGCAGCCGTATTCGTGTGCCCAACGACTGTCGTGATTTGGCGTTGTTGGCCTGTGAGTATCATCAGTTGCTGCACAAAGCTTTTGAGCTGCGCCCTGCCACAGTACAAAAGCTATTTGATGGCATAGATTTATGGCGTAAACCTGAACGTCTGGATTTATTGCTACTCTGTGCCATAGCCGATTTACGTGGTCGTACCGGCTTTGAACAGGCTGCTTATCCGCAAGCAGATTATTTACGTCAGCTTGCAGTCGCAGCTCGTGCTATTGATGTGAAGGCTATAGTTGCATTGGGTTTAAAAGGTGAGGCTATTAAACTGGAAGTTGCTAAGGCACGGCTTGAAGCTATTAACACCGCTAAACAACAGTGGCAGGAGCAGCATCCGGCCAGTTAAAAGCCACTTGCCACAGCTTTTGTGGCTCTTGATACGCTTGCCACATCTGCTGATAGCTTTGACCTGTCAGCGGATGGATTTGCTCTGGTGCCAGTTCGGACAAAGGCAATAATACAAAAGCATTTTTAGTAATTTCGTCCCGCGGTAATTCAACAGGCGTTTTGCACACGAGTTGATCGTAGGTCAGCAAATCCAGATCCAGCCGTTTGCCACAAAACTTAGGCGATTTGGCAGGCCGGCCATATTTTTGTTCTATCGCTTTAAAAGCAGCCACACAATCGGCTACAGATAAATGGGTGTTGGCTTCTGCCACCAGATTATAAAACGCATCACCATCAAAACCCACAGCTTCACTTTCATAGACAGCAGAGCAGCGAATTTCACCGAATAACGCAGACAGCTCAAGATAAGCAGCGCTGATATGTACATCACGCTCTATATTGCTGCCAATACTGATATAAATCAGCGCCATTACCAATTCCCGCGGGATATAGATACACCAACACTGGCAGCAGCTGGCACAGCAGCAGGCTTAGCAATAGTCACTTTTACCGCTTTAGTCGGGAATTTTTCCAGCACCATAGCTGCTACTTTTTCAGCCACAGTTTCAATTAATTCGTGAGGTTGCTGGCAAAGCTCTGCAATGGCAGTACAAACGGCGCTGTAATCGAGGGTGTATTGCAAATCATCAGTCGCAGCGGCCTGACGGATATCTGTTGCCAGCTCCAAATCAAACTCCAGTGTCTGTTGTATGGCTTTTTCCCAGTCATACACACCTATTACAGTCTGAACCTTGAACTGTTTGATAAAAACTATATCCGTCATAGATTTCCGCTTTTGTTAAAGACTTGTTTCAGGTAGGCTGGTCGGATAGGCAAAAATTAAAAAAGCCTATACTCTGAACGCCTTATTAAACAGGACGCGATTTTAGCGCACTTTGCCGGACTGAGGAACCTTAATCCATGACCGTCACTATAGCGATTTTGATGCTGCTCGCTTATTTAAGCGGCTCAATCTCGTCTGCCATTCTGGTCAGTCGCATATTCAGGCTGCCCGATCCGCGTACTCATGGTTCATGTAATCCGGGCGCAACTAACGTATTGCGTTTAGGTGGCGCTGTTCCAGCCTCTATGGTGCTGGTATTTGATGTGCTCAAAGGCACTATTCCGGTTTGGGGTTCTTATTTTTTAGGCATTGAAGCCTTTTATCTGGGCATGATTGCGGTCTGCGCCTGCTTGGGTCATATATTCCCCATATTTTTTGGCTTTAAAGGCGGTAAAGCAGTAGCTACAGCTTTTGGCAGTATGATGCCTATAGGCCTGGATTTAGCTGGTTTACTGATTTCTACCTGGATGATGCTGATAGGTGCTACAGGCTATTCGTCATTTGCGGCTATTGTCACTGTAGGCCTTGCGCCCATTTTCACCTGGTTTATCAAACCTCTGTATACCATTCCTGTGTCTATGCTAAGCCTGCTGATTATTATCCGTCACAAAGACAATATCATCAGGCTCTGGAACAATCAGGAAACTAAGGTCTGGCATAAAAACCGCAAAACCAAACCAGAGGATCCTGAACAGGAATAATTAAAGTGCTGGTAACTGCTCCATAGGCCAACGTGGTGTCACCCCTATGGTTAAATCCTGCTGCTGTCCTGCTCTTAAACGCTGGAAACCTGCAAAAGCAATCATAGCGCCATTGTCGGTGCAGAATTCTTTACGTGGGTAATAGACTTCACCTTTTAAGCTTTTCAGTAACACATCCAGCTGTTCGCGTAACGAGGTATTGGCACTGACGCCACCTGCCACCACTAAACGTTTTAAGCGCTGCTCTTTCAAAGCACGGCGACACTTTAATACCAATGTATCGACCACGGCTTGCTGAAAGGAGGCTGCTATATCGGCTTGTACTTCAGGGCTTTTTCCTTCGGCCGCTATGACATTCGCCGCTGCGGTTTTTAAACCACTGAAACTGAAATTCAAACCTGGTCTGTCAGTCATAGGACGCGGAAAAGCATATTTATCGGCCTGCCCTTGGGTGGCTAATTTTGCTAGTAATGGCCCGCCCGGATAGTCTAACCCCATCAACTTAGCTGTTTTATCAAAAGCTTCACCTGCGGCATCATCCACAGATTCGCCCAATAACTGGTATTGCCCAATGCCATCCACCCGAACTAACTGGGTATGACCGCCTGAGACTAACAAGGCGATAAAAGGAAACTCCGGTGGGTTTTCTTCCAGCATAGGCGCCAGTAAATGACCTTCCATATGATGCACAGCCAGTGCTGGTTTGCCCCAGGCAAAAGCTAAACTGCGGCCTATTGAAGCGCCTACTAACAAGGCTCCGGCTAAACCAGGGCCTGCTGTATAAGCAACACCATCTATGTCAGATGCCTGACACCCGGCTTCTTTTAATGCTTGTTGAATTAAAGGCAATGTTTTACGTATATGATCACGTGAGGCCAGTTCAGGCACTACACCACCATAATCTGCATGCAAAGGGATCTGGCTGTATAACACGTGACTTAGCAGACCCCGCTCTTCGTCATACACAGCGATGCCGGTTTCATCACACGATGTTTCTATGCCAAGTACTCGCATTTCTCTCCCCTTACCTATATGCTACGCGGCGAATTGTACTGGGATCCGAGCATCATCACCAGTACAACACTTATTGCTTTACATTGGGGCTGGCTTTTGAGTAAAATGCCGCACCATTTTTAATCGTAT